>VOFE01000369.1_pt1 | contig 60001 bp, 55 predicted proteins | sample 5384071 | NCBI WGS metagenome assembly VOFE01 (sample SAMN12384724, study PRJNA508395) | human gut metagenome | isolation source: healthy gut D | host: Homo sapiens
TTCGACTGCATTTGGCGGTGCACCGAATACACATACCTGTCCGGTTTGTACCGGTATGCCGGGATCCCTTCCGGTGCTCAATAAGGCGGTAGTTGAGAAAGCAGTTGCGGTTGGTCTTGCAACGAACTGTACAATCACACAGAACTGTAAGTTTGACCGTAAGAATTATTTCTATCCGGATAACCCGCAGAACTACCAGATTTCGCAGCTTTATTATCCGATCTGCCGGAATGGTAAGGTAGAGATCGAGGTTGACGGGAATAAGAAATATGTCCGTATTCATGAGATTCATATGGAGGAGGATGCAGGTAAGCTGGTACATGATCCGTATACAGACAGCTCGCTGGTTGATTACAATCGTTCGGGCGTGCCTCTGATTGAGATTGTATCCGAGCCGGATATGCGTTCCGCAGAGGAAGTCATTGCTTATCTTGAGAAATTAAGACTGATCATCCAGTACCTTGGTGCTTCGGATTGCAAGCTGAACGAAGGGTCCATGCGTGCCGATGTCAACCTGTCTGTCCGTGAAGTCGGTGCAGAGAAGTTCGGTACAAGAACCGAGATGAAGAACCTGAATTCCTTCAAGGCGATTGCGAGAGCCATCGAGAACGAGAAGGAGCGTCAGATCGATCTGATTGAATCCGGTGGCCTTCTCACCGAAACTGTGAAAAAGATCGTAGATGCAAACCCTGGACCGCTGGCAGAGCTTCTGGGCGGCAAGGATAAGGTTATGGGATTTTTTTGTAGGACAGCTGATGAGAGAACTGAAAGGCAAGGCAAATCCTGACAGCGTCAGAAAAGCACTGGCAGAGGAAATTGAGAGAAGGAGATAAAATACTATGGTTACAGTAAATCAGAATTATTTAAAACTTCCGGGAAGCTATCTGTTTTCCAATATCGCAAAAGAAGGTAAGCGCATATAAGGAGGCCAATCCGGAATTTAAGGATTCTGTGATCAGTCTTGGGATCGGTGATGTGACACAGCCCCTTGCACCGGCGATCATCGATGCCCTTCATAAATCCGTAGACGAGATGGCACACGCAGAAACCTTCCACGGATATGCTCCGGATCTCGGATATGAGTTCTTAAGAAGTGCCATTGCAAAAAATGATTATCAGTCCAGAGGCTGCGACATCAGCGCAGACGAGATCTTTGTTTCCGATGGAGCAAAAAGTGATTCCGGAAATATCCAGGAGATCTTCGGACTGGATAACAAGGTTGCAGTCTGCGACCCTGTATACCCAGTATATGTAGATACAAACGTAATGGCTGGACGTACTGGCCTTTATAACAAAGAGCGTGAGAACTTTGACGGTGTGATCTACATGCCCTGCAAAGAGGAGAATGGTTTCCTTCCGGAGATCCCGGCAGATGAGGTACCGGATCTGATCTATCTCTGCTTCCCGAACAATCCCACCGGTGGTGCGATCACAAAGGCAGCTCTTCAGGAGTGGGTCGACTACGCCAACAAAAACGGCTGCGTGATCATCTATGATGCAGCATATGAGGCATATATTTCCGAGGAGGATGTCCCGCACAGCATTTATGAGTGCGAGGGTGCGAGAACCTGTGCCATCGAGCTTCGAAGCTTTTCCAAAAATGCTGGCTTTACAGGCGTTCGTCTTGGCTTTACCGTTGTTCCGAAGGAAGTGTCGGAACTGGCAGACGAGCAAGACTAAGGATCTTGTGATGCATTGCAATATCGTGTGGGTTCAAGTCCCATCTTCTGTGTCGGAGTATAAATTTGGGATGAAAGATTCTCTGTCTCAGAGTGTTATTAAACGAAATGTATTAATTGTATAAACAAAAAAATATTTTTGGATTTTTTAGAAAAAAACTGTTGACATACAAGATCCACTTTGCTATACTATCACTTGTCGCGAGGGAGAAAATAAAGAATCCCGAAGAAATGCGATATGCGGAAGTGTCGGAACTGGCAGACGAGCAAGACTAAGGATCTTGTGAGCATTGCGCTCGTGTGGGTTCAAGTCCCATCTTCCGCATTTTTTATTTAGGAAACCTGCATCTGGAAACGGATGCAGGTTTTTGCTGCCTAAAAATATCTGTAAAAAGGAATCCGGATAGAAAATATCGTGTTTATATGTTATGATAGAAGAAAATGGAAGGAGCATAGTCATATGAGAAGAAAAAGTGCAGGAAAAAAGCTCATGGCCGTACTTATAGCGGCAAGCCTGGCGCTGACTCCGGCAGAGCTGACAGTGGCGGCAGAAATGGAACCAGAGGGTGAGGAAGCAGCATTTTTGGCAGAAGAAAGTGGAGATACTGCATCCTCAGATCCGGAAGATATTGCAGAGGCGGAAGCAGATATCACAGATGGATCGGCTACTATAGAGGAACAGGAAACCACAGATACAGATACCGGGAACAACGTACAGGAGAATGCGGAAACAGGCGTAATGGAGTCTGGTGAAGAAGCACCAGAGGGTACTGCAGAAGAGGAAGATCCGGAGACTCCGGAAGCGGCAATGGATGCAGCCGAAGCGTTGGAGGAATGCGAACAGGAAGAAGAAAACGCAGCTTTTGATGATGGAACGAAGGATGCAGTGCAGGCATCTGCAGAATACTCTGATGGAAAATTTACGTGGGTACTGGACGGGAATGGAACACTGACCATTACGGGAAATAACATGGAGTTGACAAAAAATGAGATATCTGAAAGTGCTTTGAAGAAGGCAGGCATCGATTTTTCTAGAGTAAATAAGCTTGTAATCGGGAATGGGATCACAGGCTTTGATAGATGGGGCATGTGGAATCTGAAAAAATATATTAAGGAACTGGAAATCCATGGAAATGCAGGCATGAATATGCCGGAGCAATGCTTTTACGATGTGCCAAATATAGAGAGTGTGGTGATATCCGGTGCAGTGGATGTGCCGAGAGATATGTTTGGAAAATGTACCGGGCTGAAAAAGGTTACATTAAAAAATGGAGTGAGGTCTATTGGAGAGGATGCCTTTCGAGATTGCAGCAGTCTGGAGAGTGTGATATTTGAGAATACAGTATTGGAAAAAATCAGTGACGGAGCATTTTGGGGCTGCAGTGCGCTGAGTTCTATTGCGTTACCGGATTCCGTAACAGAAATAGAAAGGAATGCATTTTTCGAGACCGGACTCAGAAATATCCAGCTTCCGGAAAAACTGACGCTGATAGGAGGAGGGGCATTTTGTAACTGCAAAAATCTGAAGCAGGTACAGCTTCCGCCTCAATTAAAAGAGCTGGGTGATGGTGCATTTTTTAACTGCGAAAATCTGACACAGATCCAGCTTCCGGCTCAGTTAAATAAATTAGGGACAGATGCATTCAGAAATTGTACATCATTGGATAAGATTGACATACCTGCCGGTCTGACGCAGATCGAGCCTGATACATTTTGCAATACCGGGCTGACCAGTGTGACCTTACATGAGGGACTGACGAAGATCGAAGATGGGGCGTTTCATGATTGCCTTAAGCTGAAAAAGATCCGTATTCCGAAATCAGTTACAGATATTGGTGGACTGGCATTAGGAATACGTTATAACAGGGGAAATGGTGCAGAGGAAGTTATTCCCGGTGGTTTTACAGTAGAAGGCTATACAGGCTCGGCAGCGGAACGATATGTAAAGAGAATGCATCAATGTGAAAATTTATATCATGTATTTTTTAAAGATGTGAAATTTGTTTCCATTGGTGGACAGACTGCAGCGGTTACCAATATCAGCAAAACAAAGATATCCACGCTTAAGACCAGGGGCCTTTACCGGAAAGCCGCTGACCCAGGCACTCACCATAACCTACGGCGGTAAGAAGCTTGTAAACGGAAGGATAGGATCTTGTAGGCATTGCGCCTGTGTGGGTTCAAGTCCCATCTTCCGCATTCGGATTTATCCGAATCCGGTAATTAAATATTTTTGTGCGGAAGTGTCGGAACTGGCAGACGAGCAAGACTAAGGATCTTGTAAGCATTGCGCTCATGTCGCCGGATGTTTTTGAGGCGATGATGGAGCTTCGCTGGTTCCGGAATGTCTATGAGAACGGTTGCCAGGAAGGAAGAGGATAAAGTGATCCAGATGCTGAGTGAACTGTACGGATATTATACTGACCATCCGGAGGCAATGTCTTTGTTACAGGGAACTGGTGGAATACTTTTAATATAGGAACAGGCAGTATGTGATTATATTTCGGGAATGACGGATCAGTATTCCATGGAGAAATTCAGGGAGATCTATATACCGAGAGCCTGGGAGGTCTATTAAATGGAAAAGAGGGATCACTCATGTGCGTTATTCAGATGACATCATAGAAGAAGTCCGAATGAAAAATGACATTGTAGACGTGATATCCCAGTATGTGAAACTGACACGGAGGGGGAGTTCCTATTTTGGGCTGTGTCCCTTCCATAATGAGAAAACCCCTCTTTTCCGTAACACCATCCAAGCAGATGTATTACTGCTTCGGTGGCTGCGGAGCAGGAGGAAACGTATACAATTTTATCATGGAATATGAGAATTACTCGTTTGGTGAGGCACTGTCACATCTGGCTGACCGGGCAGGGGTAGAGCTTCCGAAGATCGAGTATTCCAGAGAAGCCAGAGAAAAAGCAGAACAGAGAGCAAATCTTCTGGAGATCAACAAGCTGGCAGCGCAGTACTTTTATTATCAGCTCCGGAGAGAAGGCGGAAAGGCGGCTTACAGATATCTGACAGGAAGAGGTCTTTCCGAGGAAACCATCCGTAAATTCGGTCTTGGATATTCGGACAAGTACAGTGATGATCTGTACAAATATCTTAAGGGTAAGGGCTACAGTGATGAACTTCTCAGGGAATCCGGCCTGTTCAATGTAGATGAACGCAGGGGCATGTATGATAAGTTCTGGAACCGTGTGATCTTCCCGATCATGGATGTAAACAACCGGGTCATTGGTTTCGGAGGTCGTGTCATGGGAGATGCAAGCCCAAGTACCTGAATTCGCCGGAGACGAAGATCTTTGATAAGAGCCGGAATCTTTACGGGCTGAATGTGGCCAGGACCACCAGGAAGAATTATCTGATCCTCTGTGAGGGATATATGGATGTGATCGCCATGCATCAGGCAGGCTTTACCAATGCAGTGGCGTCGCTTGGAACTGCACTGACCTCCGGACATGCAAGTCTTGTGAAACGTTACACCAAGGAAGTCCTGCTTCTTTATGACAGTGACGGTGCAGGGATCCGGGCGGCACTTCGTGCGATCCCGATCCTTAAGGGAGGCAGGGATTACGTCCAGGGTATCAATATGAAACCCTGGAAGGATCCGGACGAGTTCATCAAGAATGAAGGAGCGGAGGCCTTTGAGGAACGTCTGAACCGAACAGGCATGAGGACAGCTTTATGTTTCGTGTACATATTGCGGAACAGGAATTTGCCATGGATGCACCCGGACAGAAAGACAGAGTTTTTGAGCGGAAACGGCGAGAAGGATGCACTGAGTTTGAAGAAGAGATGAACTGGAGAGGATCTTTATATAGAAGCCATTGTGGCGAAAGCCTATCATGTCGGATTTGAAGATCTCGGAAACTGGTTGGAAAGATGGCGGTACAGGCAGGCAAAACCGGTTGAAAGACCCAGCGGAGATACAGTAACAGGAAGAATAAAAAAGAAGATGGAATTCTGGCATCTCAGAAAATGCTGCTCACATGGCTGATTGAAATGAAGATATCTTTCGACAGGTTGAAAAGTACATTACACCGGAAGATTTTGAAGGACCGCTTTTCCGGCAAGTGGCAGATACTTTTATGAACAATATGAAAAGGATGAGACCAATCCGGGAAAGCTTCTCAACGCCTTTACAGACAGTGAGGAGCAGCGGGAGGTGGCATCTCTGTTCCATACGAAGACCATTCATCTGGAAAACGAGTGAAAGAACAGGAAAAGGCTTTTTCAGGAGACAATTCTACGGATCAAAGATCAAAGTATTCAAAGAAAAACGAAGAACCTGGGATCCTACAGACATTCAGGACTGCAAAACTGATGAATGAAAAAAAAAAAAACTGAAGACCTCTGAAGGACACTGCATATTTCCATTAATTAAGGATAAAATATAAACACTATATGGAGGATAGAGCACCTATGGAAATGAATATGGCAAAATTCAGCGAGAAACTTGTAGAGCTTCTTGAACTTGCAAAAAAGAAAAAGAATGTGCTGGAATATCAGGAGATCAGCGACTTTTTCAAGGACTCTCCACTGGAATGGATCAGATGGAGAAGGTTTTTGACTTCCTGGAGGCCAGGGTGTGGACGTTCTCCGTAACAGAAAACATGACGACGATGTTGATAACGATATGGATATGGATGGGATGGAAGATGAAGAAGAGGTAGAGCTTGATAAGATCGACCTCTCTGTACCGGAAGGTGTCAGCATCGAGGATCCGGTCCGTATGTACCTGAAAGAAATCGGTAAAGTACCAGTCTGTTAAGTGCAGATGAAGAAGTCGAGCTTGCCAAGAGAATGGCAGAGGGCGATGAAGAAGCAAAGAAAAGACTGGCAGAAGCGAACTTACGTCTGGTAGTAAGTATTGCCAAGAGATATGTTGGACGTGGTATGCTGATTCTTAGATCTGATCCAGGAAGGTAACCTGGGTCTGATCAAAGCTGTAGAGAAATTCGATTATCGTAAAGGATATAAGTTCTCCACCTATGCGACCTGGTGGATCCGTCAGGCAATCACCAGAGCGATCGCAGATCAGGCGAGAACCATCCGTATCCCGGTGCATATGGTAGAGACCATCAACAAACTGATCCGCGTGAGCAGACAGCTGCTGCAGGAGCTGGGAAGAGAACCGACCCCCGAAGAGATCGCGGAAGAGATGAACATGCCGGTAGACAGAGTGCGTGAGATCTTAAAGATCAGCCAGGAGCCCGTATCCTTAGAGACTCCTATCGGTGAAGAGGAAGACAGCCACCTAGGCGACTTCATCCAGGATGATAATGTACCGGTTCCTTCCGATGCGGCAGCGTTTACCCTGCTGAAGGAACAGCTGGTGGAAGTGCTGGGTACTCTGACAGAGAGAGAACAGAAAGTACTGAGACTCCGTTTCGGTCTGGATGACGGACGGCCCGTACTTTGGAGGAAGTAGGTAAGGAATTTAACGTTACCCGTGAACGTATCCATACAGCTCTGAAACGATATGAAAGCATATGAACTGATCGAATGGCTGAATGAGCACCATCCGCAAAAATTTGCGGAGGACTGGGATAATGTAGGACTTTTGGTGGGAGATGACCAGAAAGAGATTTCCCATGTATTTCTTGCACTGGATCTTACGGAACCGGTGTTGGATGAGGCGGTGGCTGCTGGTGCGGATATGATCCTTACCCATCACCCAATGATCTTTCTGGAATCAAAAGATCAACAATCATACCTTTACCGGAAGAAAGATCCTCCGTCTGATAAAGGAGGATATCCCGTATTTTGCCATGCATACCAATTATGATGTGATCGGAATGGCAGATTTAAGCGCAGAGCATCTGAAGCTTCAGGATACAAGGGTGCTTACAGTTACCGATGGATCCGGGGAGCAGCCGGAGGGGTTCGGAAGAGTGGGAAAGCTTCCCCATGTTATGACTCTTGATGAGTTTGGAAAATATGTAAAAGAATGCAATCATCTTCCGGATGTGCGGGTTTACGGTGATCTGGATCGGAAGATCGAGACGGTGGCGATCTGTACAGGAAGCGGAAAGAGTATGATCGGTGATGTAATGGCCGCCGGTGCGGATGTATATGTGACCGGAGATATTGATTATCATACTGCCATCGATACTATGGCAGATGGTCTGGCAATCGTAGATGCCGGACATTACGGTACGGAGTATATTTTTGCGGAAGCTATGGAGAAGGAACTGAATGCGGCATTCTCTGCGCTTAAGACAACCTGCGCCAGTGTGAAAAATCCATATACTGTTTTGTAAAAGCGGATTGCAAAAAGTGCTTGTATTCATGAATATGTAGTGGGATGGAATACGATTATCTGTTTCGGAAAAATGAATTGTGAAACACATGGCTGTCCGAAAAATCGGGCAGCTGTATAAATATATAAGCCTGTGGAGGGGATCGTTATGGAACAGACAATGATTAAAGTGACCATAAACGGAGAAACAAGGGAATACCCCAAAATGACACCGTATTCTGAGATCATAAGGGATTATGAGGGCAAAACAGAGTATCCGGTGATCCTTGTGACTGAGAACGGAAAGCTCCGTGAGCTTCACAAGAAGCTTCAGCATGACTGTACACTGGGATTTATAACCGCAAAGGACAGTGCCGGTCGAAAAACCTATCGGAGAAGTGCGATCTTTATTCTTTTGAAGGCAATTTTTGATGTAGCTGGAAAAGAGAATGTGGATCATGTTGTGATCCATTATTCTATCGGAAATGCTCTTTATTTTACCATGAAAGGCAGTGCTACCCTGGATCAGGAGCTTCTTGACCGGGTAAAAGTGCGGATGTGGGAACTGGTAGACCGGAAGCTTCCGATCTGCAAACGCAGTGTCAGCACGGATGATGCCGTTTCCATGTTCCACAGGCATCATATGTATGATAAAGAAAAGCTGTTCCGTTATCGGCGGGTTTCCAGAGTGAATATTTACAGCCTGGAAAATTTCGAGGATTATTTTTATGGATTTATGGCACCGGATACCGGCTATGTGAAGCATTTTGATCTGCAGCTTTATGATGAAGGCTTTGTGCTGATCCTTCCGAGGCAGAAGAACCCGGATGTGCTGGAGCCTTTTGAACCCCAGGATAAGATTTTCCATGTGCAGAAGGAATCGGAAGAGTGGGGCGATAAGCTGGATGTTGCCACTGTAGGAGATCTCAATGACCGGATCACAAGAGAAGGTGTGCAGAGCCTGATGCTGATTCAGGAGGCACTCCATGAGGCCAAGATTTCTTCGATTGCCGAGGAGATCCGGAGAAGGGGCAATGTAAAGTTCGTAATGATCGCAGGTCCGTCTTCTTCCGGAAAGACCAGTTTTTCTCACAGATTATCTATTCAGCTTTCTGCTCATGGTCTGAAGCCGCATCCCATTGCTGTGGATAACTATTTTGTGGATCGTGAACATACGCCGCTGGATGAATTCGGAGAAAAGAATTATGAGTGTCTGGAAGCCATTGACACGCAGCAGTTTAATGAAGATATGCTGAATCTCCTTTCGGGAAAAACCGTGGATCTTCCTACATTTAATTTCAAGACCGGATGCAGGGAATACCGGGGAGACCAGCTTCAGCTTGGAAAAGATGATATCCTGGTCATTGAGGGTATCCACGGGCTCAATGACAAATTGAGTTATGCCCTTCCAAAAGAGAGTAAGTTTAAGATCTATATCAGTGCACTGACACAGCTGAACATTGATGAGCATAACCGGATCCCCACAACGGATGGAAGACTGATACGCCGAATTGTCCGTGATGCACGTACACGTGGAACTTCCGCAAAGGATACCATTGCAAGGTGGCCTTCTGTACGGAGAGGCGAGGAACAGAATATTTTTCCGTTCCAGGAGGATGCGGATGCCATGTTTAATTCAGCTCTTGTGTATGAGCTTGCCTGCCTGAAGGTTTATGCGGAACCGCTGCTTTTTGGAATTGACAAGAGTGAACCGGAGTATCAGGAGGCGAAGCGGCTTTTGAAGTTCCTGGATTATTTTGTGCCGGTGCCCAGTGAAGGCGTTCCGTTTAATTCGCTTCTGAGGGAGTTTATTGGCGGTAGTTGTTTTAATGTATAAATTAATTGTATGAATAAAAAAAGCTATGTGTAGATATAAGGCTCTATGCAATGCAGATATCGGTTGGCACAAAGATGAGAAGATTAGGATTTCTCTGTGCATAGGATCTGTGGTGTGTGGAGCCTTTTGAGTGTGAATCGGAAAAGTTAAAGTCCTCTGTGGTGCTGCGGATGGATGACGGGATTTACAGGACTTAAAGGAAAGGGAAAATGATCATGAAAGAAAAAATACAATTGACAAAACTGGCTCCAAACTGTGGCTGTGCAGCTAAGGTAGGACCGGGGACTCTGGCGGGAGTTCTTGGAGGGCTGCCAAAGTTCTCTGATCCGGATCTTCTGGTTGGAACAGACACTTCGGATGATGCTGCCGTTTATAAGGTTTCCGAAGATCTGGCACTGATCCAGACACTGGATTTTTTTACTCCGGTGGCAGATGATCCTTATGATTTCGGGCAGATCGCAGCGGCCAATGCGTTGAGTGATGTATATGCTATGGGTGGAACTCCAAAGACGGCTTTGAATATTGTGGCGTTTCCGAAGGATATGGATGTGGAAATCCTCGGGGAAATCCTGCGTGGTGGTGCAGATAAGGTGATGGAGGCTGGTGCGGTTCTTGCCGGTGGCCATACGATCCAGGATGATACACCAAAGTATGGGCTCAGTGTGACGGGTTTTGTAGATCCGAGGAAGTTCTGGAAGAATTTTGGAGCGCAGACCGGGGATAAGCTGATCCTGACGAAGGCGCTGGGTGCGGGGATCGTGAATACGGCGATCAAGGCGGATCTGGTGACGGAAGGTGCACGTAAGGCGGTTTTGGCTTCCATGAAGAAACTGAACCGGGACGCCTGTGAGGTTTTTAAAGAGTTTGAGGTTCATGCCTGTACGGATGTGACGGGGTTTGGCCTTGGGGGACATGCTACGGAGATGGCTGTGGCCAGTGACCGGACGGTTGTGATCGATACGGAGAAGCTGCCGGTGCTTCCGGATGTGAAGGAGTTTGCTTCTATGGGATTGATTCCGGGTGGGGCTTACAGGAATCGGGAGTTTGCTGAGAAAACCGGAGTGAAAAGTGTGGCAGAGCTCTGGCGGGAGGATCTGGTGTTTGATCCGCAGACTTCTGGGGGATTGCTGGCGGCGGTTCCGGAGAGGGATGTGCAGGAGATCATGAAGCGGCTAGATGCGGCTGGTCTGCAGGCTGGGGTGATCGGTGAGGTTGTGGATCGGCGGGAGTGGACGTTGGTGCTCCGGTAGGAAATTAATTTACGAACGAATGTTTGGATGATGACGTCAGAGTGGATGGTTGCGTAGGGGGGATACTGCTGGGGAAAGTGGTGGAAGCAGAATGACGGATGGCGGATGGCGGACGCCTGGGGGAGAGGATATCGGTCCGGGCAGGGACTCCGTCGGGGGATACTACTAGGACTCCGTGAGTCGGCTAAAAGCATTGCGGCAGGGCCAGAACTCGCCGTTGGCTCAGACAGCTGACCCTGCCGCAATAACGCCGACTCCCGCAGCCCAAGTAGTTATCACCCCTCCTCCGCAGCAGCCCAAACCGATATCCTCTCCCCCAGGCTGGTGCATCCAACTGGTAGGAAAAACATAAAATGTGCGGAGAGATTCCAATCCGAACGTTAAATGGAAGGCAATATTGAATCGGGCAGAAAAGATCGGACGTGTAACCAGAGAATGTGAATTGAAGAAGATTAAATAACGAAACATATATATGGGATGCGGAGCAGGAAATATAGGCTCTGCATTTTTTAATATATTGTTTGCCTGAGGGATAAAAGCATGGTATTATCATATGAGCGGAAATTGAGAAGACATAAAGAATATGAAAAACAAATATGTGACGGGAAAGGAAGAATTATGGAGAAACATAAACATGAGAGGAGTACATTTTCCGGGAAGATTGGATTTGTACTGTCTGCAGCTGGTGCTTCGGTAGGGCTTGGGAATATATGGAGATTCCCTTATCTGGCGGCAAAGTACGGCGGTGGAATTTTTTTACTGATCTATATCATTCTGGCATTGACTTTTGGATATTCTATGATCGTGGCAGAGACAGCTCTGGGACGTATGACAAAGAAAAGTCCGGTAGGTGCGTTTGGAACTTTTGGTAAATCAAAGTGGCTGTCTTTGGGCGGTTGGATCAATGCGATCATACCGGTTCTGATCGTGCCGTATTATTCCGTGATCGGTGGCTGGGTAATTAAATACTTGGTGGAGTATGTAAAGGGAGGCAGTCAGACTCTTGCTGAAGACGGATATTTTTCTGCTTTTATAGCGGATGGATTTTCTACAGAAACCTGTTTCCTGTTTTTTACACTGCTTACGCTGGTGATCATTTATGCAGGTGTGCAGAATGGCGTGGAACGAGTTTCCAAATTAATGATGCCGATACTGGTATTCTTGTCTGTGGTCATTGTCATTTATTCGGTAACGAGGCCAGGAGCACTGGAAGGTGTGAAATATTTTCTGATACCAAATATCAAAAACTTCTCCTGGATGACAGTGGTTGCGGCGATGGGACAGATGTTTTATTCTCTGTCGATCGCAATGGGTATTCTGGTAACTTTTGGTTCTTATATGAAAAAGGATGTATCTATTGAAGGGTCTACACAAAATGTAGAAATTTTTGACACAGCGATCGCAATGATGGCAGGTCTGATGATCATTCCGGCTGTGTTTGCATTCTCCGGTGGAAATCCGGATACGTTACAGGCGGGACCTGCGCTGATGTTTATTACGATTCCGAAAGTGTTTGCAAGCATGGGATTTGGAACTCTGGTTGGAATCCTGTTTTTTGTATTGGTTCTCTGTGCAGCCTTGACCAGTTCTATTGCACTGACAGAGAGTGCAGTGTCTACCTTTGAGGATGAACTGAAATGGGGAAAACCAAGGATATCCAGATCAATGATATCGATCGGGCATTCAATCTTGATGATGTCCTTTTTACCCATCTTGTTACTTTTGGCATTCTTGATGATGGCTACGCAGCAGTCAAGCTGATCAAGTTTCAGATATTTGTAGATATCCATGCTTTTTCCTGCTTTGATGTGATCCAGTACGAAGCCCTCTGAAATTTTCCCAATGTTCAGTGTATTTTCAACCATGTCTTTCGCCTCCCTTAATCTACATGAATATCCAAAAGTGTCAGGATCAGGGCCATACGGACATACACACCATACTGTACCTGCTTGAAATAAACAGCTCTTGGATCATCATCAACTTCAACAGAAATTTCGTTGACACGCGGAAGTGGATGGAGAACCAGCATATCTTTTGGTGCAAGCTCCATTTTCTGTTTGTCCAGAACATAGAAATCTTTCATGCGGACATAATCCTCTTCGTTGAAGAAACGTTCCTTCTGAACACGGGTCATGTAAAGGATATCGAGATCCGGAAGGGCATCCTCCAGGCGTTCTACTTCTGTATATGGGATATTTTTCTTATCCAGTACGTCTTTGCGTACATAACCTGGCAGACGGAGTTCCTCCGGTGAAATAAGTACAAACTCGATGTTCTCATAACGCACCAGGGCATTGATCAGAGAATGTACGGTACGACCGAATTTGAGGTCTCCACAGAGTCCGATCTTCAGATTATTCAGACGTCCTTTTAAAGAACGGATGGTTAAAAGGTCAGTCAGTGTCTGTGTAGGATGCTGATGTCCGCCATCACCTGCGTTGATCACCGGGATTGAAGAGTGCTGCGCTGCAACCATCGGTGCACCTTCTTTTGGATGTCTGATCGCACAGATATCTGCATAGCAGGAAACCATACGGATCGTATCTGCTACGCTTTCCCCTTTGGTAGCAGAGCTGGAAGCTGCCGAAGAAAAGCCAAGTACATTACCACCGAGATTCATCATTGCTGCTTCATGACTCAGTCGGGTACGGGTACTTGGCTCATAGAATAAAGTGGCAAGCTTTTTGCCTGCGCAAGCATGTGCATATTTTTCTGGATGAGCTTCGATATCACCTGCAAGATCCATAAGCTTATCGAGCTCTTCCACAGAAAAGAATTATGAAGAAAGTCGTGCCTACATCAGAGCTGCGGAATTGAAAAAGGGAATTGTTCTGGGACTGGAAAATATGAGAGAACTGATGAGGCGGCTTGGGAGATCCCCAGGATGAACTGAAGTATGTTCATGTAGCGGGAACTAACGGAAAGGGTTCTGTGATCGCATATCTGTATTCCGCTTTATCAGGTGCAGGTTACCGGGTCGGAAGATATATTTCCCCGGCGGTCTATTCCTACAGAGAGAGGATGGAGGTTAACGGAGAACCTGTCAGCAGAGAGAAATTTGCAGCATATGTGACAAGGATCGCGGAGGTGATCAATGAGATCGTAAAAGAGGGAAAACCGCATCCGTCAGTATTTGAAATTGAAACTGCAGCCGCATTTCTTTATTTTCGGGATGAGAAATGCGATCTGGTATTAATGGAAGTTGGTATGGGCGGTGATCTGGATGCCACCAACATTATAAGTACTACAGTTCTTTCCATTCTGGTATCCATTAGTATGGATCATACGGCATTTCTTGGAAATACCCTGGGCGAGATAGCAGAAAAAAAGGCCGGCATCATTAAACCGAACAGTCATATGGTAACTGTAAAGCAGCAGCCGGAGGCAGAGGCGGTCATACGAAGAATATGCGCAGAACAGAATGTGCCATACGAGGCGGCAGACCAGGACAGCGCAGAGGTACTGGAAGCATCCATAACCGGCCAGACCTTTCTTTATAAAGGAGAAAAATATACAATATCCCTGGCAGGTGCCTATCAGAAGGAAAATGCGGTGGCAGCGCTCCGGGCACTGGAAATCCTGAATGAACAAGGATATCCCACAACACTGGTCCAGAGACAGGATGGATTGAAACGTACCACCTGGCCGGGAAGATTTGCACTTCTCGGGACAGAACCGGATTTTGTGGTTGATGGAGCTCATAACCCTGCAGCGGCAGACATGCTGGCTGCATCCATTGAACGGTATTTTAAGGGGAAAAGGATCATCTACATCATGGGAATGTTCCGTGACAAGGATTACCGCAAGGTCATCCGGAAAACAGAAAAATACGCAGATACCATCCTGACGATTGCGGCACCGGATAACCCCAGGGCTCTGACCCCGCAGGAGCTGGCAGATGCGGTGCTGGAATTTCATTCTGATGTAAGGCCCTTTGACAACATCGAAGCCGCAGTAGCAGAGGCCTATCAGCTGGCAGGAAAAGAGGATGTGATCATTGCTTTTGGTTCCCTAGCGTTCCTGGGGGATCTTACAGAAATTATCAGGAAACATAACGGAGGAAACCAATGACGGATTTGGAAAGATACAGAGACGAGATCGATGAGATCGACAGTGAGATCGTACGTCTCTTTGAAAAACGAATGAAGGTGAGTGAGGAAGTCGCTGAATATAAAATAAAAACCGGTAAGCAGGTACTGGATCCGGCACGTGAGAGCCAGAAGATCCATACGCTGAAAAACAAGGCCCACGGGGACTTTAACAGCCTCGGCGTGCAGGAGCTTTTCCGTCAGATCATGGCCATCAGCCGTAAGAGACAGTACCAGCTGTTGACAGAGCATGGGATTTACGGAGAGCGCAATTTCACAACTGTGAAGCATGTTCCCCTTGAAAACGCAACGGTTGTGTTCCAGGGTGTAGAGGGAGCCTACAGCTATGCGGCTATGCGGCAGTACTTTGGGAAAAATATCGAAAGCTACCATGTAAAAACATGGAGGACAGCTATGGAGGATGTAACCCATGGCAAGGCCGATTATGCGGTACTTCCTATTGAGAATTCTACTGCAGGTATCGTGGCTGATATCTATGACCTTCTTATGGAGTACAAGCTGTATATCGTAGGCGAGCAGATCATCCGTGTGGATCATGTGCTTCTGGGCATGCCGGATGCACAGATAGGGGATATCAAGGAAGTCTGCTCTCATCCTCAGGGGCTTGCCCAGTGCAGGGCATTTCTGGAGGAAAACCCTTCCTGGAAAAAGAAGGAAGTGGAAAACACCGCAGGCGCGGCCAAAAAGGTCAGTGAGGTGGGGGACAAAGGCGTGGCAGCTATCGCAAGCCGTGAGGCTGGTGAGGTATTCGGTCTGAAGGTCCTTGCAGAAAATATCTGCAGAGAGAAAAAGCAAACTCTACACGTTTTATTATTGTAAGCAGGAAACCGGAATACGAGGAAAAGGCCGGGAAGATCAGCATCTGTTTTGAGCTGCCTCATGAAAGCGGAACTCTTTACAACATGCTTTCCCATATTATCTACAACGGACTGAACATGACCAAAATTGAATCCCGTCCGATTCCGGGAAAATCCTGGGAATACCGCTTTTTCGTGGATTTCACAGGGAAACTTGGCGAAAGCGCTGTGGAGAATGCGTTAAGAGGAATCGAGGCGGAGGCGAATGTTCTCCGTGTTCTTGGAAATTATTAAGATACAGAGGAGTTAAATTATTATGTTGGCAAGAATTCAGGAATGTATCCTTTACCGTGGATTTTCAAACGGTGAGATACTGGACGATATGACAGAACTTATTAATCTTTATGAAGCAGATGAAGAAGCACTCAAGGCAAGAGAAGACCAGTTTTTCAAAAGTGTCAACGGGCTGGTGGAGCTGGCAGGAATGTACGGTTTTTCTGGAAATATCTGGCATACATATCTTACCTTCCTTCTGGTAAATCATGAGAACGCTTTCAGTATGGCAAGCGAGATACGAGGAGCGATCAAGGGCAGCATTAACGACCTGGCAAAAAATGATTTCCAGATTTTCAAGGAATTGTATGATTTTGACATCACGGTCTTTGATAAAGTGTTCGGAACTGTATGCTGCAGGGTGATCTGTGATTACCAGACACCGGATGAGAACAGCAAGCTCTTTAATACCAGGATCCGTGACCGTATCTGTCAGATGAGCAAAACCCTGGCAGCAGCCACCACAACCGAAGAATTTATGGATGATATGGTATCCTTCTATAAAGATTTCGGTGTTGGCAAGCTTGGTCTCCATAAGGCATTTTATCATTTATATGGATGATCTTTCCTTTGAGGAATTTGAGATTCTGCATTCCTCCGATACCGTGCAGGAGAAGCTTTCACTGGTATATCGCTTTGGCGTCCGTATCTACTTTGGCAAACCGGACAAAAAACAGTTCCAGGAGATCGTCCGCATACTGGCAGCCCGTTATGGAGTTACCATGCCGGAGGAGGAGCTTCTTCTGAAAGCCAACCAGTGGGAGATCTCTCACGGCGGACTGACCGGACGTGCAGCGCAGCAGTTTATTGATTACATTGTGGGAACAGAGGAAGAAAAAAAGAAATAGTTTACCTGTGTATTGGGGAAAGGATGAAAAACTATGGCGGTGACAACCTTTGCAGCAATTGATATAGGCTCCTATGAAGTCAGTATGAAGATCTTTGAAATGTCAAAGCGGATCGGCTTCCGGGAGATCAATGATGTCCGTTACCAGCTGGAGCTGGGCCGTGGAACTTATGCTGCAGGACGGCTAGAGATGGAGACTGTAGATGAGCTCTGCGAGATCCTTAATGATTTTAAACGCATGATGGCTGAATTTGGGGTAGAAAGCTGGCGTGCGTGTGCAACAAGCTCTCTCCGTGAGCTGGAAAATCCGGTGATCATCCTGGAGCAGATCTATCAGAGAACTGGTATCCGGGTAGAGATCCTGAGTAATGCGGAACAGCATTTTCTGGGATATAAATCCATTGCTGCCATTGAATCCGGCTTCAAAAAGGCTATTCAGAAGGGGACGGCGATCCTGGATATCGGAGGAGGAAATCTGCAGATCTCTCTCTTTGATAAAGATGCTCTGGTGCTGACCCAGAGTATCCGTATGGGAAGTCTTCGTATCCGCGAACGTCTGAAAGAACTGGAGAAAACAACTCCACATTATGACCGGCTGATAGAGGAATTTATCCGAAATGATCTGATAAGCTTTCAACGTCTTTATCTTAAGGACAAGGAAATCTCCAATCTGATCCTGATGGGAGATTTTCTCACAGATACGATCTTTCAGGACAGATCCGGAGAGAATATCATCACAAAGGAGGAATTCCTGAAGAAATACGAGACCATTGTAAACATGTCCGATCATGACCTTGCCGAATCCATGGAGTTGGAACCGGAATATGCGTCTCTGATCGTGCCGAACATGGTTATCATCCGAAATTTTATAGAAATCTTTCAGGCAGAAGCACTCTGGATCCCGGGTGTTTCTCTTCTGGACGGGATTGCCTATGACTATGCGGAAAAAAACAAATATCTGAAAAGTGTACATAATTTTGAAAATGATATCCTGGTGGCATCCAGGAACATTGCCAAAAGGTATTCCAGCGGAAAGAACCACATTGCAGGAACTACCGATGTGGCACTGGATATTTTTGACAGCACAAGGAAGATCCACGGCATGGGAAAACGTGAACGGCTTCTTCTGCAGATCGCAGTTCTTCTTCATGACTGCGGAAAATATATCAGTATGAGTGAGGTGGCAGAATGCTCTTACCGGATCATTATGGCTACAGAGATCATTGGACTTTCCACAGATCCTTAAAGGATATGGTACATGCAAAATATAAAAAGCGTGATATCGCCGGAATGACCGCAACGGAGCAGCTTTCCGCCATCAATAAACAGGCGCGGGAACTGGTCAATATCCAGTACAGTACATTCAGCCGTTCCCTGATGCCGCTTCTGCGCAAAGAAGGAATATATCTTCTGGATGCACATGAGGATCTGAATGAGGAACAGGCGCGTTTTGTGGATCGCTATTTTATGGAAAATGTATATCCGGTACTCACCCCGATGGCGGTGGATGCATCGCGTCCGTTCCCGCTGATCCGCAATAAAACGCTGAATATTGCAGCACTTCTGACCGGAAAGAAAACGGAGGATGAGACCGTGTTTGCGACCGTGCAGGTGCCAAGTGTTCTGCCGCGTCTGGTACAGATTCCAAGCGAAGGGGAGACAAAATCGTTTATTCTCCTTGAGCAGATCATAGAACGCAACATCGGCATATTGTTTTCCAATTACAAGGTATTGTGTGCATATCCGTACCGGATCATGCGAAATGCAGATCTGACAATTGATGAGGATGAGGCATCAGATTTGCTGAAAGAGATTGAAAACAAATTAAAGATGCGTCAGTGGGGAGAAGTTATCCGTCTGGAAATTGAAGAGAAGGTAGACAAAAAACTTCTGAAATTTTTAAAGACGGAGCTGAAAGTATCGGATGAGGATATTTTTCAGATTGCAGGACCGATTGATCTGACTTTTTAATGAAAATGTATGGGATTGACGGATATGACCATCTCCGCTATAAACCGTATACGCCGCAGCAGGTGCCGGAAATTACACCGGGAAGTGACATTTTGCCGCAATCCGCAAAGGGGATATTTTTCTGCATCATCCATACGAAACCTTTGATCCGGTTGTGGATTTCATCCGGCAGGCATCCAAAGATCCGGATGTCCTGGCGATTAAACAGACACTGTATCGTGTCAGCGGAAATTCCCCGATTATCAGCAGTCTGGCACAGGCAGCGGAAAACGGCAAGCAGGTGTCGGTTCTGGTTGAGCTGAAAGCCCGTTTCGATGAGGAGCACAACATTGTCTGGGCAAAGAAAAAACTGGAACAGGCAGGCTGTCATGTGATCTATGGTCTCGTTGGCCTTAAAACACACAGCAAGATCGCACTGGTGGTCCGCCGGGAGGAGGATGGAATCCGCCGCTATGTTCATCTGGGAACCGGAAACTATAACGATTCGACGGCAAAATTATATACGGACTGTGGAATCTTTACCTGCAAAGAGTCAATCGGGGAGGATGCGACCGCGGTGTTTAATATGCTATCCGGATATTCCGAACCGCTGGCATGGAATGAGTTGGTGCTGGCACCATACTGGCTGCGGGATAAATTTTTGCGCCTGATCGGCAGGGAAACGAAAAATGCACGGCAGGGTAGAGAAGCCCGTATCGTGGCAAAGATGAATTCCCTCTGTGATCCAGGCATTATTGCGGCGCTGTATGAGGCATCTGCAAGCGGTGTAAAGATTGATCTGATCGTGCGCGGAATCTGCTGTCTGCGCGTCGGAATTCCGGGAGTGAGTGAAAATATTTCCGTGCGTTCCATTGTGGGAAATTTCCTAGAGCACAGCCGTATTTTCTATTTTTGGATTACAGAAAAAGAAAAATTTGATATGGAAGGGAGAATCCTTTCTTCTTGTTGTGGTACTGCTGGTTTTTGGCGCGATCTTTGCGGCGATCCACACAGGGGGGCTGATCCAGAAGCAGGACAGTGTACAGCTTCTTAACAAAGGATGGTACTACATAAAAGACGGAAAAAAACATGAGATCACCCTGCCTGCGGAAATTCCGGCAAAAACAGGTGAAAAGCTGATCCTGTACAATGAAAGTCTGGGAGCGGAAAGCAGAGGAATGACTGTGGTTTCTACAGGAGCCCAGTACGATCTGGTGATACGCCTGAATGGAAAGATCCTGTATGAATATAAGGAGGCCATGTTTTCCAAAAATGTGCAGATGCGTTCCAAGGTGCAGTGCATCGCCGCTCTGGGTAATGACACAGAGGGAAAAGTCCTGACGTTCAGCTATTCTGCGCCTCAGAGAGGAAAATATGTTATAGAGCCGGTATGCATAGGAACCGGAAGTGCAATAGCCTGGTATCAGATCAGAAAAGCAGCCATTCCTTTAGGGGCAGCAACGATCATGATCGTATTAAGTATGATCGCCCTGTGCATCTGCATCTATATGAGAATAAGGCAGATGCCGGACAGACGGTTCCGGGATGTGGCACTGTTCCTTATGATGTGCAGTATCTGGCTGGTGACGGACTCATCACTGGTACAAAGCTACAGCAGATGCCCCGAAGTATTATGTCTCATTTCTTTTTATATGTTCATGCTGCTGGCAGTTCCGATGCTGCGTTTTTTGCAGAATATCGGAAACATGAAAAAATACAGGCTCCTGGATCTTGGAATCTTTACATTTTATCTGAATGCTGTTTTACAGGGAGCTCTGGTGATCCTGGGAGCCTTTGAATTTAAGGATATGCTGTTTGTAACACATATCCTGCTGTTTGTGTGGGTCCTGATATCAGCGGTACTTCTGATCCGGGAGTACCGGAAGCATAAACAGCGTGAGATACATCTGCTTCTCATTGCATATATCATCGTGGGAGCAAGCGGTATCATAGCGCTGATCCTGTACTGGCTGTTCGAGATTTCCTACTATGGATCCATTTTTGAATTGGGAAATCTTGTGTTTCTTGTGCTGGTCATTGCAGACGCAGTCATGATGATGGCAGACAACGTTCGTTACCGTCTGGAATCCCAGGCTTACGAACGACTGTCCAGAGAGGATGGGATGACAGGACTTGAGACGAGAGCCAATTTTGAGAAAAAACTGGAAAGTATTTCCGCAGATATGGGCAGATACCGGGATATCCTTCTTATGTATATCGATATCGATCAGCTTCGCGTGATCAACGAAGAATACGGACGGGCTGCAGGAGACGAGATGGTGGTGATCTCGGCCAGATGTGTGGAGAACGTTTTCCGGGAAAAAGGAACCTGCTACCGCATCGGCGGGGATGAATTTGCGGTTCTGGTCTATGATCCGGAAGTACCGGATGAATTCTGGCCGGAACGCCTGAAAGAAGAGCTACGGAATATCGGGAGAGGATGTAGACATCGTTTTTCGTTATCTCTGGGATGCAGCCATCTGCGGAATAAGGATGGTTCTCTGAAACCCATAGGAGAATGGAAATATGAGGCAGACAGGAAGCTTTATGAGAACAAAAAGAAGGAGGATTTGAAAAATGGAGTATATTAACTGTTTTCAGATCACATCCCTTGTTCTGGTGACGATGATCGCGATACATTATTTTTCTCATAAAAGACTGAACAATGCGGAAAACAGGAATTTTGTATGTTTTCTGGCTTTCAGCGGCGTTTACGTGCTGCTGGATATGCTGAGTGCGGTGATTGCGGGAGGCGGCAGCAGCGAAGGCTGCAGAATGTCAGCGCTGGTCCTGACGCTCTATTATTTCTGTGATGTCATACTTACCTACGGGATTTTCTGCTACATTCGGATCATCACCGGAAGACAGAAGGAGAAGTATAAATGGCTGAAAACCGGCTGGGTGGTCCTGCCGGCTGCAATGCTGCTGGCAGTTACAGCAAACTTACGGACGGGATGGCTTTTTTATTTTGACCAGGAAGGTAGATTTATCCGGGGAAGTTTTCATTTTCTGCTCTATGGATATGTATTCTTTTTTATGCTGGTGATCGTTGCATTTATGTTACGTTATGGAAAAACAGCAGAAAAAGAAACACGGCGCACCATATGGAGATTTTGGTTTATCGAAGCAGCCTGCCTGTTTCTCCAGATTGCCGCGGAAAGAATACTGCTTACCGGCTTCGGACTTTCTGTAGGACTTTGGCTGATCTATCTTACTATGAACAATCCAGGTGAATATACGGACAGTATGACAGGTTTATTTGACAAACAGTATTTTGACAAATGGATCGGAGAAAAGCTCTATCGAAAAGAAAGCTTTCATCTGCTTGCTGTGGATGCCCGCAATATGAAGCAGATCAACCGGATCTACGGTACCAGAGTGGGAGATCAGCTGCTGATCCGGGCGGCGAAGGGATTTCGGGAGATCACGGATTCAGTGCAGATCTTTCGTATCACAGGCAATTGCTTTCTGGCAGTGCTGGACTCGCTGACAGATTATGAAAAAGCCAGAGACGGCATAGAAGAATTTCTGAAAAAGCCGTTTTTTATCGAAAACGAAAAGGTGTCGTTCCATGCTGCAATCTGCGGGATCATGAATGCGGAAAAACTGGAAAAAGAGGATAGTATTCTTTCCTATATTGAATATATGATCTCTCTGATACAGAACCGTCAGGATACGGTTCTGATCCAGTCGGACAGCAAGATCCTGGAGGGCTTCCGCTATGAGCAGGAAGTGGAGCATTTTCTTCAGAAGGCTGTGAAAGAGGATCTGTTTGAAGTATATTATCAGCCGGTATATTCTATAAAAAACCAGGATTTTATTACTCTGGAGGCACTGAGCCGGCTGAAACATCCTGTTCTGGGAATGATCCCGCCGGATGTGTTTATCGGGATCGCGGAAAAACAGGGAATGATCTCTGCAGTGGGATGCCTTCAGCTTCACAAGGTCTGCCGTTTTATAAAAGAACATGAATATATCATGAAGAAGATCCGGAATGTGAAATTCAATCTTTCTCCTTCCGAACTGATGAAACCCGGATACAGCCATGTGCTTATCGGGATCATACAGGGGTATGGATTAGATCCGGGATATTTTCAGTTTGAGATCACGGAAAACGTGGCAACCGAATACAGCGAAAGCTTCTGCACAGCCATTGATGATTTTGCAGAAGTGGGGATCCACATGTGTCTGGATGATTTCGGTTCCGGTTATGCAAATCTGAACGCAGTTCTTCGCATCCCGTTTTCAGCAGTAAAAATGGACCGTTCTCTTTTGTCCGGGGTCAGCAGCGATCCTCAGACGGCTACCTTTTATCGCAGCATTGTCATGATCCTGCAGCATATGGGATATAAGGTGATCGCAGAAGGCGCTGAGACCGAAAAGGAGGTAAAGCTTCTGGAAAAATGGGGTGTGGATATGATACAGGGATATTATTTTTCCAGGCCCCTGTGCGAGGAGAAGCTTCTGGAAAAAATTTCCTGAAATGATCAGAAACAGGCGGAAAACATGCTTTCATAAAAAGCAGGGTTTTCCGCCTGTTGTATTCAGGCAGACACAAATTGCTTGAAGTTTACAGTTACTTTTGATAGAATAGATAGGCTGTGGCGGCTGAAGAAAGCGATTTTTCGGAAGACCGGTTCCTTGAACTGCCACGCGTATCTTTTGGAAAAATTGCAGAAAAAAGATGATCATGTGGACTTTACAAGTACATATATTTTGAGTATAATACAAACAAATGTTCGAATATAAAAAAGAAAGGAATCAGTGGAATGGCAAAAAAAGACACTTATGATGCGGGCAGTATCTCTGTCCTGGAGGGCCTCGAGGCCGTGCGAAAGCGCCCCGGTATGTACATCGGAAGCGTATCCAGAAAGGGACTGAACCATCTGATATATGAGATCGTAGACAATGCGGTGGATGAGCACCTTGCAGGGTACTGCAGCCGTATCCATGTAGTTCTTGAGAAGGACGGTTCCTGTACAGTAGAGGATAATGGACGAGGGATCCCGGTGGATATGCATGCCAAGGGAATATCTGCGGAGCGTCTTGTTTTTACAACCCTTCATGCAGGCGGTAAGTTTGACAATTCCGCATATAAGACAAGCGGCGGACTTCATGGTGTAGGGTCTTCCGTAGTGAACGCATTATCTACGTATCTGGATATTAAGATCAGTCGTGATGGTTATATACATCATGACCACTATGAGAGAGGAATCCCTACCATTGAACTGGAAGCAGGACTGCTCCCCAAATTAGGGAAGACCAGAGGTACCGGAACCTGTGTGAATTTCCTTCCGGATCCGGAGATTTTTGAGAAAACAAGATTTGGAGCAGCGGATGTAAAGAGCCGTCTTCATGAGACTGCCTATCTGAATCCGGAGCTTACCATCCATTTTGAGGATCGAAGAGGGGACACTCCTGAGGATATCGAGTATCATGAGCCGGAGGGGATCGTAGGCTTTATCCGTGACCTTAACAAGAATGCACAGCCTCTCCATGATCCGGTTTATTTTAAAGGAGAGGCAGACGGGATCCAGGTGGAGGTTGCTTTTCAGTTTACCAATGAGTTCCGTGAGAACGTTCTCGGATTCTGCAATAATATCTACAATGCAGAGGGAGGAACTCATCTGACCGGATTTAAGACTACATTCACAACGGTAATGAACACCTACGCACGTGAGATCGGTGTACTGAAGGATAAAGGCCCCAATTTTACAGGTGCAGATATCCGAAACGGAATGACTGCTGTAGTCTCCATCAAACATCCGGCACCCCGCTTTGAGGGACAGACCAAGACCAAGCTGGACAACCAGGACGCATCCAGAGCCACCGGTAAGGTAGCAGGAGAACAGCTGGTACTGTTTTTTGACCGAAATCTGGAAACACTGAAGATCGTCCTTTCCTGTGCGGAAAAGGCGGCCAAGATCCGTAAGACCGAGGAGCGTGCCAAGACAAACCTTCTCACCAAACAGAAATACTCTTTTGATTCCAACGGAAAGCTGGCAAACTGTGAGAAGAAGGATCCGTCACTGTGTGAGATCTTTATCGTAGAGGGAGATTCCGCGGGCGGTTCGGCGAAGACTGCCCGTGACCGTAACTATCAGGCAATCCTTCCGATCCGCGGTAAGATCCTCAACGTAGAGAAGGCTACCATCGACAAGGTGCTGGCCAACGCAGAGATCAAGACTATGATCAATGCCTTTGGCTGCGGTTTTTCCGAAGGCTACGGAAATGATTTTGATATCACGAAGCTTCGTTATGACAAGATCGTGATCATGGCTGATGCGGATGTGGATGGTGCTCATATCTCTACTCTGCTTCTGACCTTGTTTTACCGTTTTATGCCGGAGCTTATCTATGAGGGACATGTGTATATTGCCATGCCGCCATTATATAAAGTCATGCCTAAGAAGGGGCAGGAGGAATACCTGTACGATGATAAGGCTCTTGAGAAATACCGTAAGAGCCATAAACCGGGAAGCTTCACGCTCCAGAGATACAAAGGTCTCGGTGAGATGGACGCCCAGCAGCTCTGGGAGACTACCCTGAACCCTGAGACAAGAATGATGAAGCGTGTGGAGATCGAAGATGCCCGCATGGCCTCCGATGTGACAGAGATCCTGATGGGAAGCGATGTTCCGCCACGTAAGGCCTTTATCTATGAGCATGCAACAGATGCAGAGCTGGATATTTGATTGGGAGAATAAACTATGAATACGAAACAGGACAATATCATCCGCACCGATTATGCGGAGATCATGCAGAAATCATATATCGATTACGCCATGAGCGTTATTATTTCCAGAGCACTGCCGGATGTACGTGACGGACTGAAGCCGGTACAGCGCCGTACCCTTTACGATATGTATGAGTTGGGCATCCGTTACGACCGCCCGTACCGTAAATGTGCCCGTATCGTAGGAGATACTATGGGTAAATATCATCCCCACGGTGACAGCTCCATTTATGATGCGCTTGTAGTCATGGCGCAGGAATTTAAAAAGGGTCGTACACTGGTGGACGGACATGGAAACTTTGGTTCCATTGAAGGCGACGGAGCCGCAGCCATGCGATACACAGAGGCCCGCCTGGAGAAGCTGACCCAGGCGGTTTTTCTGGAAGATCTTGATAAGAACGTTGTGGACTTTATGCCGAACTTTGATGAAACAGAGAAGGAGCCGGTAGTACTTCCGGTGCGTATTCCAAACCTCCTTGTAAACGGAGCAGATGGAATAGCCGTTGGTATGGCTACCAGCATCCCGCCGCATAACCTGGGCGAAGTGGTGGATGCTGTGAAGGCATACATGAAGAATAATGATATCAGCACCCGTGGGCTGATGCGCTATCTCAAGGGACCGGATTTCCCGACAGGTGGTATCGTAGTAAATAAGGACGACCTTGTAAAGATCTATGAATCCGGAACAGGCAAGCTCCGTATCCGTGGACGGGTGGAAATAGAGAAGCTGAAGGGCGGTCGCCAGCAGCTGGTGATCACAGAGATTCCTTACACCATGATCGGTGCAAATATCGGAAAATTCCTTAATGATATCGCAACCCTGGTAGAGACCAAGAAGACAACAGATATCGTGGATATTTCCAACCAGTCTTCCAAAGAGGGAATCCGTATTGTTCTTGAACTGAAGCGCGATGCAGACGTGGAGAACCTTACCAACATGCTCTATAAGAAGACCCGACTGGAGGATACCTTCGGTGTCAACATGCTGGCAGTTGCAGACGGAAGACCGGAAACACTGGGACTGAAGCAGATCATTGCTCACCATGTGGACTTTGTATTTGAAGTAAATTCCAGAAAATATACAACCCTTCTTGCCAAGGAACAGGAGAAACGGGAGATCCAGGAAGGCCTTATCAAAGCCTGCGATGTCATTGATCTGATCATCGAGATCCTCCGTGGCAGCAAGAGCCGTGACCAGGTAAAGAAATGTCTGACCGACGGTATCACAGAAGGGATTAAATTCAAGACCAAGACATCCGAAAAAGCGGCAAAATCCTTGAAATTCACAGAAAAACAGGCCGCAGCTATCCTGGACATGCGTCTTTACAAGCTGATCGGTCTGGAGATCGATGCTCTGATGAAGGAGCATGAGGAAACCATGAAGAACATTGCTGTTTATGAAGATATCCTGAATAATTATGATTCCATGGCAGAAGTGATCATGAAAGAACTGGATCAGATCAAGAAGGAATACGGCAGTAAGCGTAAGACTTCCATTGAAAACGCAGAGGAAGCTGTTTATGAGGAGAAGAAGATGGAAGAGACCGAAGTCTGCTTCCTGATGGATCGTTTCGGATATATGCGTCTCATTGACAAGAATGCCTACGAGCGTAATAAGGATGCCGCTCATGCAGAGAGCCGCTATGTCTTTACCTGCATGAATACGGACAAGATCTGTATCTTTACAGATACCGGCAAGCTCCACACAGTGAAGGCAGAGGATATCCCGCTGGTACGTTTCCGTGATAAAGGTGTTCCGGCAGATAATCTGGGTAATTATGACAGTACTTCCGAGCAGATCCTTTATGTGGCACCGCTGAGCCAGGTGGCAGCCTCCACGGTACTCTTTGTTACAGAGAACGGCATGTGCAAGCTGGTAAAAGGAGAAGAGTTCCGTGCTTCCAAGCGTACCATTGTTTCCACCAAGCTTGCAGAGGATGACCGCCTTGTATTCGTAGGAGCAGCCGACGAGATGGACCAGGTTGTGTTCCAGTCTGAGAAAGGTTACTTCCTCCGTATCATGAAAACCGAGATCTCCGTCACCAAGAAAAACGCCATGGGTGTCCGCGGCATGAAGCTTACCGGTGAAGACCGCATCCACCATGCCTATCTCCTGGAAAGCCGCCAGGAATATGCCATTGAATATCATGATAAGCCGTATGTGCTGAATAAAGTGAAGCTGGCTAAGAGAGATACGAAGGGTGTGAAGCCGAGGGTATAAAAGACGCGAAGAGGATTGCGGATAACTGGCAGATAGGATATGATAGGGTTATATGAAAATGGGAGGCGTTAAAAATGCGATATGATCTTCCGGAAAGAGTTATAAGAGAACTATTTTCATTTGCCACAAAACATTCTGTCAGAAAGATCATCCTCTTTGGGTCCCGTGCAAGAGGAAACAATACAGAAAGAAGTGATGTAGATATTGCTGTATATGGAGGAGATTTTGATTCCTTTTACTGGGATATCAAAGAAAATATCCATTCACTTCTGATGTTTGATGTAATTAATGCAGATGATTCAATTTCTGAAGAACTCAAAAAAGAAATTAAAAAGGATGGAGTTGTGATCTATGAAAAAGCTTGATAATTTTTCTAATCGTCTTACTATATTAAGAAATGCAGATTTCAAACTTGCGGATAACAACGATATTTACAGAACCGGCGTGATCGGACAGTTCAACCTGACTTTCGAGCTTGCCTGGAAAGCACTTCAGGAGATCCTGCGGCTCCATGGGGCAGAAGAAGCAGACACCGGTTCACCGAGAGAAATCCTGCAGCTTGGCTATAAGCTGGGCTTCGTAAACGATTCAGCAGTGTGGCTGCTCATGCTGAAAAAGCGTAACACATCTGTCCATATATATAATGAGCAGGAAGTAGATGAGATGATCCTGCTCATCCGCGACAGCTTTATTCCGGCTTTTGTGGCTCTTGAGAAAACATTGAGGGAGAAGCTGGCAGAAGCGGAGAGCGACTGGACGTAAATAAAGAGAATACAATTTTACAGAATATATACTTCCCACCGATCAGGTACAATAACCCGGCCGGTGGGATTTTTTTGCCCTCTTGACAGTATGTGCCAAACTTCCGTGCTGATTTTATGCCAAACAGCGGAAAAAACATGGATTGTGGATAGCTGGTATATTGAATTTCAGATTTGCATATGCTATAATGCCAGTAGGCAAAAGGAAATAGAATAGTTCTATGACAAAGAACGACCCCTCGGAATGTACCGCGAATACATCCGAGGGCTCTTCTCTTTTTATTTCAGTGGTTGAGCATCCACCAGGCTATTTGTTGTCCTTGTTGTGTCTGTCTAACCATTTGCAGATGAGATGGCAAGTCACACCTGCCGCAACAGTGACAATAAAGGAAACAAGAATAGTATCTATGACAATCACCTCCTCCCGTTGCCGGGTATCGGTTGGACAACACAGCCAGTATAGCATATCTTAGAACAATTTGGAATCAAGTACGGATTTTTTTGCCTTCTTGACAGAAAACCTACCCATCTCCTATAATAACAATTAGCCTGAACTAACATAGCCGCAAATACAAATAAAGTTCAGTACAGAAAAAACATGAAAATGATCAGGATTTCACAGAAGAACTGGGCCACAGCATGCCTTCTTCCAAAAGAGAAACCGAGGAAGACATGCTGGAAGAGCTCTGTTCTCTTGCAAAAAAGGACGCCCGGATCACCATTCCGGAGATCTGCGGGCGGATGGAGATGACCCGGCGGGAAGTGCTGGCCTATCTGAAACAGCTCTCCGCACAGGGCTATGTAAAAACAGAAGAAAACAAATCCTACGTCCGTCTTACAGAGCTGGGATGCATCCGCGGAGAAGAATGCCGCCACCGTCATGAAACCTTCACCCAGTTTCTGGAGTATGTAGGCGTAAACAGCGAAACCAGAAGAAGACGCCTGCCGCATGGAACATGTGGCAAGCGAAGAGACCGTGCAGCAGATCCATAATTTCATCAACTACGGAAGCACCTTTGAGCGTGTCATGAAAAAAACAGACCTACGGTATTACTACGAACCGGGAGACTACACCTTCATGATGGGCATCTACTACATGGAAAAAACCTGCCCGAGAAGACTGACCACAGAATTTAAAGACTACCGGGAACAGATCAGCCTCCACGTAAAAGAAGAAGACAGCTGCTTCGAACTCCTCCGCACAGACCAGACCAAGAACCGTCTGGATCTCTGGTACCGGGATCCGGAGACCGGCTGGATGAAAGCTGCCGAAAAAGACGGCAACCCGCTGATCCCTACTGGCGTATTTCAATATTTTCTCCGGCATCACGATCCGGTCATAGAAGGAACCGCCCTGGTGGCATTTGCCAGAGAAGGAGAGAAACCCATGGAATGGAACAGCCGGGAGCTGGATGTACATATCTGGTAGGAGGAAGACTATGGAAAAAGAAAACACTGAAGGACTGCTCCATCCATCCATGCTGCAGATCCGCTATCTGACAGAACTGGCAAAAATAGGCAAAAAACGAGGCAGCGTGGCGCTGATCGCCGATACCTGCGGAGTCAGCCATGGCCCGGTAAGCCGCTTTTTTAAAGAATGCATTGGTGCAGGATACCTGAGTGAAGGTTATGAATTTACCGAAAAAGGTACCCGCGCACTGAAAACATACCAGAGGATCCTGAAAGAAGTCGGCGCCTATCTGGAACGGATCGGGATCGCGGCATCCGAGATCCCCGAAAAAACAAGACAGCTCATTGAGAACGTAGACTACAGCCTTCTCATGACAATGACCAGAAATTCCGGCCAGGTAAAGGAATCCCGAAACCAGACAAATGCAGAAAAAGGAAGCCTCTATTATCTGGATCATGTGCTGGAAAAAGGCCGCTTCGAAGTAGGAATTGCCATTTATCAGCTGAACACAGAAGGCACAACGAAGCTTTCTATGGCAAACAACGGGTTCGAGCATCTGGCCTGCATCCGGAACAATACCCGAGGAAGCTGGCTGGAATTGACCACCCGTGAGATGCACGCCCATTCCCGGATCGACGGGGCAGATATGCGGGGAAGGCTCTCATCCCTGAAATACGTAGACCAGGGACAGCTCTACGAAGCCGCCATCCGGGAGGGCAAAGTTCGCATTCCCCTAAGTGCCTGCCGCTTCATGAAGACCCACCTGGGAAACGTAAAGGGAATGGTCTCCATCACCGTCACCTGCAGCGTAGGCAAAGCCCATATGCCGGAGAGCACCGCACTTCTGATGTTCTGGCTGTAGAAAATAATCAGACCGATTAAAAGCCGAAATGAAAAAAAATCGGCTTTTTTTTGTGCCAAAAATCCGGAAATGCCCATGTTTACGGGATTTTTGAAAAATATAAATGGTTCCCGCAGGGAACGGAAAACAAAAAAATAGTTGACCCAAACTAACACTTGTGATTAAATGACAGCAGAGAGTTAGACATGGGTAACAGGAGAGAATGTGCCCTGGCCTGCTTAAAAGAAGGGTGTGCGACACCTTACCACATAAGGAGGAAAGAAATGAGAAGAAAGAATTTATGGCTTCGCCTGTCATCCTGTACGATGGCAGCCCTGATCGCAACAACATCCATCGTGCCGGTATCTGCGGCAGAAGTGGAATTTCAGGATGAAGCTTCCGCAGAGGTAGCAGAAACACCGGAAACTGCAGAAGCACCTGAGGAAGATGCAGCAGCAGAGAAAGTACAGGAAGCAGCTGGCGATGAGGCAGAAGCTGAGGACGTGACACTTGCTACCGGCGAGAATGCAGAGCAGACTGAGACAGAAGACGTAGCAGAAGCTGAGCTTTCTATCGAAGACGGATTCTCTGACGGAGAAAGCGATGGGGCACTGGTGCAGGAGAGCCCGGCAGCTGAACTTACCGGTACGGTACAGACCGGATTCGGAGCTGCAAACACCAATCTGGAAAAAGGTACTTATAAAGTAACCATATCCATGATGAAGGCAGACGATACCACAGCAGCATCCATGGCAAATGCCTGCATCGCAGGAAAAGGAACTCTGGCAGTAGCAGAGGACGGAAGCGCTAAACTGACCGTACCGATCCAGGCCATCACCATGATGGGACAGACTGTTTATGCAACAGACTGGAAGGTATACAAGGGAGCTGTAGGAACGGAAGCGACAGCAGCAGAGTATACAACCGATAAAGACGGAAATGTAAACAGCATTACATTCGCAATCCCGGATAAAGCCCAGGACGGCGTATATGTAACCATGACTATGGCAGCAGGAAGAACACAGGATGCGTTTCTGAAAGCTGATTATGCAAACGCAGAGAAGGATGCCGCAGCAGTAGACACATCCGCACTGGAGGCAACCATCGCACAGGCAGATGCCCTTGATGAGATGGCATACACCAAGGCATCCTGGGACGGAAATAAGGATGCCATCGAGGCAGCTAAGACAGCAGCCAAAGCAGCACTGGAGAAAAAAGAATCTCAGGAGGCTGTGGATGCGGCGAATACTGCACTGGCAGATGCAATGAAGAAACTGGCTGTTGCTGGAGATCAGACAGATCTGCGGAAAGTTTTGGACCAGGCAAAAGCTCTGAATGAAAACGATTATACAGCAAAAAGCTGGAAATATGTTCAGGATGCGATCGACAAAGCGGAAACAGTAATTGCAAACCGTGATACAAAAAGAAATCTCAGAAGCGCAAAGAGTTCTCTGACTATATGGATGGGGTCTCTGGAAGTAAAATATGATACCACAGCGTTGGAGAAAAAAATCGCACAGGCAGAAGCGTTAAAGAAAGATGATTATACAGCAGAAAGCTGGAAAGCAGCAGCTCTGGTTAATGCGATCAATGCAGCAAAAGAAACAATTGATAATCGTGGGAATAAAGATAATGTGCATGATGCGATCGAAAACATTGAGAATGCGATTGAAAAACTTGTACCTGTTTCCAATGAGGTTACTGTAGGACGTGGCAATTTTGAGAAGAAGCTGGCACCAGGAACTTACAGCCTTCCAATCGAATTGCTCAATGGTGCAAAATCTGATTCCACAAACCAGTATACTTCTGCTAATTATATGACTCAGCTTTCTATGGCAGGAGGATGCTTTACAGGAAACGCAACTCTGGTTATCCATGAAGATGGAACAGCAACTCTGACAGCAGGAGTTCAGGCTATCACTGCAATGGGAATGACAGGAGCAGCATCTGACTGGACTATTTATGAGAATACTCAGGATTATCTGGATGGAGCAGCGAATCCTACAAAAGGTGCACGTTTTAAAGCACGCGTAGATGAGAGCAAAGTACAGGCTGGAAAGAAGAAACCGTCCAAGATCAGTTTTACCATTCCGGATCTGAAACAGAATGTAGTAGCAACCCGTATGTACATTGAGGTAATGACTGTAAATCAGGATGCGTGCATCGGTCTGGATTGGTCTAATGTAGAAAAAATAAGCGATGATACAAGTGAAACATCCACAGTTGAGAAAGAATATGTTGTAAATGCCGATACTCTGACACAGCTGAAGAATATGAAAGCTGGAAGTACTGTAAAATTAGATGAGGATGTAACTCTGACAGAAGACTTGACGATCAAAGGCGGCACACTGGATCTGAATGGTCATATTCTGACTCAGAAAGACAATCTGATCATGATTAAAGGCGATGTGACAGTTATTGACAGCAGTGCAGAAAAGACAGGAAAGATCACACGTGAAAGATATTCTGCAAGCAGTAGGAGTACAACTTCTATCTCTGTACAGAAAGGTTCATTCACAGCGGATGGAGTTACCATTGACGGACAGATCGGAAACAGAATTTGCAATGGAACACAGGTATCTCTGCAGGATAATCCACGAGTGACTGTTAAACTGACCAATTGTACTTTGATTAACACAGCACAGACCGAAACAATAATTGGTGGCAGCATGAATGTTGCTTTTGCAATTTTGAGTAATGGTATTGATATTACAATAGATTCCTGTACTGCGGATAAAGGCGTTTATGTTTCAGGTGGAACAGGAGAAAAAACAGTGATCAATAACAGTACTCTTGGAGAACTGCAATTAAGCGGAGCATCAGCTGTTGTTACAAAAGTAACTGGAACAGGCAGAGCAACAATCGGTGCCGATGAGATGACGATCAGTGATGACGGTTTTGCTGGACTCTCCGTTGAAGGAACTGGTGATGTAGCTCTGGAAAATGTTGTTTCTAAAAATTCTGCAAGCTATCAGGCGGCTCTGAATATTGCTGGCAGCGGTCAGGTAACAGTAAAGAGCGGTGCTTATGCTAACGAAGCCGGTGTTGCTGTAAGTTCTCAGGGATTCCCGGTTAAACTTGAAGGTGGTTATTTCAAAGGTGCTGCAAGTGCTGTAGATGGTGCCTATACAACTCCGGAAGGAAAGATTCTTGGAAAAGTAACAGAAGGTGAGTATGCTGGTTATCAGACAGTTGTAGATGGAAAAGAACCAGAAGTGGCAGATCCGGTAGCAACTGTTTATGATAAAGGCGGAAATGTGGCAAGACAGATTTCCGAAGAGAATGCAGCACTTGCGCTGTCCTATGCAACAGAGGGACAGACTGTAAAATTAAATAAAGATGTAAAGACAACAGGCGTTACATATTATAAAAATGTTACATTTGACCTGAATGGCCATGTATTAACTACTGAGAACGGAATTACCGGTATGGCAGGAAATTGCCGTGTAATTGACAGCTCAGCAGAGAAGACAGGAAAGGTAGTCAGTGAAGCTGGTATTTTTGGTGGTGGTAATAATGTAACAATTACTCTGGATAACATTACCTGCGAAGGTGTGTATGTTCAGGGAATGTCTGCCGGAAATGCTTACATTGTCAACGGAACAAGAGTGAATGGTCCGTTTATGCTGAATGCAGTTATGGGTGGTGGCCATACCTATGTACAGGACAGCTCCTGGACAATTGCAGCAAATGATTATAACGGAAATCCAGTAGATGGGAAAGCTCTCCTGGAAGGTTCCACCCGTACATCCCAGTATGTGATCAACCAGACTGGTGATCACACATTCACAGTAACCGTCAACGACCTGGGCAAAGCCATGAGAGCATTTGAAACTCTGGATGCTTCCCAGTACACCAAGGCAAGCTACGCAGCCGCAAAAGCAATCTACGATCAGATTGACGGAAGCGCAGATGAGGATATCCAGGGCGATGTAGTTGCCCAGAAAGCAAAAGAGCTTAACGACGCAGTGGCAGCTCTCCAGGCTCCGGCTTCTGAGGAATCTAAGACAGCTCTCCAGTCTGCCATTACAGCAGCCAAAAAGTTAAAAGCAGCAGACTACACAGCAGCATCCTACAAGACATACAAAGCAGCCATCACAGCCGCAGAGACAGTCCTAAATGGTGAAGACCTCTCCGACACAGAGGTAACAGCAGCAACCAAGGCTCTTACCGATGCCAAGGCAAAACTTGTCAAGCTGAAAACACAGACCATCACCGTTTCTGTAAAGAACACCAAAAATGTGGTTTCCAGGAAATACGGTGACAAGGCATTCTCCCTTGGAGCAAAAGCGAAGACTACCTTAACTTACAAGTCTTCCAACACAAAGATCGCAACTGTAGACAGCAAGGGTAAGGTTACCATCAAAGCTGCCGGTACTGTAAAGATTACCATTAACGCAAAAGCAACCAGCACTTATAAAGCAGCAACAGCCAAAGTGCTGACCATCAAGATCGCCAAGAAAGCTCCGACCATCAAAACAAAGATCGGAACCAAGAACCTTTCTTACAACACTCTTAAGAAGAGAGCACAGGTATTCACACTTGGCACTTCTGTAAACAGCAAAGGTACTTTAACTTACAAGAAACTTTCCGGATCCAGTGCAGTTTCCGTAAACAGCAAGACCGGCAAGCTCACAGTTAAGAAAGGTCTCAAGAAAGGCACTTACAGAGTAAAAGTTCAGATCAAGTCTGCAGCAAAAGGCAACTACACTGCAGGAAGCAGAACTGTAACCGTAACTGTAAGAGTTAAATAATTTATGGATCTTCGGATCAACAGATTCCACTTATGTGAAATCCCCCGGCTTTTTCTCCTGAAAGCCGGGGGATTTTGTCAATATCGATTAAAGGCCGAAATGAAAAAAAAATCGGCCTTTTTTTGTGCCGAAAGTCCGGAAAAGCCTGTATTTAAAGCATTTTTAAAATTTTAAAACCGTTCCCGTAAGGAACCAAAGGCGAAAAAACAGTTGACTGAGACTAACAATCGTGGTTACAATGCCAGTATAGAGTTAGCCTGAGACAACAAGCGGCTATTTGTCTGGGCACAAAAGCACAAATAACAGAAAGGCAGAGAAAGAATGAAAAAGAAAGTAATCGCAGTTCTTCTTGCCTCCATGATGGCAACTTCCATGGTTCCGGTAACGGCCATGGCAGAGGATCAGCCTGACGTAGTGAGCGCAGAAGAGACACAGGACCTGTCCGAAGATACAGAGACAGAGGACCAGGGATTTTTTGAAGAAGAAACCGATGTGCAGGAAGCGGAGACAAAAGCTCCGGCAGAAGAGGAATCCCAAGAAGAAGATTCCCGGGACGCTGTAGAGCTGGAGAAGAGCGAAGATGCAGATTCTCTGGATCTTTCCCAGAATACGTTAGAGAGCGATTCTGATGAGGCAGATCCTTTCGGCCTTACCGATGGAACTGCGCCGGCAGCAGAGGCAGCCGGAACTGTGACTCTTAACGGAGTTGCTTTTGATACTGCAAAAACCTACATCGTTCCGCTGACTCTGAAAAATGCCCACAACCTGGAGCAGGACAGTGCGGCAGTTGCATGCCCGGGTAAATTCGGAACCCTGACATTTGACGCAGACGGAACTCCGAAGCTTTCCACAAACCTTCGAAGCGTAACCGTTGGAACCCTTACAGACTATGCTTATAACTTCAAGGTTTACCAGGGTGTGAAGCCATCCGGAACAACCGTAGATGCAGATGTAGCTGCTGCACAGAATGTACCGAAGGCAGATGGAAGCGGAAACCATGAGGTTCCGGAGACAATATCCTTCGCTATCCCGAAGGATACCTTTGGGGCAGGCGGCGTTTACCTGAGCATGTATGTAGATGCCATGGGCTACGCACCGGATGCTTATCTGCAGATCGACTATGCAGGAGCCAAGGAGTCCGGAGATCCGTCCCTGAACTTTACTACAGAAGTTACCACTGCAGAGGTAGAGCAGTTCGGCAACTACAACGTAACTTCCCAGGTGACAGTAAAGGACGGACGTATCACAGATGTTTCTCTTGCAGGAAATGATTTCAAGGGAACACATGCAGATGACAACCAGATGTATCTGAACAAGGCAATCAACGGTCTTGGAAGCACAAAGGGCATGAAGGAGAAGCTGACAGGCCTCTACATGAACGATGCCCAGAAGCTCAATGATCTGGATACCGTTTCCGGAGCAACCTATTCCTCCAACGCTATCAAGAACGCGACCATGAATGCTCTTGGCGTAAAGATCGAGCAGGAGGTGATCCCAGATGCCCCGACAGAAAAACCGGCACCAGGACTTTACTACATCGAGATGAAAGACCGTACAGATGTGGTTGACCACGGACTGGTTGGTGAGAGCAAAAAAGCCGGCGCATACCTTCGTGTAGACAATGACGGAAAAATGTGGCTGACCTATAAGATGGTTTCCGGAACGACCGGAGAGCCGCTGTATGTTCTTGGCTATAACGGCTATTATCCAAACGGTGACACTACACAGCCTCTTACAAAAGAAGGCGTAACGTATTCCACAGAGAGCGCAACTGCTCCGACTATCGGTGACTGCACGGTTGTTACGGATATCACAGTTCCTCTTGACGGCATCAGCCAGACCTATGTGAACAACGTATATCTTTATGTGGATGCCATGAAGAACCTGAACGGCGAGGTTTCCGGCGTAAACTTTGACGCAGGTAAGTTCAACATCAATTCCACCATCACTCTGTACTGGGATACCCTGTATAATCTTTCTGAGGATTCCAGCGCAGCAGAGCTTGCAAAGCTTTCCGATGGTGTATACAAATTAACAGGCGAGATGGTAAAAGTGAACAAAGTGGACATGTCCATGAGTAACAATGCCATCAACCACAACATCAAACTGGTAGTAAAGAACGGTGTTCCGTATGTGAACATGAACTTCAACAGCCTGACTGTCACTTCCCTGAAGGGATATCTGAAAGACATGAGCTACTATGCAAGTGGTTATGAGGTTTCAAAGACAGGAGAGCCAAGCGGTACTCTGGTTCCGGTAACTGTAAATTCTCTTCAGCAGTTCTCCAACGGAAAGACTCTGAAAGATGATTTCGGAACAGAGTATCCGAACGACATCACCTTTCCGCTGTGTGAAGAAGCTCTGGAAGGAAACAATGAGATCCCGCTTCAGGTATTTGTTCCGATCATGGATGCCATTACTCCTGGTTCCGGAAAACAGAACGTTTACCTGCGCCTGGATTACTCTACACTGAAGGAGACCACCGATGCAGATGCAGATTTTGCTGAGACAGAGAAGGCACCACAGGATCCTTCCACCATCAGGAAACAGGCTGCACAGAGCATCACAGTTGCAGTCAAGAACACCAGGAATGTGGTTTCCAGGAAATATGGTGATAAGGCATTTTCCATTGGAGCAAAGGCAAAGACAGCCATGACTTACAAGTCTTCCAATACAAAAGTTGCCACTGTAGACAGCAAAGGTAAAGTGACCATCAAAGCTGCTGGAACCGCAAAGATCACCATCACTGCAAAAGCGACCAGCAGTTACAAAGCTGCCACAAAGACCCTGACTGTCAAAGTTGCCAAGGCAGCACCGGTCCTGAAAACAAAGCTCACATCCAAAAATGTTTCCTACAATGCACTTCGTAAGAAAGCACAGGTGTTCACTCTTGGCGCTTCCGCGACCGGCAAGGGAACACTGACCTATGCAAAAACAGCAGGAAGCTCTGCATTTACCGTAAATAAGACAAACGGAAAGATCACTGTAAAGAAGGGCCTGAAGAAGGGTACCTACAAGATCAAAGTGAAGATTTCCTCAAGAGCAACTGCAAACTACAATGCAGGAACAAAGACAGTTTTTGTTACAGTAAGAGTGAAATAAGCTCTGAAAAATTGATAACCTGACAAATTTCCCCCTCATCCGGCCCCGATGCTTCCCCTGGCATGCGGCAGGACAGAGGGGGATTTTTTGCAGAGGGTATGTTATACTTGATACAGCGGAGGAGTTTTTACAGATCGATACAGACAGGAGAAGGGATTTTATGAAGATTACGATAACAGCGGTTTCCGTACCTGCCCTCCGGCAGATCCAGGCATTCCGGAAACGATATGAACAGCAGTACCCGGAGGATGATCTGACTATTGTCTGTTTCTATGTTGCGGGACAGGAACAGCGATACGTTCTGGAACCGGAAAAAATTATAAATGATATAGCCACGGCAGATGTGGCGGTGGTGGATATCATGGGGGCTTCCGAAGAGTTTCAGGAGATCGTGGCAAAAGGTCTGAAAGCCTGTAAGGGCCATCGGATCGTCATTGGAAACGCACTTAGGGACTATATCCGCCTGGGTTCTTTTTCCATGGGTGCCATGGGAAAAATGATGAAAGGTTCCGGCGGGAAAAAAAGATTCCGGGAATGTGTCCGGGACGTCCGGCACCGATGGCGCAGAGGTATCCGGCAACGGTGAGAAAAAATCCTCCGCCGGTGCACTTACAAAAATGCACCGGATGCGGCGGATGGCAATGATGATGGGAAATGTGCTGCCTTTTGGAGTCACCCGGGACATGAAGAACGTGTTTCTTCTGATCGATTACTGGCAGCAGGCCACCAGGACAGATATGGAATCTTTTATGCATCTTATCCTCCGGCAGTACGGCGGACGAAAATTTCTCCCGAAGGAGAAACCCTGTACCATGGAATACGGCGTCTATCTGAAAGATCCTTTTTCCATGGAAACCTGGGATACACCGGCGAAATTCTGGAAGAAGGCGGCTTTTGACAGTCGGCGGGAAACCGTGGCCCTGCTTTTTTACGGACATGCCTATCCCAATGATTTTCTGCCGGTGGTACAGGCTCTGGCAGAGAAACTGAGAGAGAGATACAACCTGCTTCCCATTGCATTTTCCCAGAATGAGGACGGGGATCTGAAGAAACTGCGGGCATTTCTCACGCAGAAGAAAACACCGGTTTCGGCAGTGGTCAATCTGATGCCCTTCCGCCTGGGTGCAGGGCCCATGGGTGGAGATGCGGATCAGGCGGTGGAAATCCTGAAAGAACTGGATGTTCCCTATTTCAAACCCTTCTGCCTGACCAGAGTTTCAGGGGAGGAATGGGAGCGGGCGGATGCCGTGAATCCCGGAGAGTTTCTTATCAGCATCCTGCTTCCGGAGCTGGACGGCGGGATCCTTACATTTCCGGTAGGGGTTATGGGAAGTGGAAGCACAGAGGGAGAAGAATCTGTCTTTCCACAGCTGGAACCGATAGCGGAGCGGGTCGATACCTTTGTGGCGCGCCTTTTCCGGATGCTGGAACTTAGAAAGAAAAACGGGAAGAGAAGCGGCTGGCGGTGATCTTTTATAATTATCCCCCGGGGAGAGCAATGTGTTCGGAGGAGCATTTCTGGATACCTTTGCCTCGGCATCCAGACTGCTTGAGGGGCTGAAAGAGGCCGGCTATGATACAGAGGGACGCTCTCCCGAAGAGCTTCAGGAAGTGTTTGTCACAGGCGGACACTGCAACCTGCCCCAATGGTGCGAGGAAGGGGAAGGAGGGATCACCTGGGAGTTTGAGGGAGAAGAATATCCCATCCGGGGGATCTGTGTGGGAAATGTTTTTCTGGGACTGCAGCCCCTTCGCGACCCGGAGGGAGAAAGCGGGGATCCGGGAAGATATCACGATCGGAACCGGAAGCCTTCCGGGGAATATCAGGCCTTTTATTACTGGATCCGTGAGGGATTTCAGGCGGACGCCATGATCCACTTCGGTACCCACGGCACACTGGAATTTCTGCCCGGAAAAGATAACGGCATGATCGGAAGCTGCTGGCCGGATCAGCTGGTGGGAGAGATCCCCCATTTCTATTACTATTATATAGGAAATCCTTCGGAGGCCATGATCGCCAAACGCCGTTCCCTGGCAACGCTTGTAAGCTACCAGGCGCCGGAGCTAAAAAAGAGCGGCCTGTATGGAGAGTATCAGGAGCTCAAGGAAATGATCGGAGAGTACCGGGAAAGCATCCAGAGTGCACCGGAGCGGTGTGGGGATCTTCTTTTGAATATCGGAAAAGAAGGGAAGAGCTGCGGATTTCTGGAAGGAGATTCCGGAGAAAACTGCTCGGAAAAAGATCTGGATCTTCTGGAAGAGAGGCTTTATGAGTATGAAAACAGTCTGATCACCGATGGTCTTCACGAGATCAACGAGGCAGAACTTAACGGGCTGGTACACGGATTGGACGGTGGCTATGTTCCGGTGGGAACGGCAGGGGATGTGGTAAAGAATCCGTCGATCCTGCCTTCCGGACGGAACCTGGTGCAGTTTGATCCAAGGCTGGTGCCTACCAGAACGGCCTGTGAGCGGGGAATGAAGGCGGCGCAGCTTTCGGTGGAGGCTTATCATGAGAAGACGGGGACGTATCCGGACACTACGGCGCTGATCCTCTGGGGACTGGAGACTTCCAGAAGCCAGGGTGAGACCATCGGACAGATCCTGTATTATCTGGGCATCCGTCTGAAAACGGAAAAGAGCAGTTACGATGACCGGCTGGAGGTGATCCCCACCGAGGAGCTGGACCGGCCACGTATGGACGTGGTGATCCACATCTGCGGATTTTTCCGGGACATGTATCCCAACCTGATCGATAACTTAAATGCCATGCTCCGGCAGATCCTCCGGCTTGAGGAAGGACCGGAAAAGAGTTATTTTACGGCAAATACCAGAAAGATGGCAGAAGAGCTCCAGAGATCCCATCCCGAAATGGAGGAACGGGAGGCCTGGGATCTGGCGTCCTGCAGGATCTTTGGCCCAAAAGAAGGGGAGTATGGAACCCGGCTTACAGATGTTGTGCGAAAAGGTAGCTGGAAGGATGCGGCAGAAATCGGAAGTTCTTTTACCGAGGATCTCTCTTACGGGTATTCCTTCCGGAGGCGAGGGGTGAAAGCCCAAGAAGTGCTGGCCGGACAGTATGACCATGTGGATTTTATTTCCCAGGTGCGCAACAATGTGGAGTATGAGCTGACAGATCTGGATCACTATTATGAATTTTACGGCGGACTTGCCAGAGCCGTGGAAAACAAAAAAGGCAGAAAACCGGTCATGCTGGTGGCAGATACCACCGGTGAGGCGGTGAAGGTGCAGGATCTTAAGAGTTCTCTGGAGCGTGGGATCGCCACAAGACTTCTAAACCCCGGATGGATTCAGGGGATGATGCGCCACGATTATCACGGTGTGCAGCAGATTGCAAAACGGTTTGAGAATGTGATGGGGTTTGCAGCCTCCACCGATGCGGTGACAGGCGAGACCTTTTCCCGGATGACCCGGTGCTATGCCGGGGATGAAAAACTCCGGAAACAGATGCAGCAAAGCAACAAATGGGCATACATGAAGATGATGGAGCGGCTGATGGAGGCCAGCAACCGGGGCTATTTTGAGGCAACAGAAGAAGAACTGTCCCAGATCCGTGAGGCATATCTGGAGGCAGAAGGAGAGGCGGAAGAATGATGCGGGAAAAAACTTATGATTATCCATTTACGGCCATTGTAGGCCAGGAACCTATGAAGGAGGCCATCCTTATCAATCTGGTGAACCCGTCTGCAGGCGGGGTACTGATCCGTGGACAGAAGGGAACGGCCAAGACCACTGCGGTGCGTGCCATCCCGGGACTTATGAAGGACTGCCGGGTGGTGGAAATCCCTGCCAATGCCACAGAAGACCGTGTGGCAGGAACCATCGATATCGAAGCCGCACTGAAAGACGGGGAAAAACAGTTCCAGCCAGGTCTTCTGAAGGAGGCAGACGGAAATATCCTCTATGTGGATGAGATCAATCTTCTGGACGACCATATCGTGGATCTGTTACTGGATGCGGCGGCAACGGGCGCAATACCGTGGAGAGAGAAGGGATTTCCTGTACTCATTCAGCCCGGTTTGTGCTGATTGGTTCCATGAACCCGGAGGAGGGAAACCTGCGGCCGCAGCTTCTGGACCGTTTTGGCATGGTGGTGGATGTGGAAGCAGAGACAGACGTGGATAAGCGGGTGCAGATCATTGAGAACCGGATGGCCTATGAGAAAAATCCGGGGTATTTCTGCCGGAAGTACAAAGAGTCTCAGGAAGAGCTTTTCGAGAGGATCCGCAGTGCCAGAGAGTTTCTGCCGACGGTGCGTGTCCCAAAGGAGCTGTTAAGGCTGGCGGCACAGATCTGTGTTGCCTACGGCACTGACGGCCACCGGGCGGATATCGGAATGATCCGGACTGCACAGACCATTGCCGCACTGGAAGGCCGAAAAAAGGCTTCCCGGGAGGATCTTGAGCGGGCTGCCCGGTATGTTCTGCCTCACCGGATGCGGAAAAATCCTCTGGAAGACGGACAGATGGATCCTCAGGTAATGGAAGAGATTCTTTCCGCCGGGAAAAAGAGCTCCAGGGAGTCGGAAGCTTCCGGGGAGGGTGACTAGATCCGGGGAAAGGAAGACGGGCAGATTCTGAGGAAGTATTCCTTCCGGTAAAACAGAGCGGAAGAGAGTATTCGGTACTGGAAGTTCTGGAGGGGATGAAACAGGAGATCTTTCTGAAAAGAGAGCAGCAGTCCCGGAAAGAATGGCTTCCGGGTGGGAAGCACAGTGGTTCTCTGGCGATTCCCTCCGGTCAGGAAGAGATTTTGCGAGCCGGTGAGGTGGATCTTCCGGCGTCCGTCCGGGCGGCGCTGGAGAGCGGCAGGATCCGGGGAGAGGACCGGGAGATCAGAGCGTGTGACCTCCGGCTGAAACGCTTCCGGAGAAAAAATAAGGTGTCTATTTTATTTCTGGTGGATGCCAGTCGTTCCCAGGGGGCAAAAGAGAGGCTTTCTTTTGCGAAAAGTGCGGTACTTTCCATCCTGCGGCGGGCGTACAGCGACAGGGACCGGGCAGGAATGGTGGTTTTCGGGAACCGGAAAGCAGAACTGATCCTGCCTTTTACCAGAAGCGTGGATTTTGCGGCAAGGCCTATGGAAGAGCTGAAAGCCAGAGGGAATACCCCTCTTGCCATGGGAATCCGAAAGGCTCTGAAAGTTCTGGAGGCGGAAAAACGGAAGAATCCGGAAGAGACCGGGATTCTGGTGATGCTCACTGACGGCAAGGCCAATTTTGACACCCGGGAGGGAAAGCCCTGGTCTCTTGCCCTTAAGGCGGCTGAGGAGCTGAAACGAAAAGGCGTGCCGGTGTTGGTGATCGATACGGAAAATTCCGTGTTCGGCATGGGGCTGGCCAGACAGTTATCCGATGCGGCAGGCGGGAAATATGTGAAGCTCTGACCGGAAGCTCTGTGTGAAAAAAAGCCGGATATCCAGGTGTATCCGGGATCTTGATTAAAGACCGAAATGAAAAAATTTCGGTCTTTTTTTTGTCGAAAAATCGGGAACATGGCGAATTTAAAGGATTTTTGAGATCATCGAACCGTTCCCTGTGAGCACGGTTCGGACGATAGTATGTTGACATTAACTTTTCCTCATGATACGGTTAATCATGGCTAACAAGTGCTCATAGGAGGATGATGGGTATGAAGATAAAAAAATTTAAGCGAAGCAGCGCTTTTTTTATGGCGGCTGCACTGTGCCTGGGGAGCACATCCGGTGTTTATGCCATGGATGCGAGTGAACTTTCCAGGATCATCGAAGAGGCGAAGAACACAGATACTTCCAGGTATACACCAGAGAGCTGTGAGAGCCTTCAGGCTGCTCTTGAGGGAGCGGAGAACCTTCTTTCAAGAGAAGATGTAACAGAGGAAGAGCTTGGGGCAGGCGGAATGATGCTTCAGGCAATCCTGGAAAATGGTCTGGTGGCTCAGGCGGACAAGTCTTCTCTGGAGGCGGTCCTTTCGGAGGCGGCTGCATACACAGACGGCACACAGGATGGATATGAAGTACTGGATCAGGTACGTGCCCAGGCTCAGGCTGTGCTTGAGGATGGCAATGCCACCCAGGCAGAGACCGACGGCGCGGCATCCGCAGTGGCCCAGGCAGAGGAGAACCTTGGGGGCGGTATCGACAAGACGGTGTTAAGTGACCTGATCACCCAGGCGGAAGCGGTGGATACTTCCGGCTCAGATGACGCTTCCGTACAGCAGTTAAAGTCTGCCATTGCGTCTGCAAAGCAGGTGGCTGCAAACCCGTCTGCCACACAGAGTCTGGTGGATAAGCATATCCAGCTTCTTCAGGCGGCTGCGGAGGCGCTTTACCAGAAGACGGACTCAATACGGTTTATGACGGGGTATACCAGATCGGCGGACTGCTCCACCATGCTACCGCAGATCAGGTTTCCATGGGAAACTCAGCACTGGTAAAACCCTTTCAGCTGATAAAAAAAGGAAATGATATCCATCTGCGGATCGAATGTACGTCCCTGACTACCAAGCTTGGCAAGCAGAATTTTACCGGCTATCTGGCAGGCATGTGGTATTTTCCGGGATTTACCAGTGAAGATACCCTGCCTTATGCGGCCGCAGAGGAAGGCCAGGCTGTAGATACCGGTGAGGCGCAGAATGCGGCGGAGACAGAAGCTGAAGATCAAAAAGAGGCGCAGAGCGCAGCGACGGAAGCTGCGGAAGAGAGTTCTCAGGCACAGACAGAGGATGCAGCAGAAGACGAACTTTTTATGGACGGAGAGGAAGCTTCCGGGGACAGCGATGGTGCAGCGACTGGAGAAGAGGCTTCTGCGGCTCAGGAAGAAACACAGTCTCTGGATGAGAATGAAGTTCCGGCGGCAGAGGCTGCCACAGCAAAAGCAGTGGGTGTGGAATCCTACTATGACATTTATGATTCCTACAACGATCCGAAAAAAGGCACCGATGCCACAGTAAAAGGGAAAAATATCCCCATTACATAACCATTCCGGTAGAGCTGAACCAGAGCATCGTATGGACCAGGATCTATGTTCCGGTCATGGAAGCCATCAATGCAGGTGGCGGAAAGCAGTATGCGAAACTGTATCTGGACTGGAACGACCTGAAACAGATCAGCGGAACGGAAACGGACAAGGCGGCCCTGAAAAAACAGATCACAAACGCGCAGAATGTCCAGAAATCCCTCAAACAGGACAGCCAAGGCTATGTCGGTGAGCAGCTTGCCATGCTTGCAGATGCCATTGTGGCAGCCCAGGCTGTTTATAAAAACATGAACATCGACCAGACCGTTGTGGATAATGAGGTAAAAGCCCTTACTATGGCGGTAAATGCAGTGACTAAGGTCAAGGTGGATTCTGATAAGAGCGAGCTTAAGAAAGCCATCGAGACTGCGGATAGTTATCTTAATGAGACGGATGTGGAATATGAAGCGTCCACCCGTGAGGCGTTACAGCGGGCAAGAGATAAGGCCAGCCAGGTTTATGACAATGAGGAGGCTTCTCAGACAGAGGTCAACAAGTGCGTCACTGCCATGGACAATGCCATCCAGGGACTGATCATCCAGGGAACGGACCGCCGCGAGATCAAAAAAGCGCTGACAAAGGCGGAAACTTATCTGAAAGATACAGCCCATTATACAGCTGCAGATATGGATGTGCTCCGTTCTGTTTATGAGGCGGCAAAGGCGGTTTACGGGAACAAAGAGTCCAGTCAGGAAGAGACCGATGCCCAGACCGGTATCCTGGATTATGTGATGAAAAACATGAAGAAGGCTTCCCAGACAAAGGTGGATAAGACCGGACTTCATGAGATGCTTCTCACGGCTTCCAATATGGCAGGCAGGGAAGATACCTATACGGCTGACACACTGAAGACATTAAACTCTGCAATCACTGCCGCAAAGACGGTTTATGATAACAGCAGTGCCACCCAGAGCCAGGTCAATACACAGATCAAAAAGCTTTCCAAGGCAGTCAGCGGACTGAAGAAGAAGTCTTCCGGCAGCAGTTCGAACAGCAGTAATAATAACAACAGCAGCAACAATAACAACAACAGAAATAATAACGGCAGCAACAGCAGCCTGGATGTGAAGAACCTGGCGGACGGGTGTGTATTCCGTCACAGGCTCCATGGTAAAGATTGACAAAACATCTGCATCCATGTCCAACGAAGCCATCAATCACACCATAAAGCTGACGGTAAAGAAAGGAAAATATTCCATTACCATGGACTTCAAGGGGCTGACCATTAACGGACAGCTTGGATACTTAGGTACCCTAAAATATTTTAAGACCGGCTACAAGCTGGATAAATATGGCGCACCATCCGGTTCTCTTGGCAATGTAACGGTGGATTCCTATCAGAAATACACCAACGGCAAGCTGGTTACGGACAATTTCGGAACCAATTATCCGGATGTGGTCACATTCCCGCTGATCGATGAGGCAAAAAATGACGGTTATGTGCCGCTTCAGGTTTTTGTTCCCATTATGGATTCCATTACCAAAGGCACCGGAACCCAGCCTGCCTTCCTGAAACTGGACTGGAGCACCCTGAAAAAGACGGACAGCAAGGATCCTGGTTTCGAAAATGATGACAACAATGGTGACGGAAGCAACAGCGGAAATAACAGCAGTAACAATGGAACGAACAGCACCGGAAACGGTTCTCTCAGAGGAAATAATGGCAGCTTAAGTACCAACAGCAACGGTTCCTTAAGCGGCAGTACTTCCAAGGCTGGAGGAAGCTCCTTAAAGAGCAGCGGTTCCCTGAAATCTTCCGGAACCACCACCAAATCCACATCCACAAAGAAATCAGCAGGAACTACTGCACTGAAATCCGGAAAGAGCATCGGCAGCAAATCGGATTCCAAAGATACGGGAACCACAAAGCTTACCAGCAGCGGCCTTTCCGATGTGTCAGATCAGGATCAGGAGACAACCACTTCCGGCGAAGCTTATGCAGATACCGAGACTGGTACCGGGGAATCTTCCGGAAATATGAGAAAAGTGGCAGTTCCGGTATCCGTCAGCGCGCTGGCGGCACTGGCAGGTGTTTTCTATAAGATCAAGAGCAGAGGGGGAAGCCTGAGAAAGAAGGCAGGAAAGAAGAAATGAGAGAGAAAAACTGGAAAAAAAATCTACTGACCTGTTTTGGAGCGGCAGTACTCTTCGTGGCGGCAACTCTGGGATTTCCGGTAACTTCCGTCCACGCGGAGTCGGGAAGTGTGTATTCCTGTACCATTAACCGGTGTTATTCCCATCCGGTGACAGGAGAGATCGAAGACTCCGGCGGTGAGGCATCCTACGCCACCGGACAGGGTATGGTAGAAGGTGCGGTTTATGCAAGTGGTCTGATGGAAGTGACGGACTCCGGCAATTATTATCTGACGATCCGCATGAGCCTGATCGATTATACGTCCGGTCACAGTTTCAGCGTACAGAATGTAGGAGATTCCGGCTGGTCCGGCACAGGCGTCGCGGTAACCGCAAATGGTTCAGACAGCAACGGAACCACCTCCGATATCTGTATCCAGGTTCCAAGCGAGAACTGCATCGTCCGGGTCAGCATGTATGTAACCCCGATGGGAAGAAACGTTACATTTTATCTGTATCCAAGCGATTATTCCGAGGGAAACAGTGTGGGTATGAATCCTGCTTTTGTAACAGAAGAAGCAGCATCTGCCGAGGCTTCCGGAAGCGGCGAGGCAGTTGCCAACAGTACCCTGGATACGGGAAGTGCCCAGGAAACGGACGGAACAGAAAGTACGGATGAGGCTGCGCAGGACAATGAGAAGGAAACTCAGAATGATGCGGCGGCCACCCAGGCAGCAGCTGCACAGAGCACTGCAGAAAGCGGCTCCACAGGAAATGCGGATGCCATGAATTCCGGGAACACCGTAGCGGCAGCACAGAAACAGGCAGCAGCTTCCAAAAGCTCTGACGAGTCCGATACAGACAAGGAACTGAACAGCGCCCAGGGATTAAATCTTTCCACAGCGGAAGAGGACAGCATCACTTCCGGGGAAAAGAAATCTGACGGCGAAAGCAGCGTAAAGATCAATACGGTCTTTGCCATTGCCCTGGCAGTGACAGGCTCCGGTCTGGTCCTGATCCTGGTAACTGCACTGATCATCTGGTACTTCCGTAAGAACTGGCGCAGATGGGGCGGAGAGGATGATGACGATGATGAATATTAAATCCTGCATCAGCAGAGGAATTTTTGTCACAGTCCTGGCGGCAGTGTCCCTTCTTCTCACCGGCTGTGTGGACCAGCACCCGAAAGGCACGAAGACAACCACACAGACAGAGACGGTGGAGTCCATGCTGGAGATCACGGACCCTGTGGAAAAACAGGCAGTGGAAGTGGCAAAAGCCAAGGTACGATCCATGGAAGGATCCCCGAAGATCGTAGCTACTTCTCCGGCAGTTGCGGATATCTGTGACAAACTGGAACTGGATCTGGTTGGGGTATGCTCAGCAGCATTTCCACCATTCCGGAGCGTTATAAAGCTGTAACCACCGTGGGTACAGCCATGAGCCCGGATATGGAGATCGTGGCTTCCCTGAAACCGGACTGGATTTTAAGCCCGATCTCTCTTCAGTCAGACCTTGAACCCAAGTACGAAAACATCGGCGTGGACTGGGCGTTTTTAAATCTTCGCAGTGTACAGGGGATGTACCGTTCCATTCAGGAACTGGGAGAGATTTTTGACAGGGAAGAGCAGGCAGGCACGCTGGTAAAAGAGTTCCGGGATTTCTACGAAGAATACAAAAAGAAGAACGAGGGAAAAGACCATCCTAAGGTGCTGATCCTGATGGGGCTTCCGGGCAGCTACATCATTGCTACCGAAAATTCCTACGTGGGAAGTCTTGTGGCTCTGGCAGGCGGCGAAAATGTTTATACAGATACAGATCAGGAGTTTCTTACGGTAAACACCGAAGATATGAAGACCAAAGAACCGGATATCATCCTCCGTGCGGCTCACGCACTTCCGGATCAGGTCGTGGAGATGTTTAACGAAGATTTCAAGACCAATGATATCTGGAAACATTTCGACGCTGTAAAAAATGGCAGGGTGTATGACCTGACTTATGAAAATTTCGGAATGAGCGCAACCTTCCGTTATCCGAAAGCACTGGATGAGCTGCAGCCGATTCTTTATCCGGAAAGTGACGAGGATCTGGAAAAAGCGAAAAAGAACAGTGAAAACGCTCAGAAAAATGCAGAGAAATCCAATGCGACCCAGAAATATGAAGACGCGCAGAAATCCGGCACATCCGGAAAAACTGCAGCCGAAGATTCCCAAAAGACCACAGAAAAGGAGAAGTGACAAAAATGGATGAAAACAGAGAAAAAAGAAAGCGGCTCCGTGCAGTGCTCTCCTTTGTGCTCATGGCGGTGCTTCTGATGGTATTGTTTTTTGCAGCCATCAATATCGGAAGCCTGAAGGTTTCCTTCGGAGAGCTGATGAGAGGACTTTTTGTGGAGCGTATTGATGAAGTGGCAACCATCTATGACCTTCGTTTTCCACGCATCATCATTTCCATGCTGGCAGGAGCCGCCATTGCGGTTTCCGGTGTTCTGTTCCAGGCGGTCCTTAAAAACCCACTGGCAGACCCTGGTATCATTGGTATTTCCAGTGGTGCCAGCTTTGCGGCAGTTCTGATCACAGCTTTTGCACCGGGACTGTATTTCTTTACTCCGCTGGTAGCGTTTTTTGGCGGCGTGGTCGCCTTTTTGATGGTTTACTGTCTGTCCTGGAAGGGCGGCTTAAGTCCTCTTCGTATCATCCTCACCGGTGTGGCAGTAGATGCATTGTTTGCCGGACTTTCCAGCGCTTTTAACAGCATGAGCGGTGGAAATATGTCCGGCGTGGCTTCCATCGTAGAAGCCAATATCACCCAGAAAACCTGGGATGATGTGACAACACTGGTTCCTTATGTTGTGGCAGGGCTTTTCCTGGCATGCCTGTTTATCGGAGAGTGCAACCTGATGTCTCTGGAAGATAAGACAGCACGAAGCCTGGGACTGAACGTCAATGCCACACGAATCGTGATCTCCCTGATCGCGGTACTTCTGGCAAGTATTTCCACAGCCATCGCAGGTGCCATCAGTTTCCTTGGGCTGATCGTGCCACATATCGGAAGGATCCTGGTGGGAAGTGACCACAGGGCACTGGTTCCGTTTTCCGCACTTGCGGGAGCCTTTACCTTCCTTCTGGCAGATACCATCGGAAGGACCATTGCAGCTCCCTATGAGATCAGTGCGGCAGTTGTGATGAGCGTGGTAGGTGGTCCGTTCTTTATCATTCTCTTAAGGAGGTCAAAAAAATATGGTGACTGATACACAGAATACGGAAAAAACGACCTGCCATGGAGGTAAAGAATGTATGCTTTTCCTATGGTAAAAACGAGATATTAAAAGGCGCATCCCTTAAGATAGAAAAAGGCAAGGTGACGACCATTATGGGAGCCAACGGATGCGGTAAATCCACACTTTTTTCCTTGATGACCAAAAACCTGGACCCTGCAAAGGGAAAAGTCCTTCTGGGAGGAAAAAACATCGCAAGGTTGCGTCTGAATGAATTTGCCAGAAAAGTGGCCATTGTACATCAGTACAATACGGCGGCGGATGACATCACCGTGGAGCGTCTGGTTTCTTTCGGAAGAACGCCTCATCTTGGTATGATGGGGATCCGTGGAGAAGAGGATGAGCGGTATGTGAACTGGGCCATGGAAGTGACCAATGTTTCACAGTTTCGTGAGAGGGAATTATCCAGGCTTTCCGGCGGACAGCGCCAGCGTGTATGGATCGCCATGGCGCTTGCACAGGGAACCGAGATCCTTTTTCTGGATGAGCCGACTACATATCTGGATATCCGTTATCAGATCGAGATTCTGGAGCTTGTGCGGAGGCTGAACCGGGAATTTGGCATGACCATCGTTATGGTCCTTCATGACATCAACCAGTCGATCTATTTTTCCGACAAGATCATCGGTCTCGCCGGTGGAAAAGTCATCGTGGAAGGCGAGCCGGAAGAAGTGATCACAGAGGAAAGCATTCATGAACTTTATGGTATTGATCTGAAGGTGGCCCGGGTGGACGGCCGGAAATTTGTACTGACAGTATTGCGAACGGATGGGCGCAAGGTCGTCCTATCTGGCCTGCGTGGATGTAAAGCGGATCCTCAGAGAAAAAATTTATGAAGAAAATGCTGAAGCTGGGAGCTTCCTACAGAGAGCAGGTTTCCTCCTCTGAAGTGGTGCAGGTTTCCACAGAAGGTGTGGAGCAGCTGGAAACCTATTTCGGAAAATATCTCCCCCAGCTGTTTTACAGCCTGATCGCACCGCTGACCTTGTTTATCATTCTTTGTAGAGTGAGTCTGAAAGCGAGTGTGATCCTGCTGATCTGTGTGCCGCTGATTCCCATTTCCATTGTGGTGGTACAGAAAGTGGCGAAGAAGATTATTAAATAACTATTGGAGCATCTATACCGGACTGGGTGATTCGTTCCTTGAGAATTTACAGGGACTTACCACATTGAAGATCTATCAGGCAGACCAGCAGAAAGCAGACGAGATGGATGCGGAGTCCCAGAACTTCCGCCAGATCACCATGAAGGTTTTAACCATGCAGCTGAATTCCACCAGTGTGATGGATATTGTGGCTTACGGCGGTGCGGCCATTGGTATGGCGGTGGCGGTGACGGAGTTTCTACATGGGAATTTAAACCTTTCCGGAACCCTCTGCATTGTGCTTCTGTCCAGTGAGTTTTTTCTGCCGCTGCGGCTGCTTGGATCCTTTTTTCATATTGCCATGAACGGTATGGCTGCCAGTGATAAGATTTTCCGGATATTGGATATTTCAGAGCCGAAAGCCGGAGAGAAGACTCTGCCGGAGGGCGGTCTGGATATTTCTTTTCGGGATGTGCATTTTTCCTATGAGAAGGACCGTGAGATCCTTGGCGGGATCGATCTTCAGGTTCCTGCTGGAAGTTTTGTTTCCCTGGTTGGAGAGTCCGGCTGTGGTAAGAGTACCATTGCGGGAATCCTTTCCGGAAAGAACCGGGAGTTTTCCGGTGATATCCGTATCGGAGGAGTTGCCCTTGGGGACGTTCACGAAGATGACCTGATGGAACATGTGGTTCTGGTGCGCCACAACAGTTATCTCTTTAAGGGAACAGTCCGTGAAAATCTTCAGATGGCAAAAACGGATGCCACGGATCAGGAAATGCGGGAGGTTCTTAAGAAGGTCAATCTCCTTGGATTTCTGGATACCCAGAACGGGCTGGATACGGTCCTTCTGGAAAAGGCGGGAAATCTTTCAGGGGGTCAGTGCCAGCGCCTTGTGATCGCAAGAGCACTTCTTAAAAATGCTCCGGTATACATCATGGATGAGGCAACTTCCAATATTGATGTGGAAAGTGAAGAACTGATCATGGATGTGATCCATGAGATTGCAAAAACAAAGACCGTGCTTCTGATCTCCCACAGACTTGCCAATGTGGTGGAGTCTGATCAGATCTGTTTTCTGAAAGACGGCCAGATCAAAGAGCGTGGAAAACACGAAGAGCTGATGACTCTGGATGGCGATTACCGTCATCTGTATGAGAGCCAGATGGCGCTGGAGAATTATGGAAAGGAGGGGAATGTGTGATGACCAGGAAGCGTAGAAGTGCCATTGCCATTATGGGAAGTCTTATCGGGCTGGTAAAACCCCTTCTCCATATTATGCTGGCGGCTATTCTTTTAGGAACCGTGGGATACTTATGTGCCATTTTCCTGACCATCCTGGCAGGACAGGTGATCCTCCATGGCCTGGCAGGAAGTGCGGCAGGTGCCGGGATTCCTGGTATTCCGGAGGTTGTTATAAAGAGTACCTGGCTTGCCGGAACTTCTGTGAAAGGGATCATTGCCGTTATGATCCTGATTGCGGTGCTCCGTGGTATCCTTCATTATGTGGAGCAGTATTGTAACCATTTTATCGCGTTTAAACTTCTGGCGATCATCCGCCATAAGGTATTTGCGGTTTTGCGTAAGCTCTGCCCTGCGAAGCTGGAAGGTCGTGACAAAGGGAACCTGATCTCCATTATCACCACGGATATTGAACTTCTGGAAGTTTTTTATGCGCATACCATTTCCCCCATTGCGATTGCAACACTGACTTCTGTGATCATGGTAGTTTTTATCGGAAGATATCATGTGCTTGCCGGAGTTCTGGCTCTGGCCGCCTATCTGATCGTAGGTGTGGTGATTCCCCTGTGGAATGGAAAGCATGGAAGTCAGAAGGGTATGGAATTCCGTACGGAGTTTGGTGAGCTGAACAGTTTTGTGCTGGATTCTCTCCGCGGCCTTGATGAAACCATCCAGTACAATCAGGGTGAAAAGAGAAAAGGCCAGATGTCTGACTGCTCCCGGAAACTTGCAGGAATGCAGGAAGACTTAAGCCGGATGGAAGGTTCCCAGAGATCATTTACCAATCTTATGATCCTGCTTGCGTCCTTTGGAATGCTGGCGCTGACGATCCATCTTTATGGAAAAGGTGAGATCGGTTTTGACGGAATCCTGACCTGTACCATTGCCATGATGGGATCCTTTGGACCGGTTGTGGCACTGTCCAGCCTTTCTAATAACCTGAACCAGACTCTGGCAAGCGGGGAGAGGGTGCTTTCACTTCTGGAGGAGAAGCCACTGGTGGAGGAGATTCCGGATGGAACCGAGTTTCACGCAGTTGGAAGGTTTAATGATGTGGAGAGACAAGATGAACCAGAACGGATAACAGCTGGTATGCATGTTAAGGGCTGGAAAAAGGATGGAGCATATAGTTCTGATCCGGAGAAGATTGAAAAAGAATCTGTTGTTGGATTTACAGGTGCAGAAGTCTCTCATGTGACATTCGCATATGAAGATGAAATCATCCTAGACGACTACTCCCTGAAACTTGCACCGGGTAAGATCACCGGTATCCACGGTTCCAGCGGCTCCGGAAAATCCACACTGCTGAAGCTTCTCATGCGTTTCTGGGATGTGAACGAAGGAAATATCTCCGTAGATAACAAAGATGTACGGGAAATCCCCACCCGTCATCTTCGCAATCTGGAAAGCTATGTGACACAGGAAACCCACCTGTTCCATGATTCCATCGCAAATAATATCGCCATCGCAAAGTCGGGAGCCACCCGTGAAGAGATCATGGCTGCCGCAAAAAAAGCCTCCATCAATGACTTCATTATGACCCTTCCAAAAGGATATGACACAGAAGTCGGAGAACTGGGAGACACTCTCTCCGGCGGTGAAAAGCAGAGAATCGGAATCGCAAGAGCCTTCCTCCACGACAGCCCGCTCCTTCTTCTGGACGAGCCCACATCCAACCTGGATTCCCTGAACGAAGGCATCATCCTGAAATCCCTGAAGGAAGATAAAGCCAACCGTACCGTCGTGCTGGTGTCACACAGAACTTCTACGATGAAAGTAGCGGATGTGGTGTATGAGATGGAGAATGGGAGAGTGTCGTGATATAGATGCTCTTGTGAGAGTAAAATATATTGCGATTTTCGATACACATTTGTTATAATAGCTCCAGGAAACTATTGTGTTAAGTCCAATCTGAAAAGGAGTGCATATGACTTTATATCATGGAAGTAAAGATATAGTAGAGTATCCGGAAATCAGAAAAGCTCGATTTAACAAAGATTTCTACTTTGGCTTCTATTGTACGAACATCGAAAAACAGGCAGAACGGTGGGCGACAAGGTATGGAGAAAAGGGATACATTAACAGGTACGAGTATATAGAAAATACAGAATTAAAAATTCTTAGATTTGAGAAAATGACAGAAGAATGGCTGGACTTTATTATTTCCTGTCGAAGTGGACAAGCACATCAGTATGATATTGTGGAAGGACCGATGGCAGATGATACGATCTACAATTACCTGCAAAACTATCTGGATGGTAAGATCTCAAGATCTGCTTTCTGGGAACTGGTAAAATTTAAGTACCCCACACATCAGATCAGTTTTCATACAGTTTCGGCATTGGATACTTTGGAATTTGCAGGAAGTGAGGTCGTATATGGCGAAAAAAAATAATAACAATTTATTTTTTACCTGTAGCCTGATTGAGTATATAGGACGAAACAGAAAACAACATCGGCGGGAAATCACAGATTATCTTGGCAGAGAAAACATAAAGAGAATATACGATTATGCGGATGTATTTCACTGTGAGCCAATACAAAAAGTTGCAGCAGAGTTTATGGAGCAATGCAATATTCCAGAAGGAAAATTTGACAATGTATCCATGTGCAGATATACGGTTCCGGATTACTGGGATATTGGAGAAGTATATGAGCGATTAATAGAAGACATATATGATGATGCGGAAATTGAAAAAGGAATATGGGATATTTATCATTCCTGGATTGATGCACATATTTCGGACTATAATACAGATTTTTATTATCAGCCGAGAGATTATATAGCAGCATGCTATAAAGCGGGAGAAATCCTGTAAAAGATAAACAGAAATTCAAATCGCAATTAATACTTGCATTTAACAGACATTGGTGTTACAATGAACGAAACTAAGAACTTGTTGGCATAGGAGTGGGCGAGAGCCCGCTCCTATTTGCTGAGAAGGAATTTGTTCAGAAATAGGCAGAAATAGGAAAGGCAGGTGGGAAGCATGAGCAGACGGGAAGAATATGAACAGAAGACAGAGGCGATCCTTACACCAATCGTGGAGTCCAGGGGCTTTGAGCTGGTAGACGTGGAGTATGTCAAGGAAGCCGGAACCTGGTATCTCAGAGGCTATATCGACAAGCCGGGCGGAATCACAGTCAATGACTGCGAGGACGTAAGCCGTGCATTCAGCGATATACTGGATGAGCAGGATTTCATCGAGGACAGCTACATTATGGAGATCAGTTCTCCAGGACTTGACCGGCCTCTTAAAAAAGAAAAAGACTTTAAGAGAAGCCTTGGCAAGCTGGTGGAGATCCGTACCTACCGGCCAATCGAGAAACAAAAAGAATTCTGCGGGATTTTGACCGCATATGATAGTAACAGTGTGACAATCGATGAAGACGGCACAGAACGTACCTTTGATAAAAAAGATATTGCCCTGATTCGTCTCGCAATCGAATTCTAAAAGAGAATCGAATCTGTAAAATTCAGGAGGAAAAAAGAAAAATGAGCAGAGATTTAAGAGATGCGCTGGACGTTCTCGAAAAAGAGAAAAACATCAGTAAGGATACACTGCTGGAGGCAATTGAGCAGTCACTGATCCAGGCATGTAAGAACCATTTCGGAAAGGCAGATAACGTTCACGTTATGATCGATCCGGAGACCTGTGACTTCAGTGTTTACGCTGACAGAACTGTTGTAGAGCATGTGGAGGATCCGGCGCTGGAGATTTCTCTGGTGGATGCACAGAAAACAAACACGAACGCAGAGATCGGTGATGTTATGAAGGTTGAGATCCAGTCCAAGGAATTCGGACGTATCGCAACCCAGAATGCAAAGAATGTCATTCTTCAGAAAATCCGTGAGGAAGAGCGTAAAGTTCTTTACGATCAGTACTATGGAATCGAAAAAGAAGTGGTAACCGGTATTGTTCAGAGAGTAATGGGCAAAAATGTCAGCATCAACCTTGGTAAGGCAGACGCAGTACTTACAGAGAACGAACAGGTAAAGGGTGAGACCTTCCAGCCAACTGAGAGAGTAAAAGTTTACATTCTTGAAGTTAAGGATACACCGAAGGGGCCGCGTATCCTGGTTTCCAGAACACATCCCGGTCTTGTAAAGAGACTTTTCGAGTCCGAGGTTGCAGAGGTAAGAGACGGTACCGTTGAGATCAAGAGCATTGCCCGTGAGGCAGGCTCCCGTACCAAGATCGCTGTATGGAGCAACGATCCGGATGTAGATGCAGTGGGAGCATGCGTAGGTATGAACGGTGCACGTGTCAATGCAGTTGTTAACGAGCTTCGCGGTGAGAAGATCGATATCATCAACTGGGATGAGAATCCTGCTATCCTGATCGAGAATGCATTGAGCCCTGCAAAGGTTATCGCTGTTATGGCAGATCCTGATGAGAAGACAGCTCTAGTAGTTGTTCCGGATTATCAGCTTTCCCTTGCAATCGGTAAAGAAGGACAGAATGCGAGACTTGCGGCAAGACTTACCGGCTTTAAGATCGACATCAAGAGCGAGACACAGGCCAGAGAGTCCGGCGACTTCTACGATGATTACGATGAGGAACACGAGGAAGCAGAGGAAGAAATGACAGAAGAGGCTGTTTCCGAAGAGATTGAAGAAGCAGAGGAAGATACAGAAGCTGAAGAAACAGCAGATGGAGATGCCGAAGAATAATGAAAACGAGAACCAAGATTCCCATGCGTCAGTGTACCGGCTGCAGGGAAATGAAAAGCAAAAAGGAAATGATACGAGTTCTCAGGACATCAGAGAATGAGATCATCCTGGACGCTACAGGTAAGAAAAAAACGGACGCGGCGCATACCTTTGTTTCTCAGAGGAATGCCTGGAAAAGGCTATCAAAAACCATGGCCTGGAGCGTTCCTTGAAAATGGCAGTTCCGGATGAAGTGTATCAGAACCTCAAAAAAGGAGTTTGGATCAATTGAAAAACAATAAGGTTTTATCACTCATCGGACTTGCGACAAAAGCAGGAAAAACAGTGAGCGGAGAATTTTCCACAGAGAAATCCGTAAAAACAGGAAAAGGTTTCCTGGCACTGGTGGCAGATGATGCCTCCGAAAACACAAAAAAGAAATTTCGGAATATGTGTACCTATTATGAAGTTCCGTTATATTTCCTTTCAGACAAAGAGAGCCTGGGCAGAGCAATGGGCAAAGAATTCCGTGCCAGCCTTGCCGTGCAGGACGAAAATTTTGCAAAGGCGATCATGAAGGCGCTGGAAAAAGAATCCGGCAGATAACCTGCATGATACAGGCGTCTGTAAGGAGGTTTGACGATAGAAATGATAAAAGATAAATTCAACAGATCGGGAAAGGAGCAATATAGACAATTGGATACTCCAAAAACAGAAGAAAAGACAACAACGGTGAATACAGAGGGTAACAAATCTGAAGCACCGAAAAAGAAAAAAAATATCATTCGTGTATTTCATGCACAGAATGCCAGCGATGGCGGTAAAGGAAGAAGAAAACCGGCAGCAGGCGAGAGAAAGGGACCGGCACGTCCACAGAACGGCGGTCAGAGAAGCGCAGGAGCAAACACAAGAAACGGTGAGTCTGGTGAGCAGAGAAACGGTCAGAGTGGCCAGAATCGTACTCAGGGCGGAAGACCGCAGGGCAACCGTCCGGAAGGAAGAAGAGACGGAAATCGTGACGGAAGAACCTTCGAGGGAAGAAGAGACGGCGGAAATCGTTTTGGCGGAAACCGTTCCCAGAATGGTGAGGGACGTCCGGCAAGACAGGGCGAGGGAAACAGAGGCCCACGTCAGAATGACGGAAGAGGCGGAAGCCGTTTCGGCGGTGGAGCAAACCGTGGCCAGGGAGGTCAGGGTGGAAGCTTTGAAGGAAGAAGAGACGGAGGAAATCGTTTCGGCGGTGGAGCAAACCGTGGCCAGGGAGGCCAGGGCGGACGTTCCGAAGGCGGAAGAGGCGGAGACAACCGTTTCAGCGGAGCAAACCGTGGTGGCCAGGGCGGCGGACAGCGTCCGGGACAGAGAAGAAACGGTGGCTCTTCAGATGCTGTATTCACTCCGGAGCTGACCAAGCAACCATGCGAAAGCAGCTGGCATCGAGATCATTGTTGCAATCAATAAAATTGATAAGGAAAGTGCGAATATCGACCGTGTAAAGCAGGAGTTGATGGAATACGAGCTCGTACCAGAGGACTGGGGCGGTTCGACAATCTTCTGTCCGGTATCTGCACATACAAAGGAAGGTATTGATAACCTTCTGGAGATGATCATCCTGACCGCTGAGATCCTGGAGCTCAAGGCAAACAAGAACCGGAAGGCACGTGGTATTGTCATCGAGGCACAGCTTGATAAGGGACGTGGTTCTGTTGCAACCATTCTGGTACAGAAGGGTACTTTGCATGTGGGCGACTGTCTGGCAATCGGTGATGTGCATGGTAAGGTGCGT
>VOFE01000964.1_pt1 | contig 60001 bp, 82 predicted proteins | sample 5384071 | NCBI WGS metagenome assembly VOFE01 (sample SAMN12384724, study PRJNA508395) | human gut metagenome | isolation source: healthy gut D | host: Homo sapiens
ATGCCGAAACGCTGGAAAGCCTGCAGGCCGCAGGCGCAGAGCTTTGCTATTTCAGCCCGCTGCGGGATGCCGCGCTGCCGCAACATATCGGCGGGCTGTACCTGCCGGGCGGCTACCCGGAGCTGTACGCTGCCCAGCTGGCGGCCAACACCGCCATGCGCTGCGCCATAAACACCGCCGTGCAGCGCGGCCTGCCCACCGTGGCGGAATGCGGCGGCTTTTTGTACCTGGGCCAAACGCTGGAAGATGACGCCGGAACCGCCCACCCCATGGCGGGTGTGCTGCCGGGGCAGGGGTTCCGCGTGGGGCGGCTGGTGCGCTTTGGCTATGCTGCGCTCACCCCGCAGGCGGACAGCATGCTCTTCCGCGCAGGGGAGCCGGTGCCCGTGCATGAGTTCCACCATTGGGATTCCACCTGCAACGGCACCGCTTTTGCCGCCCAAAAAGCCAATGGCCACCATTGGGACTGCGGCTTTGAGGTGACAGCCACGGTCGCGGAAAATATGGGCCGCGGCGAGTCCACCGTGTGTTTGATGGCAAAACAGCCCGGAATGGACGTGTTTCCGGTCGATATTGGTGTTGCGCGGCCGATAAAGAGAGAAAAGTGCTGCAATTTGCCGTTCGGCGCGGAACTGCAAACTTTGCGCATGAGCCTGCCATGACGCGGAAACAGGCGCTCAAAGCGGTCGAAATCGGCATTAAAATGGCGGAAATGTGTGCCGAAAAGGGATATTCGCTGCTCATTGGCGGCGAAATGGGCATTGGCAACACGACTACGAGCGCAGCAGTCACGGCGGCGCTCACTGGCGCGGGAGGCTGCGGCGGTCACAGGACGCGGAGCGGGTCTGTCAACGGCCGGTCTGGAGCGGAAAATCGCAGTGATCGAGGCGGCGCTGTCGCTTCACAAACCCGACTCGAATGACTCGATCGACGTGCTGCACAAGGTCGGCGGTTTGATATCGCGGGTCTGTGCGGTCTGTATCTGGGTGCGGCGGCGCAGCGCATTCCGGTCGTGCTGGATGGCGTGATTTCGTGCGCGGCGGCGCTTTCTCGCCGTGCGATTGTGTCCGCAGTCTGTGCATTTTATGGTCGCAGCGCACAGATCGGACGAACCGGCGAGCATTTTGCTGCTCGATGCACTCGGCAAGCGGCCGTTCCTGACGGCGGGCATGCACCTCGGGGGGGACAGGCGCGGCGGCCGGCGTGGCGCTTTTGGACCTGGCACTGGCGCCATATCGGGAAATGGTGAGCTTCGCGGACATTGGAATGGAGGCATATCAGCCGCAAAAAGTAGTTGTTTGTCTGACAGATAGCACAAACTCTTTGCATAAATATTGTGTGTAACGCTGATAAATGCTATCTGCCTGCATTCTTTACAGGAATGCTGCGTGTAGCAAAAAGCACCGAGCGTTAACTCGGTGCTTGCGGTTCGGATTTTCAGCATTTCAGGGCTTCATCTGCGATATTTGCGGTGATTTTGTTGTAGAACTCCTGCTTTTGCGCATCGTTTTCAAACGCTGAGAACGGCACGATGACCGCGGAGAATTCATCAACAAAAAATATAATAATGTTTGTCATCGGTTGCGGTGCGCTGAACGGACGAATACTGATAAACGGTATCTTCGTTCTCGCCGGACAGCTCGAATTCGCTTTCACGCAGCGTGAGCGTTTTCGGTCCGCAAAGCTGCTTGTTCTTTGCGTTTCTGAGAATTTTTCAATATTTTTGATCATTTTATGACGCATATAGCGCGGTGTACCCCAGAAGCAGACGGCAGCGAGCGCAACGTAAACCGCGATGGAAACCGGCGTGAGCGTATGCAGCCAGTACATGAGCGCACTGCCGCCGAGAATGACAATAGCCGCAGTGGCGATTCTCATGGTGCGAATACTGCGTTGAACAATCGCATTATTGTTGTAATAATTCAAATTAAAATCAATGAAATCCTGTTTGGTGATATCGTAATGCAGCTCCATTTTTCTTACCTCAATTTATTCGGATAAAATTATTGTATCGAAAATCAGAGCGGATTGCAAGCCTAATTCAGAAAGGGGAGCGAAAATGCTGATTTTAGTGACCGGCGGAGCGGCTTTCGGGCAAGTCGGAGCACGCGGAACGGCTGGTGTGTGAAAAAGCACAGAGTCGATTATATCTGGCGACCATGCAGCCGTTCGGCAAGTCCGCAGAGGCGCGGATTGCGCGGCATCGGGCGCTTCGTGCGGGAAAGGGGCTCGCTACGGTAGAGAGAACACTTGATTTAGCGAATCTCAGGCTCTCGGCAATACGACGGAATTTTGCTCGAGGATTTGGGCAATCTGCTGGCAAACGAACTGTTTGCGCCGGAAGGCGCAGGTGCAGAATCGGCGTTCGACAGCATTGTTGCAGGCGTGGATAATCTGCAAAAATACTGTGAAACGCTGGTTATCGTTTCCAACGAAATCTTTGCGGACGGCGTGCCGTATCCGCCGGAGACCATGCAGTATATTCGGATTTTGGGAGAACTGCACCAGAAATTAACTGGGAAAAGCAGACGCGGTATATGAATCGGTATGCGGAATTTTACTGCCGGTAAAGGAGGAAAACAGACGTGAAAAAGTGTAATCAGCGGACTTTTGGTCGCGTTCTCAATGTACTCTGCGATACCTGTTCCGCAGGTGAACTGGGAAAAACAGACCATGCGGTGGGCACTTGGCTTCCTGCCGCTCATCGGTGTGCTGATCGGTGCGATAGAGTGGTTCTGGTTCGCATTTTGCGTGCATTTCGGCGCGGCAGGCGTGTTTTACGCTGTGATCGCAGCGCTGATTCCTCTGGCAGTGTCCGGCGGCATTCATCTGGACGGCCTGTGCGACACCTGCGACGCGTTGTGCTCGTTCGGCGACCGGGAAAAGCGGCTGGCCATTCTCAAGGACCCGCACGTTGGCGCGTTTGGGCCGCTCTGGCTGATGGCATTCCTGCTGGCCGAGGTCGGGTGTTTTGCCCAGATTTACGACCGGCCTGCGCTTCTTCCGCTGGCATGCACAGGATTTGCTTTCGCACGGGCAATGGGCGGCCGCAAGGTGGTTGCGTCACCGTGCGCGAAAGACAGCGGACTTGCACATATCTTTGCGGAAAACAGCGATAAACGCGCGGTATCGCGCATGTTAGTTGCTGAATTTGTTCTGTTTGCGGTGCTTCTCGGATTGTGGATATACCGCGTGCCGCACGCGCTTGCTGCGGCGAAAGTGCTCGTTCTCGTGCTCGTTTGTGTGGTATGCTGTGCATGAGCACATAAGCCGCCGCGTGTTCGGCGGTGTAACCGGAGACCTGGCGGGATTCTGCATCTCGCTGTCGGAATTGATCACGCTTGCGGCAGCAGCGATTGGAGGACTGATTTTATGACCGCGCTCATCATTGGCGGGGCATATCAGGGGAAACGAAAAGTTGCCGAAAACCTGTATGCAGACCTGCCGAGGATTGAAAATCTGCACGAAATCGTGCGGAAAATGCTGAAGGAAGACAAAGACCCGCTGTTGCTCGCAGATACGCTGTGCGGACACGTTATCACCTGCGATGAGATCGGCTGCGGCATCGTTCCCATCGACCGTGCGGACGAAAACTGGCGTGAAGCGGTTGGTCGTCTGTGCTGTGCTTTGGCACAGAAAGCAGACGCAGTCGTGCGCGTGATCGCAGGCGTGCCGCAATTCATCAAAGGAGAACAACCATGACGATAACCCTTGCCGTGCTGCTCGGCTTCGCGCTCGACTGGCTGCTCGGAGACCCGAAAAATTGCCGCATCCGGTATGTGCGGTGGGAAAACTCATCTCAGGAACCGAAAAGTTCTGCGCCGCATCTTTCCCGCAACGCCTGCGTCACTGACATTCGCTGGAATTGTACTCTGGCTCATCACTTGCGGCGTGAGCTTTGCCGTGCCGTTTTTCCTTTGCGCTGGCTGTATCATGTGAACTTCTGGCTCGGTTTTGCCGCCGAAACGCTGCTCTGCTGGATGATTTTCGCACGAAAAGCCTTGCGGACGCCGGTTATCATGTCTACGGCGCGGTCAAGCAGTCGCTCGAGGAGGGCCGCAAGGCCATCGCGTGGTACGTCGGCCGCGACACCGCAGAGCTGTCCGAGGAGGGCGTTATCAAGGCCGCTGTCGAGACCGTGGCTGAAAACCTGACGGACGGTGTGGTCTCGCCGCTCGTGTTCATGCTCATCGGCGGAGCGCCGCTCGGCATGCTGTACAAGGCGGTCAACACGCTGGATTCCATGGTCGGCTATCATAACGATAAATACGAGTATTTCGGCAAGTTTTCGGCAAAAATGGACGATTTATTCAACTTTATCCCTGCCAGACTGTCCGCACTGTGTATGATCGCCGGTGCCGGCATGCTGCACCTCGATAACCGAAACGCGCTCCGGATTTACCGTCGTGACCGCAGCAAACACAAGAGTCCGAACGCCGGTCAGACCGAGTCTGTGTGCGCGGGCGCGCTGCACATCCAGCTCGGCGGCGATGCCAGCTACTTCGGTAAAATCGTTAAAAAAGCCGCCTTCGGTGATCCGATGCGCCGTGTAGACCGCACGGATATTCTCGCGGCGGTCGATCTGATGACGGCGGCAAGCGTGCTTTGCGGTTGTGCTTTTGTGTGCAATCAGACTTACGATATAAGAGTGAGGAGTGGAGAGTTGAGAGTGAAGAGAACGTATACGAGAGTTTTGCAATAAGGTAAATCAATAATCTCTCCACTCTCCACTCTGTTAGAACGTTAGAGGTGAGCAGAAATGTTACAATATGTTCATGGCGGCGACATCCAAACCTACATCGACCGCCACGGCTTCGCGCCGCTCGACCTGTCCGCGAACATCAATCCGTTCGGCATACCGGACGCGGTACGCGCGGCCATGCACAGGGCTGTGGATAACTGCACACAGTATCCCGACCCGTTTTGCCGCGCCGCGCGGCAGGCGATTGGCGCGAGAGAAGGCGTCAATCCGGATTTTCTGTACTGCGGCAACGGTGCGGCGGATGTACTCGACCGATTGGCGGCGGTGCTGAAACCGCGCAAGGTACTTCTCACCGCACCGACCTTTGCGGAGTACGAGCGCACGCTCTCAGGTGCGGAGATTCGGGTGCATAATCTGCGGGAAACGGACGGTTTGCGCTCACAGAGCGCATTTTAGACGAGATTTCACCGGATTTGGATGCGGTTTATCTCTGTAATCCGAACAATCCGACCGGGCGAACCGCCCAACCGGAACTTCTGCGGGAAATCGTCCGAAAATGCATAGAAAACGGCGTAAAACTGGTCGTGGATGAGTGCTTCAACGACTTCCTGACAGACGCAGAGCGGCACACACGGAAAGACCTGCTGGAATCCAATCCCGGTCTGATTATCCTGCGCGCGTACACGAAAATGTACGCCGTACCCGGTGTGCGCTTCGGCTGGTGCATGACGGCGGACGCGGCGCTGATTGAGAAATTATACCATGCCGGACAGCCGTGGAACGTGTCGGTCATCGCGCAGGCGTGCGCCGCCGCGGCGGCAAACGAGCCGGACTGGGCCACTGAAACCGCTAAACGCATTGCCGAGGAACGCAGGTTCTTATCCGACGGACTTGCAGCCTGCGGACTGACCGTCTTTCCGGGCGAGGCCAACTTCCTGCTGTTCCGTTCAAACGATACCGGACTGCACGAGAAACTCGCCGAATACGGCATAATGATACGAAACTGCGATAATTATCGCGGACTTTCGGCGGGATACTATCGCGTTGCCGTAAAACGAGAGAAGCAAAGCAAGTGCTTGCTAAACGCAATCAAATTGATCATTGAAAATGGATAATGGAGAATGAAGGTACGCGCTTTGCGCGGATTTGACAACGCCGCGGGCGCAAAGGGCAGTGACATTTTCCATTATGCGGGAGGTTTGCAAATGGCAAAATTATCATGATACAGGGCACCTGCTCAAACGCCGGCAAAAGCCTGCTTTTGCGCGGCCCTGTGCCGGATTTTCCGGCAGGACGGCTATCACGTCGCGCCCTTCAAGAGCCAGAACATGGCGCTCAATTCCTTCATCACAAAAGACGGCGGCGAGATGGGCCGGGCGCAGGTCGTGCAGGCGGAGGCCTGCGGCATCGAGCCCGACGTGCGCATGAACCCGATCTTGCTCAAGCCGACAAGCGACGTTGGTTCGCAGGTCATCATCATGGGCGAGGCGCATGGAAATCGCACCGCGCGGAGTATTGGGGCCGCAAAAAGGCGCTTTTGCCCATTATCAAGGACGCATTTGACAGCCTTGCCGCCGAGAACGACATTATCGTGATCGAGGGTGCGGGCAGTCCGGCGGAGATCAACCTGAAGCAGGATGATATTGTAAATATGGGTTTGGCGAAGCTGGTGGATGCACCCGTTCTGCTGGTCGGCGACATCGACCGCGGCGGCGTGTTCGCGTCGCTATACGGCACGGTCAAGCTGCTCGAGGAGGACGAGCAGGCGCGATTCACGGTCTCATCATCAACAAATTCCGCGGTGACGTGGAGATTCTGCGGCCGGGTCTGACGCAGCTTGAGGATTTGACCGGCAAGCCGGTCATCGGCGTGGTGCCGTACGGCCATTTTGACATCGATGATGAGGACAGCCTGTCCGAGCGTCTGGACACAAAGGCTGCTCCCGCACTGGTAAACATTGCGGTGGTAAAACTGCCGCGACTGTCCAATTTCACCGATTTTTCCGCACTTTCGCGCGTATCCGGCGTGAGTGTCGCGTATGCGAACAAACCGGCGCAGCTTGCCGGAGCCGACCTGATTATCCTGCCGGGCACCAAGTCCACGCTGGCACGACCTGCGGTGGCTGCGCGAGAGCGGCATGGAGGCACAGATTCTCAAGGCGCACGCGGCAGGCACGCCGGTTTTCGGCATCTGCGGCGGCTACCAGATGATGGGACGCACGGTCTCCGACCCGGACAATACCGAGGGCGGCGGCAGTCTGCGCGGCATGAACCTGCTGCCGATCGACACGGTGTTCCGCCCGAGCAAGACCACGACGCAGACGCGCGGCACGCTGCTGGAGATTGACGGCGTGCTGTCCGGATTTGAGCGGTCTGGCGGTCGAGGGCTACGAGATTCACATGGGCGAAACCGTGCGCGATGCGAGTGCAAAGCCGCTCGTTCGATTGCGTCGCAGGGAAGGCGAAATCGAGGACGGCTGTCAGACGGAAAACGCCTTCGGCACTTATCTGCACGGCGTGTTCGATGCGCCGGAGGCGGCGCTGCGGACGGCGCAGGCACTGGCGAAAAAGAAGGGCGTGACGCTGACCGGCGAAGCGCTCGATACGCACGCCTACAAGGAACAGCAGTACGATAAACTGGCGGATTCGGTGCGAAAATCGCTCGATATGGAGTGGATTTACCGTATAATGGAGGGAAAAGCATGACAGGACTCATTCACCTGTACTGCGGCGGCGGCAAGGGCAAAACCACGGCGGCGGTCGGACTGACCGTGCGCTGTGCGGGCCGCGGAAACAAGGTCGTGTTCGCGCAGTTTCTCAAGGATGGGACTTCGGGCGAGTGCCGCGTGCTGGCGAAATTGCCCGACGTGACCGTTATGGCAGCCAATCCGGTCGGCAAGTTCTCGTTCCGCATGACGGATGCGGAGAAGCGGGAGACAGCGGACGCGCTCACCCGCACCTTCGATGCGGCAACCGGCTTTTTGCCGTGCGGGCACGCGCGGCTGCTCGTGCTGGATGAGGTCTGCGCGGCAATCTCGTGCGGCTTTCTGGATGAGAAAACGGTCGTAAAATTTTTGAGACCAAGCCGGAAACGCTCGAGGTCGTACTGACCGGACGGGGGCCGTCCGAAGCGCTGCAGGCACACGCGGACTACATTACGGAAATGAAAATGCAGCGGCACCCGTTTGAGAAGGGCATCGCTGCGCGGGAGGGAATCGAATTTTGAACGGATACATGAAGCCGCAGGACATTGAAAAGCGGTCGTTTGAGATCATCACCGCCGAGCTGGGCGAGCGCACGTTTCCGGCGGGTATCGCCGAGGTGGTCAAGCGCGCCATTCACACGACCGCGGATTTTGACTACGCGGACAGCCTCGCGTTTTCGCCGGATGTGATTGAAAGGCAAAGGCCGCGCTTGCGGCAGGGGCAACGGTGGTTACCGATACCAATATGGCGCTCTCCGGGGTGAGCAAGGCGACGCTGGCAAAGCTCGGCGGAAAGGCGGTCTGCCTGATGGCGGATGAGCAGGTGGCAAGCGAGGCCAAGGCGCGCGGTGTCACACGGGCAGTCGTTTCGATGGAGCACGCCGCCAAATTTGAAGGCCCGCTCCTTCTTCGCCATCGGCAATGCGCCGACCGCGCTCATCCGTCTGCATGAGTTGATTGAGGAAGGCGCTGTCGCGCCTGCGCTCGTCATCGGTGTGCCGGTCGGATTTGTCAACGTGGTCGAGGCGAAGGAGCTGTTGATCGGCGGGGACACGCCGTATATCATCGCGCGAGGCCGCAAGGGCGGCTCGAATGTAGCCGCGTCCATTGTCAATGCGCTGCTCTATCAGATGGTGCATCGAGAAGGCTTTTTTAATTGCTGTCGCCAAACCACGGTTTGGCCGACAAGAGGAACGGACCGTAGGCCGTTCCAAAGTCGTCCGAAAGTTCCCATACGGAAACTTTCTCCCTCTTAGGGTATAAAAACCGGCGCTATCCTTGCGCGGCTTCTCGGCCGCGCTGCGCAGATACATGCTCCCGGTTTTTATGAATCGCGTTGCGATTCTATTAAATGCGCTATCGCGCGATATGCTGAAAATTTTAGCAGATATACTGTTCGGAAGAATAAAAAAAAGAGAGTTTCAAACGAAACTCTCTTTTTGCTACGACCAAAGACCTTTTTCCCTGCAGTCGGCAATGTATGCGTCGATATTGTCCGCTGTGATGACCTCGGAACCCGAGTCGATCACCGATTCGACGGATTTGCCCTCGAGTGCGTCCAAAGCGGCCTCGACGGCCTTGTAGCCCATTTCATAGCCCTGCTGGGCAATATCGACAGTCAGCTCGCCGCGGTCGAGCGCTTCCACCGCAGCCTGATTGCCGTCAAAGCCGCAGATAACGGTTTCTTGATAGGCGGCGCTGTTGTTATCCCAGATGCACTTGATGGCTGCAAGCGCCATATCATCGCTGGTAACGAGCAGCGCGTCCACACCCTGCGGATACTTCTGCATGACAGCCTCCATCGCGGCTGCCGCACGGTCGGGCTGCGCGTCGCAGTACTGCACCTCGAGCACAGTGCCGCCCGCCTGCTCCACGGCGCTGCGGTAGCCGCGCAGACGGGCTTCGTGCGTCTCGTCGCCCTGTGCGCCGGTCAGGATGACAGCCTGCGGCTTGTCCGCGCCGTTCGACTTGCCATCTTCATAGCAGCTAAGCCGCCGGATTTGGCTGCTGCCTCGTTGCCGGTGCCGACAAAGGACAGTTTTTGTCCGAGGTGAAATCCGTGTCCAGTCCTGACCGCCGCCGATGAAAAACAGGTCAAACTGCGTAAAATCCGCCTGCTCGCCGACCGTGACCTCCGTCACCTCGGCGTCGATGCCGCGCCACTCCAAACGGCGGCGCATGCAGAGAATGTTGCCCCGGTCGCCATAGAGGTTCAGAAGATCCGGGTACAGGTGGCAGATGCGCAGGGTCTTCTCGCTCATTCCCAGAACTCCTTTCCGCCGAGCCGCTTTTGCAGCCGGCCGCGCAGATCCAGCATCGACGTATACGTCGGCATGATGAACACCGGGTATTCCGACGCGCACATGGCGTCGATCAGCAGGTCATAGTCATAATACACCTGAATTTTCGTCTCGTCCACGCCCGCATACTTCAGGCGCAGGCGCAGCTCGTCGGCGCGCGTGCCGGACACGAACACGTGGCGAAGATGCTCGCCCATAGCGGCGAGCCGCTCAAAGTCCGCGTCCCAGATCCACGAGATGTCCGTACCGTCGGCGTCCCGGTCGTTGAGGCAGACGACAAACGTCGCGTCCTCGTTCAGCCCGGCGAGATAGCGCATGGTCTGGTTGCAGCCCGCGGGGTTTTTCACGAGCATCATGCGCCCGGGCGTACCGCGCAGGTCGAATTTCTCCATACGGCCAAAGCCGCAGCCGAACGCGCCGAGCGCGTGCACGATCGCCTCCGGTGTGAAGCCGAATGCGTACAGCGCAGCCGCCGACCCGACGGCATTGTAGATGTTATAAGCTGCCGGCAGGTTGATGTGCACGGCGTACTCCTGTCCGCCGATGGCCATGGTAACATCGCTCGTGTCCACGCCGAGATTCAGCACCGCTGTGACGGCGACCTGCGGGGCTTCGCGGTGGTAGCCGCACTTCGGGCAGCGGAACGCGCCGAGATGGCCGTACGTGCGGTAGTCGTAGACATATTCCGTCTTGCAGTGGATGCAGTGCGGCGCGTCGGAGATCTCCGTCAGGTCGTCACCGCCGAGCGGCACATTCACGCCAAAGCGCACGACCGGGTTCGGCACCTGCGCCGGGATGGACGCGATGAGTGAGCAGTCGGCATTGATGCACAGCGTGCTCTCCGGCGTGTGGTGGATGCCCTCGATGATGTTATTGAGCGTGTGCGTGATCTCACCGTAGCGGTCGAGCTGGTCGCGGAACACGTTCGTGGCCACGATGACCTCCGGCTTGAGGTATTTGAGCACGGTCTTGGACGCCGCCTCGTCACACTCAATGACGGCAAACTGGCACTTTGGCCTGCCGGTCAGGGTGCTGTGCATGGCAAACTCCGCCGTGATGCCGGAGATGAGGTTCGCGCCCGAGCGGTTGGCAAAGTAGTTAAGGCCCGCATCGGCGAACAACACGTTTTCCTGTGCCAATCGGCTACAACCGCAGGATGTGAATACTCTGCACGGGTAAAAAAATTTGCGCGGCACTGTTATACTCCAGAGTACCTTCTCTTGCCTTCTTCGGGCAATTCACCTTGTGCCGCGTCTGCGGAAAGTAGCCGGTATGTGTAGCAGTAACATAGCCGAAATGCGAATATGCGGATACCACGCGGTAGTAAAAATTCTCTGCCGCTCTTTTTTTTCTACGCTTACGCAGTCTACCACAGCCACCCAAGGTAGGGGCTACCAAGGGAAACGGGTGTTCAAAGAGGGTAGAAACCGTAGGTGTCTACCCTTTTTGCCCTCAGCGGCGGGCGCCGCAGTTTGCCAAGAGCAACAATTCGGTGCGCATATTGACATTTTTTGTGCATATGCTATCATAAAGCGCAATAAAGGGAGTAGTCGGCGCGGTTGTTCCGCCGCGCGGCAGAGCCAACATACTGGGGAGGACGCTCCTCTGGTTTTGCATGAAATGACGAGACTTATCTGTTCTACGCGGCAGATGGGTCTTTTTTGTGCCTGTTTTCCGCCGGATAAACGACTGAGGAGGACAAGAAAATGGGTTTACTGGAGTTGTTTTTGATCGCAGTCGGCCTGTCGATGGATGCGTTCGCCGTGTCCATCTGCAAGGGACTGAGCGTGCGCACGCTCAAGGCTAAGCACGCGGTCATCTGCGGACTGTATTTCGGCGGTTTTCAGCTTTTTAATGCCGCTTATCGGCTTCGCACTCGGCGTGCGCTTTCAGTCGCTCATCACGAGCATTGATCACTGGATCGCGTTCGTGCTGCTGGGGCTTATTGGTGCAAACATGGTGCGCGAGTCGCGCGAGCACGATGACGAAAGCGTCAGCGATTCGTTCCGCTTTATGACCATGCTGCCGCTGGCGGTTGCCACGAGCATTGACGCGCTTGCGGTCGGCGTGACGTTTGCGTTCCTGCAGGTCGATATCGTTCCTGCGGTGTCGTTCATCGGTGCAACCACGTTTGTGCTGTCGTGCATCGGCGTGAAGATCGGCCATGTGTTCGGCACAAAGTACAAGTCCCGCGCAGAGTTGTTCGGCGGTATTGTGCTGATTTTGATGGGTCTCAAAATCCTGCTGGAGCATTTGGGTTTTCTGGGATAACAAAAGGCACCTCAATGAGGTGCCTTTTACTGTCTCTATGCGTTTTCGGTCGAAAATCATTCGGCTGCAGCCTGCACGCCCGCCATATCCTGTACGGTCTTGCAGGTCAGCTCCTTGCTGATCTTGCCCGCGAAGCCGGTCAGCGTCTTGCCCGGACCGATCTCGCACGCCGAGGTCAGACCGGCAGCCATGCCGTTCTTCACTAGCTGCGTCCAGCGAACCGGAGAGATCATGTGCTGCTCGAGATGTGCCGGCAGGTCGGAGCAGTCGTAAACCTTGCCGTCGAGGTTGGAGTAAATATCCATCTTCGGTGCGGAGAAGGTAAAGTCCGCAACGTAAGCGCGCAGCTCTGCGGCAGCCTTTGCCATCAGCGGGGTATGGAATGCACCGGATACCGCAAGCGGGAGCGCACGGCGTGCGCCGGCAGCCTTGCAGTTCTCGATCGCCTCTGCGAGCCGCCTTTTCACCTGCGATAACCAGCTGACCCGGGCAGTTGTAGTTTACCGGACGGACCACGCCGGAGGTCACCTTCGCGCAGGCTTCTTCAATTACGCTGTCCTCCAGACCGAGGATAGCCGCCATGCCGCCGTCGATCGAGTCTGCTGCCTGCTGCATCAGCTTGCCGCGCATGGAAACGATCTTCACGCCGTCTGCGAGGGAAACAACGCCTGCTGCCGCCAGTGCGGTGTATTCACCGAGCGAGAAGCCTGCCGCTGCCTTGAATTCCACGCCTGCTTCCTTCAGTGCAGCCCAGGCTGCCATGGAATGGGTGAAAATCGCGATCTGGCTGTTCTCTGTGCGGGAGAGCGTTGCCTTGTCACTCTCAAAGCACAGCTTGGCTACATCCAGACCGGCACCTTCGCTTGCTTCCTCAAAAACCAGCTTGGCCGCCTGCGAGTTTTCGTACAGATCCCTGCCCATGCCGGGGCCTGCGCGCCCTGGCCGGGGAAAAATGCAAAACCGTATTCCACGTTTCGTTCCTCCAAAATAATAATCAAACGCTGACAGCACCGTATTTTAATAGATATTCTTCGCACAAAGTGTTGCTAAATAATAACGGTCTGTCTTGACAATTTACTGTGCTTTTATTATAATAGTCAAAGATTACTTTGTCAATCTAACTATTGTCGCTTTTCCACGTTTTTGGGAGAGCGATTTGGACTTTTTAGGAGCGTGGCTATCATCAACACTCAACTGATCGGCACGGGCGCCTGCATACCGGATTTTGTCCTGACCAACGCCATGCTGGAAAAATGGTCGATACCAACGATGAGTGGATCGTGCAGCGCACCGGTGTGCGCGAGCGCCGCATCGCAAAGAATACACATACATGGGAGCTGGCGCTCGGTGCCGCACAGGACGCACTCGCGGACGCAGGCATCACCGCAGAGGAGCTGGACCTCATTCTCGTCAGCACCTGCTCGCCGGATACCAACACGCCGAATACGGCGTCTATCCTGCAGGACAAGCTGGGTGCGCGTCAGGTCGGCGCGTTCGATATCAACAACGCCTGCACCGGCTTTGTCTCCGCGACCGACATTGCGGACAGTTACATTAAATCCGGCAAGGCAAAGACCGTACTGGTTGTCTCGGCGGAAACGCTTTCGCGCATCGTGAACTACACCGACCGCTCGACCTGTATTCTGTTCGGCGACGGTGCCGCTGCAGCCGTTTATCAGGCGACTGAGGACGAAACGGTCGGCATTCTGTCCACCTTCACCGCGGCAGACGGTTCGGGTGCAGAGTACCTGCACATGGAAGCCCTGCCGGTCGAGGATCCGCTTTCCGGTGACCGCACGGTGGACCCGAAGGCGCGTTTCCTGAAAATGCAGGGTGCACCGGTCGTGCGCTTTACCGCAAGAGCCGTACCGCTTGCGATCGACACCGCACTCAAGCGGGCGGGCGTCACCGCAGAGGAAATCGACTGGGTGGTGCCGCATCAGGCGAATCTGCGTATTCTGGATGTTATTGCACGCAGATATCATCTGCCGAAGGAGAAGATCTACGTCAATATGGACCGTTTCGGCAATACCTCGTCGGCAAGCGTGCCGATCTGCCTGAACGAAATGCGTAAGAACGGCCTGCTGCACGAGGGTCAGACCATTGTCTGCACCGGCTTCGGCGGAGGACTTACTTATGGCGCTTTTGTGCTGAAATTGTAATTACAGTACAATATTCAACGGAAATGTACGATACCAGATATTCAGTGCAATAACATTTGGTTACATTTCGTGAAAAGTATGCTATAATAACTTGATAGATTTAGAATTACAAGAAATTACCTGTATAAAAGGGAGAATGACCTATGAAAACCAAGATCACAGAACTTCTCGGTATCGAATACCCGATCGTGCAGGGCGCTATGGCGTGGATCGCGGAGCACCATCTGGCTGCTGCGGTTTCCAAGGCAGGCGGTCTGGGCATTATCGCGGGCGGCGCGGCTCCGGTCGATTACATCCGTGAGGAGATCCATAAGGCGCGTGCCATCACGGACAAAGCCGCTCGGTATGAACATCATGCTGCTCTCCCCGAATGCGGACGATCTGGCACAGCTGGCCATCGACGAGAAGATCGAAGTGCTGACCACCGGCGCAGGCAATCCGGGCAAGTATATCGCGGACTGGAAGAACGCAGGCATTAAGGTTATGCCGGTCGTTGCTTCGGTTGCACTGGCAAAGCGCCTGGAGCGCACAGGTGCAGATGCGGTTATCGCAGAGGGTATGGAAGCCGGCGGCCACATCGGTGAGCTGACCACCATGCCGCTCGTTCCGCAGGGCGTAGACGCACTGAGCATTCCGGTCATCGCCGCAGGCGGCATTGCAGACGGCCGCGGCATGGCAGCTGCCATGATGCTCGGCGCCGAAGGCGTACAGTGCGGCACCGTGTTCCTCGCATCCAACGAGTGCTATATTTCGGATAAGTACAAGGAGCTCGTCCTCAAGGCGACCGACATTTCGACCGTTGTTACCGGTCGTCCGTCCGGTCATCCGGTGCGTTCGCTCAAGACCCCGATGGCGCGCAAGTGCCTCGAGCTCGAGAAGCAGAACACCAATGCCTCCCTTTGAGGAGCTTGAGAAGGCAACCGCCGGTTCGCTGCGCAAGGCCGTGCAGGACGGCAACTATGAGGAGGGCACCTTTATGTCCGGTCAGATTGCGGGTATGCTCAAGGAGCTGCATCCGTGCGAGGAGATCCTCAAGGGCATGACCGCGCAGGCGGAGGACCTTCTGAAGAACGCTTACAAGAGATTTGAATAAGAGCGGAGAGTGAAGAGATACGAAAACTCCTCACCCTGTCTGCCTATAGAATGGAGTAAACAATGAGCTTAGCAATCGTAACCGGCGGTTCCTGCGGCATTGGCGCGGCAATCGCGGAAAAGCTGGCGCAGGACGGCTTTGACGTCCTCATCAATTGTGCGTCCTCGGTTGAAAAGGCTGAGGCTGTGGCGGAGAAGTGCCGCGCGCACGGCGTCAACGCTTATGTGAAGAAGTGGGATGTTCCGGACTATGACGCCTGCAGCACCGCGCTCAAGGAAATTAAGGAAGAGATCGGCGTACCGTTCGTTCTCGTCAACAATGCGGGCATCACCCGCGACGGTCTGATGGTCCGCATGAAGGAGGACCAGTTCGACGACGTTATTCGCACCAACCTCAAGGGCGCATTCAACATGCTCAGCCTGTGCGGTGCGATGATGATGCGCGCCAAGCAGGGCCGTATCATCAACATCACTTCGGTTTCGGCGTTCACCGGAAACTACGGCCAGATCAACTACACCGCTGCCAAGGCGGGTATGGTCGGCATGACCAAGACCGCCGCCAAGGAGCTGGGTGCGCGCGGCATTACGGTAAACGCGGTCGCTCCGGGCTGGATCGCCACCGAGATGAGCGACAAGGTGCCCGAGGACATCCGCGAGAACGCCAAGAAGCAGATCGCGCTCGGCCGTTTCGGCAAGCCGGAGGAGATCGCAGGCGTGGTTGCCTTTCTGGCTTCCGACGCTGCAAGCTATATTTCCGGCCAGACAATCATCGCGGACGGCGGATTATATTAAGATTTAACACCGTACAGGGGTACGGTCGTGATATTGGAATGAAGGAGCAAATATATGGAACGTGTAGTAATCACCGGCATGGGTGCTATCACCCGGTCGGCAACGATGTGCCGTCGTTTTGGGAGTCGCTCAAGACCGGCAAGTGCGGCATCGGTCCCATCACCAAGTTTGATGTATCCGATTTTAAGGTAAAGCTGGCCGCAGAGGTCAAGGACTTCGATCCGACCCAGTATATGGAGAAGCGTGAGGCGCGCCGCGCAGACGCAAATGTGCATTACGCAATGGCGGCAGCGGTTCAGGCTGTCGAGCAGGCAGGCCTCAAGGAAGGCAATTTCGATCCCTATCGCACGGGCGTTATCTTCGGCTCGGGCGTAGGCGGTCTGCACGTTGCAGAGCAGGAGGTTCCGAAGCTGCTCGAAAAGGGTCCCGGCCGCGTTTCGCCGTTCGCTATCCCGGAGATGATCGCCAACATCGCAGCGGCGTATATCTCCATGCACTTCGGCTTCAAGGGCGAGAATTTCTGCCCGGTCTCCGCGTGCGCGACCGGCAACCACTCTATCGGTGAGGCTATGCGCGCCATCCGCCACGGCTATCAGGATGTTGTTGTCTGCGGCGGCACCGAGAACGGCATTATCCCGATCTCGATGGCAGGCTTCCAGAACATGAAGGCCGTTCACATGGGCGAGGACCCGACGGCGGCTTCCATCCCGTTCGATGCACGCCGTTCCGGCTTTGTCATGGGCGAAGGCGCAGGCTGTCTCGTACTCGAGAGCCTGACGCACGCACAGCAGCGCGGCGCGACCATCCTCGCAGAGGTGGCAGGCTACGGTGCCTCCGGCGATGCATACCACATCACCAGCCCGTCTCCGGACGGCGAAGCGGCTGCACACGCCATCCGCGGCGCCATCGAGGATGCCGGTCTGACCCCGGCTGACGTTGACTACATCAACGCGCACGGCACCTCGACCCCGCTCAACGAGAAGTACGAAACCATCGCCATCAAAAAAGGCGTTCGGCGACGAGGCTTACAACGTAAAGGTATCCTCCACCAAGTCCATGACCGGCCATCTGCTGGGCGGCGCGGCTGCGGTTGAGGCCATTGCCTGCGTTATGGCAATCCGTGAGGGTATTGTACCGCCGACCATCGGTTACAAGGAGCCGGATCCGGAGTGTGATCTGGATATCACCCCGAACAAGGCGGTTGAGATGCCGATCAATGTTGCCATCTCCAACTCGCTCGGCTTTGGCGGCCACAACGCCTGCATCCTGATCAAGAAGGTATAAAATGGACATCAAAGAACTGAAAGACATCGCGCTTGAGCTGATGGACGCACTGGCTGCAAAAAGCTGGGCGAGGTCGAGCTCGAGCTGGATAACGCAAAAATCAAGATCAAGGCAGCTGAACCGGCTCCCGTGATCGCTGCAGCACCGGTAGCAGCGGCGGCACCCGCAGCGGCGCCGGCGGCAGCACCCGCAGCGGGAGAGCGCAGACGCGGCACCGGCAGAGGAGCAGCTCCCGGCAGGCACGCAGGTCAAGAGCCCGCTGGTCGGCACGTTTTATTCTTCTCCGTCTCCGGACGAACCGCCGTTCGTGCTGGTCGGTCAGCAGGTGAAGGAGGGCGATACCCTCTGCATCATCGAGGCGATGAAGATCATGAACGAGATCAAGGCACCGTGCGACGGCAAGGTCATCCGCATTATGGCGCAGCCGGGCGATATGGTGGAGTATAACCAAGTCCTTTGTGTTATTGAGTAAGACGTAAGCATCTGCCGCGCATCAGCGCGGATTCAATAGAATTTGCATAGCAAATTCATAAAAACGGGGAGCAAGTATCACCGTTTTTATACCGATAGAGGGAGAAAGTTTCGACCGACGGGAGAAACTTTTCGTACGACTTGGGAACGGTCCACGATCCGTTCCTATTACCGGCAAAACTGTAGTTTTGCGGTAATTATCTTGCTTTTTAGATTGAGAGGGATTATAATATGCTGAACAAAGAACAGATCATGGAGATCCTTCCGCACCGTCCGCCGATGCTTCTGGTGGACGAGATCCTCGAAATGGACGAGAACCATGTAGTCGGTGCGCTGCACCTGACCGGTGACGAGTTCTTCTTCCAAGGCCACTTTCCGGGCAACCCGATCATGCCCGCGGTGTTCCGTCTGGAGGCGCTCGCGCAGGCAGGCGGCGTAGCGCTGCTGTCCCTGCCCGAATTCAAGGGCAAGACTGCGGTCTACACCGGCATTGACAAGGCGAAATTCCGCGCAATGGCAAAGCCGGGCGATACCCTTCGTCTGGAGGTTACCTTCACCAAGCGCCGCGGCCCGATGGCAGTAGCCGAGGGCATTGCCTGGGTCGGTGACGAGAAGGCCGCCGAAGCGGAGATCAAATGCATGGTCATCAACGACTGAGGCGGGAGAGAGCTAATCGAATGTTTCAGAAGGTACTCATTGCGAACCGCGGCGAGATTGCGGTCCGTATTATGCAGGCCTGCCGTGATTTAGGCATTATCTCGGTGGCCGTTTACCCGAGGCTGACCGCGAAGCGCTGCACGCGCAGATCGCGGATGAAGCGGTCTGCATCGGTCCGGCCCGTGCGGCGGACAGCTACCTGAATATGGATAATATCATTTCGGCGGCGCTGGCTTCCGGCTGTCAGGCCATTCATCCCGGCTTCGGCTTCCTGTCCGAGAATCCGGATTTTGCCGAGCGCATCACGCAGGCCGGTCTGGCGTTTATCGGCCCGACTGCGGCAACCATCCGTCTGATGGGAGACAAATCCGAGGCAAAGCGCAACGCGATCGCCGCAGGCGTTCCGGTCGCGCTCGGCACGGACGGTCCGCTGCGCGATTTTGACGAAGCCATCTCCGAGGCCGAGCGCATCGGCTATCCGGTCATGCTCAAGGCGGCATCCGGCGGCGGCGGCAAGGGCATCCGCGTGGCGGAGAGCGTCAAGGACCTCAAGGACGCGTACGACAGCGCCTCTGCAGAGGCTATCGCCAACTTCGGTGACGGCCGCCTGTACATGGAAAAATATATTCACAATCCGCGCCATATCGAGGTGCAGATTCTGGGCGATAACTACGGCAACGTGGTGCACCTGTTCGAGCGCGAGTGCTCCATGCAGCGCCGCCACCAGAAGCTGATCGAGGAAAGTCCGTCGGCTTTCGTCACGCCCGAGCTGCGCGAGAAGATGACCTCGGCGGCTGTTGCGCTGGCAAAGCGCGTCGGCTACCGAAATGCGGGTACGATCAAATATCTGGTCGATAACGACCGCAATTTCTACTTCTGCGAGATGAACACCCGCATTCAGGTCGAGCACCCGGTCACCGAGGAGGTCACCGGCGTAGATCTGGTCTGCGAGCAGCTTCGTGTGGCGGCAGGCGAGCCGCTGTCCTTTAAGCAGGAGGATCTGACCATCCGCGGTCACGCCATCGAGTGCCGCATCAACGCGGAGGACCCGTCGAGAAACTTTGCGCCCTGTCCGGGCACACTGGTGTCCTTGCATCTGCCGGGCGGTCCCGGCGTGCGCGTGGATTCCGCGGCTTATCAGGGATATAAGATTCCGCCGTTTTACGATTCCATGATCGGCAAGCTGATCGTCTACGGCGCCGACCGTGAGCAGGCCATTGTTCGCATGCGCCGTGCCCTCGCGGAGATGCTGTTTGAGGGCGTTGTGACCGCAACCGACTATCAGATGCACATCCTGTGCTCGAAGGCGTTTGTGGAAGCAAACTTTAATGTTAATTCCATCGCAAACGGCGATTTTGACTAAATCATTTATTATGGTATAATAGATTTAGCACAAGTATAGTTGAATCCGAAGGAGTTTGAGCAATCCGCAGATTTTTGCAATCCGCAGACTGTTAATCTGCAGGATTCAAGAGGTGATACCGCATGATTGTAAACAATCACGCGGTATTGATCTTAACAGTGAAAGGGGGAGTTACGCATGGGTCTGATCGACCTGTTTCAAAAAACACGCGAGACCTCTATGGAAATGAAACCGCAGGAGGACGAAGCGGCCAAGGTCGTAACCTGCAAAGGGCTGCGGCGCAGAACTGAAGGCGTATGCCTACGGCAAGAATCTGTATGTGTGCCCGCACTGCGGACGCTACGGACGACTGCTCGCGCGCACGCGCATCCGTCAGATCGCGGATAAGGACAGCTTTGAGGAGCTGTACGCCAATCTGGCACCGGCGGACCCGATCCACTTCCCGGGATACGCAGAGAAAACGGCAGAGCTGGCTGAAAAGGTCGGCATGCCGGACGCAGTCAAGACCGGCGTGTGTAAGATCGGCGGCGTGGAAACCGCGATCGGCGTCATGGACAGCCATTTCATGATGGCGTCCATGGGTTCGGTCGTCGGTGAAAAGCTGACCCGCCTGTTCGAGTACGCGACCGAAAAGGGTCTGCCTGTCGTGCTGTTCACCTGCTCCGGCGGTGCGCGCATGCAGGAGGGCATGTTTTCGCTCCTGCAGATGGCAAAGGTGTCCGCGGCGGCGCGCCGTCACTCGGACGCCGGACTGCTGTATATCACCGTGCTGACCGACCCGACCACGGGCGGCGTTACCGCGTCGTTCGCCATGCTGGGCGATATTATCCTCGCGGAGCCGCGCACAACCATCGGCTTTGCGGGCCGGCGCGTGATCGAGGGAACCATCGGCGAGACGCTGCCGGAGGATTTTCAGTCCTCGGAGTTCTTGCTTTCGCATGGCTTCTGTGATAAAATAGTTCCGCGTAATCAACTCAGAGAAACGCTGGAAAAACTCTTGAAGCTGCACTGCGGCTCCAAGTCCAAGAAATGGCAGGTGTGGCGTCGTGACTAACAAACCCGCAAGTGAAAAATGCGTATCATCCACGATACCAAGCGCCCGATGATCACGGATTATATCAATGAGCTGTTCACCGACTTTACTGAGCTGCACGGCGACCGCTATTTTTCGGACGACCATGCCATCCTCGGCGGCGTTGGCTACTTCAACGGCACGCCGGTGACGGTAATCGGCCACCGCAAGGGCCGCACCATTGAGCAGAATATGGACGCTAACTTCGGCATGGCGCACCCGGAGGGCTATCGAAAGGCCCTGCGTCTCGCACATCAGGCGGAGAAATTCCACCGCCCGGTCATCAACTTTGTTGACACCGGCGGCGCGTTCTGCGGCGTTGGCGCGGAGGAACGCGGTCAGGGCGAGGCCATTGCCCGCTGTTTGTATGAGTTTATCGAGCTGAAAACGCCTGTTATCTCTATCGTGACGGGCGAGGGCGGTTCGGGCGGCGCGCTGGCGCTGGCGGTGGCAGACCGTGTGCTCATGCTCGAGAACGCCCTGTATTCGGTTATTTCGCCGCGCGGCTGCGCGTCTATTCTCTGGAAGGACCCCAAGCGCGAGGCGGAGGCAGCGGACACGCTGCATATCACCGCGCAGGACCTGTACAGCTTCGGTATGATCGAAGGCATCATTCAGGAGGGCACATCCTCCGCACAGCTTATCCGCAATGTGGCGCGCACGCTGCGCGACCAGCTTGCCGAGCTGGATGCTGAGCCGGACATCGACACGATGCTGCAGAAACGGTATGAAAAATTCCGCAGAGTCGGAGTTTTTCAGAACAATAAATCAAGAAAGTAATGAAGGAGTGTAAATCCCATGTTTGAAAAGGTATGTGAGATCCTGGCAGACAAGTTTGACGCTGACGCTTCCACCATGACCATGGACACCAAGGTCAAGGAGGATCTGAACGCAGATTCTCTGGACGTTGTAGAGCTGATGATGGACCTCGAGGAGAACTTCGGCGTAACGATTTCCGACGAGGAAGCTGCTAAGATGAGCACCATCGGTGACATCGTAAACTACATCGAAGCAAACCAGTAAGATTTCGTTTTGAGCATGAAAAAAGCCACCGTTTCTTTGAAACGGTGGCTTTTTTTGCTGTGTGCAACGTGTTTTTATTTCACGGTCAGGATCATAGTCATGGTGTCCGCGTTCCAATCCACGGAAAAGCCGAGCGCGTCACCGAGGTCGCGCAGCTTGAAATAATTATTGCCGCCGATAGAGTAGGCGGTCAGATTCAGCGGCTTGCCGTCCAGATAAACGGAGGCGTTCGTGAGAGATGCGGCCTTATTGCCGGAGGGCAGGGCAGCCTGCTCGCCGCCGACCGCGGTGTAGGCGGTCTTGCTGGTCAGGTCGATGCGCTGATGTGCCGCGTTCCACTTGACCTCGAAATTGGTGTTCAGACCGTCGAGTGCTTTCGCAAGATCGCGCAGCTTGAAGTAGTTGCTGCCGTTGATGGTGTACGCAGCCAGATCAGCCTTTGCGCCGTTGAGCGTTACCTTGTGGGTGGAAACCTTTGCGGTCGGGTTGGTCAGCTTGCGCAGAGAGGTGATGGTGTTTGCAACAGTACCGCTGGGGGAGTTTGTTGTCCACTCAGAAAAGTAGCAATAGCTTTTTTCGGTCAAATCTTTTTCAAAGTTTTTAATGGAAGCTTCCAAGGTCGTCCGGGAAACACTCTGTCCATTTACCTTGTAGATCGGCTTATTAGTGAACTGGTAATTGATGTAGGTGAAGTCACTGACGATTTCATCACCGCGCTTGGTCAAATAGCTGACCGGACCGCCGTTCATGATTTCCTGCCCATCTACAAGATAGATGTTTGATTTGCCGAATTGAAACTCGGTAGAGGGGCAATAATCGGTGCCGAAATTGCTAACCTGCTTAGGAATGTTAAGCTGCTTTAACTGACCGTTTGCATAGGTGTACAGGCTTTGACCGTCAGTAGAAGCGCTGCAGTACAATTCGGGAATGCCGTCCTTATCCATGTCGATCAGAGTAGTCAAGCAAAGACCTTTCCAGATATGCGGATTCAATCGGTTATAGGAATGGGCTTTACCATACTGATTCTGCAGCTTTACGATCTGATCCAGATACGCCTTTGCGCCTTGCGGCGTCAGCGAACCAAGGTCCGCCGCGCCTGCCGCGCCGACAGCCATTGCGCCGGTCAGTGCCGCGCAGAGCAATACTTTACTGATTTTTTTCATTGTTCAATCCCCTTTGTTTTTATTTCACAGTCAAGATCATAGTCATGGTGTTCGCGTTCCAATCCACGGAAAAGCCGAGCGCGTCGCCAAGGTCGCGCAGCTTGAAGTAGTTATTGCCGCCGATGGAGTAGGCGGTCAGATTCAGCGGCTTGCCGTCCAAATAAACGGAGGCGTTCGTGAGAGATGCGGCCTTATTGCCGGCAGGCAGGGCGGCCTGCTCGCCGCCGACCGCGGTGTAGGCGGTCTTGCTGGTCAGGTCGATGCGCTGCTGTGCCGCGTTCCACTTGACCTCAAAATTGGTGTTCAGACCGTCGAGTGCTTTTGCACGGTCGCCCAGCTTGAAATAGTTGCTGCCGTTGATGGTGTACGCAGCCAGGTCAGCCTTTGCGCCGTTGAGTGTTACCTTGTGGCGGGAAACATGTGCGGTCGGGTTGGTGAGTTTACGCAGGGAGGTGATGGTGTCCTGCAGGGAAGCGCGGGCGGAGCGCACCTCCGGCACATTGTATGGGCTTTCCCAGAAGGAGTAGTGCTCCCAGGTCATACCCTTAGTGAAGGCAACCTGTGCGGCACTTAGCTCGTGATAGGTCACGCTTTCGCCGTTGAGCGTACAGATATGGTTACCAGTATCGTCGTCAATGGCATCGGTATAGGTCAGTGCGGTGACAATTTCCTTGCCCTGCTTGGTCAGGTAGCGGACAGGGAAGCCGTTCATGATCTCATGGCCGTCCACGAGATAGGCTTTCGTGTCGTCAACATAGAAATCCGCGCACGGCGAAACGTCCGTGGCGAAGTTGCTCACGCTCTCCGGAATATTCAGTGCGTAGATTTTGCCGTCTGCATATGAGTACATATGCTGTCCTGCCAGACCTGCGCCGCAGTACAGCTCCGGAATCTTATCGCCGTCCATATCCACCAGCTTTGCCATGGAAAGTCCGGTCAGCAGTCCCTTGAAGCCATCGTCCGTGCGGGCGGCAGCCTTGCCATACTTATTCTGCAGGGTGGTGATCTGATTCAGATACGCCTTAGCACCCTGCGGAGACAGGGAACCGAGGTCAGCCGCGCCTGCGGCGCCGACTGCCATCGCGCCGGTCAGTACGGTGCAGAGCATTGCCTTTCCGATTTTGTTCATAGAGATTCTCCTTCCTTTTATCAGACGCTTGCGTCTTTTCTTTATTGTACGGCAGGAGTAAGCCTGCGTCAACCGGAAAACATGGGGAGATTTCTCAGTTCGGTAAAATATTTTACAATTTAGAGCGGATATATCGCCGTAATTTTGACGATAAAATAGGTGGAAAATGAACGAAAAAAACGGGTATAATAAATTCTGTACGAAAATAATCCCGCTGATGGAGGAATAGAATATATGATCCGTAACGATTTACGCAACATCGCCATCATCGCGCACGTTGACCATGGCAAGACGACCCTGGTCGATCAGATGTTCAAGCAGGGCGGCGTTTACCGCGAAAATCAGGTGGTAGAGGAGCGTGTCATGGACTCGGGCGACATCGAGCGTGAGCGCGGCATTACCATTCTGGCAAAGAACACCTCTGTACATTACAAGGGCGTAAAGATCAACATCGTAGATACCCCGGGCCACGCCGACTTCTCCGGCGAGGTAGAGCGTATCCTCAAGATGGTAGACGGCGTTGTTCTGCTGGTTGACGCAGCAGAGGGCCCGATGCCGCAGACCCGCTTCGTGCTGCAGAAGGCACTGGAGTTCGGTCACAAGATCATCATTGCAATCAACAAGATCGACCGTCCGGACGCTCGTCTCAACGAGATCGGCGACGAGGTTCTCGAGCTGCTGCTCAACCTTGATGCGACCGACGAGCAGCTGGACAGCCCGATCGTTTACTGCTCCGGCCGTGCAGGCACCGCTTCCATGTCCCCGAACGCCGAGGGGAGCGACCTGACCCCGCTCTTCGAGCAGATTCTGGAGCACATTCCGGCCCCGCAGGTGGATACCGACGGCCCGACGCAGATGCTGGTTTCCTCGATCGACTACAACGACTATGTAGGCCGCATCGGCATTGGCCGCATCGAGCGCGGCTCGATGAAGGTGGGCCAGCAGGTCACGGTATGCGACTACCACGGCACGACCCAGCCGTACAACGCGAAGCTGGTTACCCTGTACTCCATCGAGGAGCTGGGCCGTCAGCCGATCGAGGAGGCACAGGCAGGCGAGATCGTTTGCTTCTCCGGCATCGAGGGTGTAACCATCGGTGAGACCCTGTGCGACCCCGAGCACGTTGAGGCTCTGCCGTTCGTTAAGATTTCCGAGCCGACCGTTGAGATGACCTTTATGGTCAACGACTCTCCGTTCGCCGGCAAGGAGGGCAAGTTCTTGACCTCCCGCCACCTGCGTGACCGTCTGTTCCGCGAGCTGCTCAAGGACGTGTCCCTGCGCGTTAACGAAACCGATACGACCGATTCCTTCCGCGTGTGCGGCCGCGGCGAGATGCACCTGTCCATCCTGATTGAAACCATGCGCCGCGAGGGCTATGAGTTCCAGGTTGGCGCACCGAAGGCACTGCTCAAGGAGATCGACGGCAAAGACCTGTGAGCCGATGGAGCGCATGATCGCGGACGTTCCGTCCGATGCAGTCGGCGCGATCATGGAGAAGATGGGCGCTCGTAAGGGCGAGCTGGTTTCCATGAACCCGAAGGGCACCGATCGTATGCGTCTGGAGTTCATCATTCCGGCACGCGGCCTGTTCGGCTACCGCACCGAGTTCCTGACCGATACCAAGGGCGAGGGCGTTATGTCCTCCGTATTCAACGGCTATCAGCCGTACAAGGGCGATATCCAGAAGCGCACCACCGGTTCTCTGATCGCGTTTGAGGCCGGCGAGGCTGTCGGCTACGGTCTGTTCAACGCACAGGAACGCGGCCCGCTGTTCATCGGCCCCGGCACGATGGTATACGAAGGCATGATCGTCGGCGAGAACCCGCGCGGCGAGGACATGTCCGTCAACGTCTGCAAGAGAAAGCAGCTGACCAACATGCGTGCATCCGGCTCGGATGATGCGCTGCGCCTGATTCCGCCGCGCCAGATGTCCATCGAGGCGGCACTCGAGTTCATCTCCGACGATGAGCTGCTCGAGATTACCCGGAGAGCATCCGTATGCGCAAGCGCGTTCTGTCCAACACCGAGCGTCTGAAAAAGACCAAGGGCGGCAAGAAATAAGAGCTTTTTACGCATCATTTCACCCTGTTATCAAAAATAAAGATATATAAAGGGAGAATTCCCACCATGGCTATCAAAGGAAGTTCTGCACACTGATCTCGCACCGGCAGCAGTAGGCCCGTACTCTCAGGCAATCGCTGCAAACGGTTTCGTATTTACCTCGGTCAGGTTCCGATCGACCCGAAGGCGGGCAAGATTGTAGCAACCACCATCGAGGAGCAGACCGAGCAGGTCATGAAGAACCTGCAGTGCGTTCTGGCACAGGGCGGCGTGTCCTTTGACCGCGTAGTCAAGACCACCTGCTTCCTGTCCGACATCAACGACTTTGCTGCATTCAACGGCGTGTACGCGAAGTACTTCCCGGAAGGCGCTCCGGCTCGTTCCTGCGTTGAAGTAGCTGCTCTGCCGCTCGGCGCTAAGGTTGAGTTGAGGTTATCGCAGTTCAGGGCTAAAAAGCTAACCCTAAAAGACTCGAAACGTATGTTTCGAGTCTTTTTGTGCAATAATGGAGAATGGAGAATGGAGAATGGAAAATGAACGTGGAATGAAACGTGTTATCGTATTTTTATCCGGAATAATCGTCATGTAACGCCAAATCGTAGGGTGCGGCAAGGTGAATTGCCCGAAGGGCAAGAGAAGGTGCCCTGGGGTACGACCTCGGCGCACCGCATGTAAATTCATCTGCAATATGGTATCCCGTAGGGGCGGTCATTGACCGCCCATGCAATGGTAAATGGGTCCGGTTTGTAAACCGTTTGCACCATACCAATCATTTATCCACACAAAACGTGATGATAACGCCTGTTGTGGGCGAACAATGTTCGCCCCTACGGTTATGCGTGGGCAAATCGTTTACACGGTGCGCCGAGGTCGGCGCACCCTACGGCAAGGCTATCTGAAACGATGTTATTTTCTGCAAATGGCTTTATCTAACACTCATTTTCCATTTTCCATTCTCAATTTTCCATTACTTGATTTCCCACCAAAATGCTTGCTTTGCGGCCTTTGTATGCAAACGGCGAAAAATATTATGCGGTGAGAAGAAATTTATCGAAAAATGATAATGCAATTTGCGGCATACTGTTGTATAATAAAGCTATATCGGAAAATCTGGTCGTATGACCCTTGAGAAACGAAAGGATTTCTGCGATGAATAAAGTAAATGCCGTCATGGTTGGCGGCCTGTTTGACGAAAACGGCATTTCCGCGTTTGCGCGTCCGGTGTTGTTCGGCACTGCGGGCGATGCAATGCGGGATGCGCTGCCTGATGCGGTGGAGGCGTGCTTCTTTGCGCACGACGACAGAGAGTCTGCCGTTGCCGGCGCACAGGACATCGCGCTCGATGCTGCAAATCGTTTTGCCTCGCTGGCTGCGCTGCCGGAGAGCGAGCACGTTCTGGTGCTGGCGGCTCCGTTTGCACTGGCCGAGGAGGACGCTCTGTTCCATCTGGCGGAGACGCACCTGAACACCGGTTACGGCGTCAGCGTACTGTCTGCCGAGCAGCAGGGCTTTGATGCGGAAGGTCAGCCTCTGCCGAGAGACAGCCGCTGCTATGCCGCCATGTTCACCTGGGATATGCTGAAAAAGGCACTCGCGAGCGGCGCTGATACGCTCGACGGTCTGGTTGCGGCGGCTGTTGCAGCCGGTGCGCAGAAGGGCATTGCTATCACCAACAAGATTTACGTCATCTGCGACGGCACTGCCGCCTTTATGGCGCAGGTCGAGATGATGCAGCGTGTCAACTACGGCCTGATTAAAAGGGCGTGCAGATCTTCGATCTGACCAGCACCTACATTGCGCCGGACGCTGATATTGCACCGGGCGCGACCATTCTGCCCGGCTGTCACATCCGTCCCGGCTGCAAGGTCGGCGGGCGCGGTCATCGGCCCGAACACCATTCTCGAAAAGGCCGAGATCGGCGCAGGCACTACGGTAAACAATTCGCAGGTTTATGAATCCACCGTCGGCAGCAATACCACGGTCGGTCCGTTTGCCTATATCCGCCCGCAGAGCGTGGTCGGTGACGGCTGCCGCATCGGCGACTTCGTAGAGCTGAAGAAGTCCACCATCGGCAACGGCACCAAGGTTTCGCACCTGACCTATATCGGCGACGCGACCGTCGGCGAGCGCGTCAACTTCGGCTGCGGCACGGTCGTTGTCAACTACGACGGCTATCACAAGTACCGCACCGAGATCGGTGACGACTGCTTCATCGGCTGCAATACCAACCTCGTTTCGCCTGTCAAGCTGGGCGACCGTGCGTTTACGGCTGCCGGTACGACTGTTACCAAGGACGTTCCTGCCGGTGCACTGAGCGTTGCACGTTCCCGCCAGACCAATCTTGAGGGCTGGAACGACCGCCGCCGCGCCGCACACGAGAAGAACGAAAAGTAAATCCATAAAAACGTATATAAACCACACGGAACAAAAATATATTTATGTGACGGAGGCAAATCAATGATTTCTCACGGAAAAAACATCAAAATTTTTCTCCGGCAACTCCCATCCCGCACTGGCGATGCAGATCGCTTCTGCGCTCGGACTGCCGATCGGCAAGGCTGCCATCTCCACCTTCGCTGACGGCGAAATCTCGGTTTCCATTTCGGAATCCGTTCGCGGCTCGGACGTGTTCCTCGTACAGTCCACCTGCGGTCCGGTAAACAACAACCTGATGGAGCTGCTCATCATGATCGACTCCTGCAAGCGTGCATCGGCAGGCCGTATCACGGCTGTAATCCCGTATTTCGGCTACGCTCGTCAGGACCGCAAGAGCAAGGCGCGTGACCCGATCTCCGCAAAGCTGGTCGCAAACCTCATTACTGCTGCAGGCGCTGACCGCGTGCTGACCATGGACCTGCACGCTGCGCAGATCCAGGGTTTCTTTGACATTCCGGTGGATAACATGCTCGGTTCTTCCGTCCTGATCCCGTACATTGCGGGCAAGTTCGGCGTCGGCACCGATGATACCGTTATCGTTTCTCCCGATCTGGGTTCGGTTACCCGTGCCCGCAAGTTCACCCAGAAGCTGGATATGCCGCTTGCCATCATCGACAAGCGCCGTCCGAAGGCCAACGTATCCGAGGTTATGAACATCATCGGCAACGTAGAGGGCAAGAAGTGCATTCTGGTTGACGACCTGATCGACACCGCAGGCACGCTCGTACACGCGGCGGACGCTCTGGTAGAGCGCGGCGGCGCGACCGAGGTTTACGCCTGTGCAAGCCACGGCGTACTGTCCGGACCGGCGATCGAGCGCATTCAGAACAGCCCGATCAAGGAGCTGACCATCCTCGATACCATCCCGCTGACCAACGACAAGAAGCTGGATAAGATCAACGTCCTGCCGGTTGCACCGGTGTTCACCGAGGCGATCGCGCGTATCTACGAGGAAACTTCGGTTTCGACCCTGTTCGATTAAGATTTTGCATGGAAAAGAGCTGCTGCACAGGTGCAGCGGCTCTTTTTGTATATATTTTCTGCACCGACCAGCTGGGGGACACGAACTGCCGCAGGCGTGTTCGCCCTTTCCGGGCGGCAGCCTTTTTCAGCACCGGCTGAGCGGGGCACTCGAACTGCCGCAGGCGTGTTCGTCCCTGACGGGCGGCTTTTCTCTGCACCGGCTGAGCGGGGTACTCGAACTGCGTTAGCGTGTTCGCCCCTAACGGGCGGAAAGTTTTCGCTGAACCTCAGCGGGGGATTCGCCGTCTGTGGACGGCGGGAGCGGCGCGGCACCCGCCACGGGGGCAAAAAGGAAGGACAACCTGCGGTTTTCCTTCCTCTTTGAACTCCTACCTTTCCCTTGCTTGATTGCCCGGCGAAAATCGGAGAGCGGCGACCGCTTCGAAAATAGGGGTACGACAGAGGATTTTTTTCTTCCGTGTCTTTCGTAACCTGTTCGCAGGGTCAGATAGCGTACTGCTACACAGATCGGAGAGTCTGCGCAGGTGCGGCATAACAGTGCCGCACAATTCTTTAGCGCGTTATTACTGACAGGGCCTGCGAAGATAACGTTTGTACCAAACGCCTAAATCGCAGGTGCCGTGCGGTACAACGTGTTAAGAGTTGCGCGGCACGGTTATGCCGCGCCTGCATAGAGCAGCCCGTATGTGTAGCAGTACGCTATCTGTGAACTGCGAATATGTTGCGAAACAAACGCAAGAGTAACCTGACTGCCGTTCCCCCATTTTCGAAGCGGTCACATGTCGGTAATCTGCGCCAGGCTATCCAAAGGGAAAGGGGGAGATTCACAAGAGGGTGGAAACCGCAGGTGTCTACCCTCTTGTGCCCGCGCGGCGTCAGCGCAACCCTCCCCCGCCGCGGGGCGCGGCGCACTCTCGCTGAATCCAGCGGAACCAATCAACGGCTTGCAGCAATGATAGAAAGAGGTAATCCATGAAACTATTAGTCATCGGCGATGTGGTCGGTGAGGCGGGTATCGACGCGCTTTCACGGCCTGCTCCGCCGCATCAAGCGCGACACCGGCGCGGATTTCGTCATCGTAAACGGCGAAAATGCGGCCGGCAACGGCGTTCTCCCGCGTCAGGCGGATGATATTTTGCCGCCGGCGCGGACGTGATCACGCTCGGCAACCATGTGTTCTGCAAGCAGCAGATCGTGCCGTATCTGACAGCCGTTCGGATGTTCTCCGTCCGGCCAATCTTGCGCCGCAAAGCCCCGGCCGGGGCTGGGGCATTTATGACGGCCCGCAGGGCATGCGCCTGCTCGTCATGAATCTGGTCGGCCGCTGCGACATGAAATACGGCCCAGACAATCGTTCCTGTGTGCAGACCGCATCCTCAAGGAAAACGAGGGCATGTATGACGTGGCTCTTGCCGAAATCCACGCGAACGCCACGAGCGAAAAGCTGGCTATGGGCTATTACCTCGATGGCCGCGCGGCGGCTGTCTGGGGTACGCACACATGTGCAGACCGCGGATGAGCGCGCGTCAATCCCAAAGGGCACCGGTTATATCACGGATATCGGTATGACCGGCCCGATCGTGTCCGTGCTCGGCGTGCGCGTGGAGCAGTCTATCGCCATGTTTCGCGGTGACCTGACCGAGTATTTCAAGACAGCTGAGGGCGACTGTGCAGTTTCCGGTGCGCTGTTCGATATTACAAGAAACGGAAAATGCAATTCCGTCACCCGCGTGTGGGAGCGCTGGAATGTGAGATAAAGTGTACGCAGATGCACAGTATCGCACTTTTGATACACGATTGCGCATTGTGAAACGGATTTTGCCATGCGGAAACGTTTTCGCAAAAAAGTTCTATCGGCGGACAAGTGACCGTGTCAGGAAAAACAGTGAGAAATCCCTCAGGTTTTGTACATTTTGCAAGAACTTGCAATTCAACTTGCAAAAAAAAAGCAAAATCACAGTTGACGAGAGGGTGGGTTTGCGGTATGCTATAATCGAAAGACAATGGGGCAAAGGTTAATGAATGTAACCGGCCCGTTTAGCATACCGTGGCGAGGGACTCCGCGGTGCTTAAGGAGGAAATGATACAGATGAACTCATTGCTCACCAAATTCACCTTTACCGATGAATTGACCGATGTCATCGAGAACTGCAAGGGCGTATTTGTTCCCACCAGCAAGGCGGAACTGTACGACATGGTATTCGGTCCGGAACATGCCGACGTGTACGACGTTGTATTCGATGTACCGGGCAAGGGTCTGGTAAAAGAAGCTGATGTTGTCCGCTGCAAGAACGGTGCATCCGTTAACTTTGTAGAGGATTACATGCGTCGCCGCGAGCCGGACTGCATGCGCATCGCAGACGACAAGCCGACCGACAAGAAGCGTTTCGCGGATGTGTACGGCTACAAGTTCGACAAGCTGCGCCGCGAGACCATGGACTGGTTCAAGACGCAGGAGCTGATCCTCATGCCGTTTAATTCCGGCGGCAACCAGTACGGCTACGGCTCCATGCTCGTATGCCCGAAGCAGTGCGCTTTCTTCGCGTTTGCGCTGGCGCATCTGCAGGGCTTTGTCAACGCTGAGGAGACCGAGGGCTATAAGCCGCGTGCGATCATCTATGTTGCACCTCCGTTCCGTCACACGCATTTTGACGGCAAGCAGGTCGTTGTCCACAACCGTCTGGATGACTGCCACGAGGTATTCTCCTACAACCTGTATCCGGGCCCGTCTGCCAAGAAGGGTGTTTACTCTGTACTGCTCGACATTGGCGAGCAGGAGGGCTGGACCACCTGCCACACTCCTGCAGGCCGTCTGATTACGCCGTATGAGAACGAAATGGTTATTATGCACGAGGGCGCGTCCGGCGGCGGCAAGAGCGAGATGCTGCAGGATATCGCCCGCGAGCCGGACGGCGAGGTGCTGCTCTCTACCAACACGGTAACGGGCGAAAAGACCTACCTGCATATCAGCTCCACCTGCAAGATTGAGCCGGTGTGCGACGATATGGCTACCTGCTATCCGGGCGTGCAGAACAACTCCGGCAAGCTGGTACTCGTTGACGGTGAGGACGGCTGGTTCCTCCGCATGGACGGCGTAACTCACTACGGCTGCGATCCGGTTTACGAGCGCATCTGCACCGAGCCGAAGGAGCCGCTGTGCTTCTTCAACATGGAAGGCCATCCGGTGCAACCCTGCCTGATCTGGGAGCACACGCTGGATTCCAACGGCAAGCCGTGCTCCAACCCGCGTGCCATCGTGCCGCGCTGGGATGTTCCGAACATCGTCAAGGAGCCGGTAGAAGTAGACGTACGCTCTTTCGGCGTTCGTATGCCCCCTCCACCCGCGATAACCCGAACTACGGCATCATGGGTATGCTGCATATCATTCCGCCGGCACTGGCTTGGCTGTGGCGTCTGATCGCACCGCGCGGCTTCAATAACCCGTCTATCGTAACCGGCAACGAGCTGAAGAGCGAGGGCGTTGGTTCCTACTGGCCGTTTGCAACCGGCAAGCGCGTAAAGCAGGCCAACCTGCTGCTGCACCAGATCGTGGACAGCCCGAACACCCGCTACGTCCTCATCCCGAACCAGCACATCGGCGTTTACAAGGTCGGCTTTGCGGCTGAGTGGATCTCCCGTGAGTATCTGGCACGCCACGGCGGCGCAAAGATCCGCCGCGAGCACCTTGAGCCGGCACGCTGCCCGCTGCTCGGCTACGCGATGAAGGATCTGACCATCGACGGCCAGAAGATCCGCTCTAAGTTCCTGCGCGTTGATACGCAGGACCGCGTAGGCACCGACGGCTACGATGCAGGCGCAAAGATCCTGACCGACTTCTTCCGCAAGGAGCTGGCGAAGTTCGATACGCCGGAGCTTGAGCCGCGCTCGGCAAGCAGATCATCGACTGCTTCATGAACGGCGGCACGCTGGAGGACTTCGAGAAGATCACTCCCGACCGGCCTCTAATAAAACGTAAAGAAAATCACCGAAACAAATCGTTTCGGTGATTTTTTTGTTTTCGGCACGGAATCGACGGGTACGTGAACCGCGTAAATTTTACCGCAGAATGGTTAGCGACTCTCGATTTGTCGAACGGTCAGCAAGTCACCTTCCACAGTGAATTTGACCTCGAATCCCGCAAACGGGAACCCGTACACGCGGCCTGCCTCGTGCTGATACCCCGGTCGGGGGTCCTGCGCGAGTACGCTCAGCAGGGTTTGACGGCGCTCCTGCGGCAGCTTTTTCGAGCAGCTGCGCCGGACACTCAACCCGCACCGCATCGGTCGTCAGCGCAAAACCGCCGCGTGCCTCCGGATGCGAATCCGTGTACGCGAGATACGGCTTGATGTCGTAGATCGGCGTGCCGTCCATTAGGTCCGCGCCCGAGATATGCAGCACCGGGCCGTCCGGCGTGTTGAGCTCCACGCGGTCAAGCCGCACCGAGGACAGTCCGATCTCGTTCGGCCGGAACGGCGAGCGTGTCGCAAACACGCCGATGCGCTTGTTGCCGCCCAGCTTGGGCGGGCGCGCGGTCGGGGACCAGCCGTCGCGCACGGCTGCCGAAAACTGCCAGATCAGCCACAGGTGCGAGAAGCCCTCTATGCCGCGCAGCGCATCCGCGTTGCGGTATTCCGGCTCGAATACAATGCGCGCCGGTACGTCTGCCAGTCCGCTCTGCCGCGGAATGCCGAATTTGGTGGGGAAATCGCTGCGTATCCGCGCAATAATGTGCATTTCTACCGTCTGTGACATAAGAATTCTCCTTTGGGGTGATGTATTCAGTATAGCACAGGAAATGTCGGGTGCAAAGCGGTGTTTTACAGATTGTTAATGTTAGATACTGTTGTAACTGTGCTGGCTGGTTGGAAAACTGCGTATTGCGTGCGAAATCATCTATGTTATGAATAGAAAAAGTTGTGTTTTGATTTTGGCTGACACCAATTTGACACCATTTGCGCTGAAAAGCCTCAGAAATGACACCAATCAATTCGACATAAGGGAAAATCAGTTTTGAGAGGATGTTGAAATTGATTGACGAAGGCTGTAAGATATTGTACAATATTTACAAAGAGGTAAAGGAGTAAAAAGATTATGAAAAACTCGAAACGCTGGATCAGCGGAGCAATGGCGGCATTTCTGATGTTATGCGCAGGCTGCGGACAAAATTCGAACGGTGCGGATTCTGCTGCGGCAGAGACGGAACAGGAACAGCAGCAGGAGCCTGTGGTAGAACAGGTTGAAGATGTGGATATGACCTTATCCTTTTCGGTATATGAAGGTGATGCCACGACCAAAGAAACATATGAAAAAGAGGGTAAATATACTGGACAGCTTGTAGATGGTGTACCGGATGGAGAAGGAAAGTTCACAACGGAGAATTCTTCTGGTATAGAATGGTATTATGAAGGAACTTTTTACACAAGGCGCAGTTACTGGTAATGGCGTGAAGTGCTGGCCCAGTGGTAATCAGAAACACGTGGGTCATTTGTTAATGGTGAATTAGATGGTAATAAAGCAGATCGACTGTATAATTGTGTTCGGCAATTTACATTAAACCTTGAGTACAGTGATCCGGTAGAAATTCAGATACTGCTATGGCCGTGATTAAGTCCAACGAAGATATTTTTCCGGCTGTAGATAATGCAGCCAAGGAAAAAGCTAAGGCAATGATTGATAGCTCTATTGAATATAAGCATTTAGTTAAGAACATTGCTCCATATGTAGATAAGATGGTTTATTTTAAGAACCAAACCGTGCTTCAAGTATTCTGTGATACAAGTGGGGTAAACCATTTACTTATATTCTCACTGCGGATAGTAATTATGATAATTATCATGTTGTGATGTATGATGGAGATATAGATGTCTTTGAAGATGACAATATCACCTTTGTTGCACTGCCGGTGGCCACTTCGAATTTTGATAACATCGGCGGCGGTATAACGAATGTAGTGGTTGATGTGGCATCTATCATCATTAAGAACTGAGGATAAAACTATGAAACGGACAATATTGCTTGCTGCGGCGATTACCGGTGTTGTTTTCCTGAGTGGCTGCACGGATACCAGTGCTAAAAGATGCAACGGAAGCAGTAAAAGTGCGTATACACAAGCAATCCAGGAATCGGAAGTAGCAAACGAAGGTAAATCTCTGGGAGAATTTATCGACCAGGCTCATGGATACAATGAATTGTATCTCAAACTAACCACACTGGATAAGAATTTAAGCGAAGGCTCGGATGCGGATTACAGCGATCAATACGAAACATATTTTGGAAGCAAACCGACATCAGCTGAGGAAGCAAAACAGTGGACAGATGATGCTCTGGGCTATATTGTGGAAGAAGACCGCGATCTGTTATCTCCGTTCATTCGCACGATGAAGGATTCCACCAGTGTTTCTGAAGGAAATTTTGAAGACCAGAAGGCATCTTTCAAGGTGGAAGATACAGCGGCATTGCTGAATGAACTGCATTTGTCAGCGGATTCGTTTGGTAAGATTCTGGCCATGACAGATATTTACGCATCGAAGATTGATTTTTCTGAAACCGGATTTGACTTTTCGTGGGATGGCACAGGTGGAGAATTTACGCTGAAATTAGTTCCGCCAGCAGACTGCTATGTGGATTTTGTGGAAAAGTTTAATGGGGGTCTGAAGATATTTGATCCGGAAGGAGCGGGTTCTGATTCGGAAGTGCGCCATACAACATTCCTTGATATTGATGAGGCTGTGGTCAATGATGTGGATGGTGCACCGACGTATAATCCGGATTTGAATCGAGATGGAAATTACCGAGAATACTTTGAGTATGTCATGAATGATGAACAAACGGATTGGAAACGCATAACTATTTGCTGCTATATAGGTTATGCTTTAAGCCAGAAAGATGCAATGAGTTATCTGGGCGGAGCTGTAAACTTTACAGATTATGAAAAAACTTTAATGTATGCAACACAAGAGAATGCTACTGAAGATGAAATAACTGATCTTTATAATGCAATAGTCAAAGAGGGAAAAGATAAATATATAATAACAAAAAACGTCAACGGGATTCAGTACACATTCAAAAGTGAAGATGGCCCGGCATTGTACTTCACAGCAGAAAAGTGAAAATAACAGGAGAAGCACCCTAATAGGGTGCTTCTCTTATATAAGCGGGTGTACTGAGGAGAAGATGAGAACATACTTGACGTTCTCACGGTGAGATTTGCCGAGCAGGAACCGATTACCCTGACTGTTATCCTGTATAACGATGATTTTTGATTAAAAAATAACTGCGGCTGATGTGCGATTTTTCACGCATATCAGCCGCTTTTGATGTTTATATAATGATTTTAGTTGAGAATTGTAAATAATACACGATAAACGAGAATGAAATTTGTGCACAACGCTGCGACCCAAAATCCGGTTTTTCGTATAGTAGTATATGTCAAGCAAAAAACACTGCGCGACAAGCTGCATAAGCCTGCGAGAACGCGCCACGATGGTTCCTGCCCTAACTGCGCGTATCTCTTGACGGACGACCACCAGAAACGATTCTGCGCCATCTTGCGCCCATTTGTAGAAAGAGGTGAAATCCCATGATTTAGCAAGCCAGCCGCACGGCCACTCAACGACATTTCAGCGTTGAGTTCAGCCAGCGATTCACAATTCAATAACGTTTCGGTATCGAGTTCAGCCAGTGACCACTCACGACCAACGACCGCGAAGGGATGACTATGATTTGACAAACAGCGCAGAAACGCTATAAGCCTGCGAGAATGCACCACAATCGTTCCTGCCATACCGTTTCGGTACCGAGTTCAGCCAGTGACCAACCACGATCAATGACCGGAAAGAGAGTGATTACAATTTGATAGACAGTGTGAAAACACCATAATCCTGCGAGAATGCTCTGTAATCGCTTTTTGATGCCTCTGGTGCACCATTCGACGAACAACCACCAGAAACGATTCTGGGCGATTCTGAGTCGATTATGAAAGGAGTGAGAAATTGTGATTAAACTATTCAAAATAAGACTACCATCAAGTGCGGGAGAAGTCAAGTATTTTGGCTCATTCCCACGTTCGAGTTTGATTCGTGCAATCGAGAAAATTCAAGAAAACTTAAATTTTCTGTCTGGGCGGACTTTTTCCCGAAACTTCGGTGAGCCGTGAAAGCTGTTTTCCGAAAAATCGGGGCGAGCCAGACGAAAGGATAGAATGTTAAAATTCAAAAAACGCAAAGGAGAAAATTAAAATGATGAATGAAGAACAGTACATTGCAATGATGAGAGAGGATATGAAAGAAAATTTCACAATGTCTTTTTTTCGTAACCGACCGTCGCAGATCAGCGTCCCACGGGCGCTGTTCGACAACCCTAAATACGCGCAACTGTCAACAGGTGCAAAATGTCTGTATATTTTGATGTTAGACAGGCTGTTTTTGCTTTCCACTGATGGATGGTTCAATGAGTCGGAAACGCCGTATGTCTATTACAAGATGAAACAGATTGCGGCTGACCTTCATTGTGCACGCAACAAGGCTATTAAGCTGGTTACTCAGCTTGAAGATGCGGGCTTGATTACACGAGTAAAGGCAGAGCATTACCATCCAAATCGGTATTACATTCACAACATCACGGAGGATAAAAATGAGTAATTCCATTACCACACCGAACGAAACGTTCGGCCAGAGCGAAAGCACACAAGCGTTCGCCAAACTGCCGAAAGTTTTCTTTGATGAAAAAGCGCCGCAATACCCACAATACAAACACCTGACAGCACAACACATTCTGGCGTACACCTGATGCGTGACCGGCTGCAACTGTCTATCACTAAACAGATGAAAGATGAGAATGGCACGCCGTTCATCTATTATGACCTTGAAAACATAGCGTCGGCTGTTCGCTGTCGCGCAAAGAAAGCTGGGAAACTGGTAGACGAACTGGACAAGGCAGGATTGATTCACAAGGTTCGGCAGGGATTGGGAAAACCCAATTTAATCTATGTGTATGATGTACTGCAAGCTAGCCCGTCAAATAGACAGTTCCAGACCAGTCCGGCAGACAGTCCAGACCCGTCCAACGGACAGTTCAAGACCCGTCCAACGGACAGTTCAAGATCAGTCGAACGGACAGTTCAAGACCCGTCCAACGGACAGAGTAATAAGACTGATAAGAATAATACTGAAATTAGTAAGACTGATAACAGTAACACTGATAGTAACGATACTGAAATTAGTAAGACTGATAACAGTAATTACTCTGTCAATGGTAACGAGCGGGCTTTGGATGGCGGTTTTATGACCTTGGATGCAAAAAAATTATTTTCTGGCCAGAAATGAAGAATCTTTAGTGGATGAAGTACGTCAGTTGCTGTTTAAGATAGTGAAGGCAACACCCCAAACTATTCGTATTGATGATCGAGAAATGAAAGGTAATGCAGTTAGTGAGCAATTAGAGAATATCAGCATAGCACAAATCGAAACTGCACTGAATCACGTTATAGAGAAAAAAAAAATGTTCAGAGGAACAACGGGAGGAGTGCTTAACGGCAGAATTATACCATGTCACACAAGAATCCAGCCAACAAAGCAATACCACTGCGCTGGCTGAAATAAGTGAAGAAACGCAAGTTCAGAATAGAAAGAATTTCGACCAGACAAGCGAGGAATCTGATGATTTATGGAATTAAGCGTTTTGGGCACTGGTTGAACTAAGGATGTGTCACAACTTGCTATCCTCTTACTGGCTGGACTAAGGGAGTAACGAGCGGGTACACCCTTGTTGATTATAACCGATGAAGTCGCGGAACACGCCCCCGTGTTAAAGGTATCACCGAAATGATGACACCTTGATTAAGGGAGTCGCAAGACACGACACCCTTACGGACTGTGGCTGATAGAGTAACGAAACGTTACCCTATGCAAAGGAGTGACCGAAACGTTCACCCCAACGGCTAAAGGCGGGAACTGCGACCTTTGAACATCAGCGCACCAGCTGCAATACTGTCGCGTTTCAACGACGGTATTCTGGAAGATACAAGGCATTTGAGAGTAAAGAGAGAGTAAGCTGCTATTTACTGCGCTGCAGATTTCGTTTTAAGGAGAATCCGCTCGATGACGGGTATGATTTACACTTTTTACGACCACTGCCTGCACATGAGCGGATGAGTAGCTGCATCTCAATCAACAAATAAGAAAAGAGGTTTTCTATGGCAAATAAAATAAGAACAATATTACCCCAATCTGGGAAAGCCCTTTATTAAATGTAGAGGAAGCATCGGACTATTTTCACATTGGTGTCAACAAGATTCGAGATTTAACTAATGGAGATAACAATCCCTATGTGCTGTGGATTGGTACGAAACGCATGATCAAGCGCGCGAAGCTAGAACAATACCTGTTGGGAAGCTATTCGGCGTAAAAACAGTGCATTTCTGCCCCAACTATGATATACTGAATATGTCATAGTTGGGGCTTTTCAGTCAATGAAAGGAGAGAAAAACTTGGCTGGAAAGCGAAAAAGATAAAAAGGGACGAATTTTACTGAAAAATGAGAGCGAACGCTCGGACGGGCGTTATCAGTACCGCTATACCGATGTTTTCGGCAAACGGCAGACGTTCTATGCGCCGACTCTGGATGAACTTCGTCAAAAGAGAAAGAACTGCAGCGTGCATTGGATAATGGAATCAGCTATTCTGGCGGAAAGATGACAATTAATGAACTGGTTGAAAGTACCTTGCTTTGAAAAGCAGAAAATGCTACAGCACAGTGACAACATATCAATCATGGGCGGACAGCATTAAGCAGGAACCTTTAGCCAGCGGTCTATCTGTGATGTAACCAAGCAGGATGCACAGCTGTGGTTTCAGAAGATGCAGGAAACAGGTAGGGCATACAGTACACTTTCTGCGTATAAAAAACTGCTGAAACCTGCATTTTCGATGGCGATTGACAGTAAACTGCTTCTTCAAAACCCGTTTGATTTCCGTATGGACAGCGTAGCCTCCAATGATACAGTTAAGCGCAATGCATTGACAGACGAAGTAATCACCACCTTGCTGGACTTTCTGAAGAACGACAAGCAGTATGCACGATATTATGATGTGTGTGTGTGGTATTGCTGTACACTGGAATGAGAGTCAGTGAGTTTTGTGGATTGGACAACCTCAGACCTGGATTTTGAGCAGAGAACTATCAGCATCAATAAACAGCTGCCCGCAGAAACGATGGAAGTCGCTACATTCAGAGAATGACCAAAACAAAAGCGGGAATGCGTACTCTATTTATGAGCGATGCAGTCAGTGAAAGCCTGCACAATATGATTCGCGAGCGGGAGAAACAAAAGGTATCTCCAATGATTGACCAGTGCGGCGGATTCCTGATGCTGACCCGACAAGGGAATCCTGTGGTAGCCTGCAATCTGGAAGTGCCGCTGAAAAAGGCTGTGACGAAGTATAATGCAGAACATCCGGAAAAACTGCTGCCGCGCATTACACCGCATATATTTCGGCACACGTTTTGCAGTAATATGCTCAATGATGGCGTATCACTGCCGAATACACAGGCAATGATGGGGGCATGAGAATCCGAATACAACACTGACGTATGCGCATCCGGATGCAACGCAGGCTATGGCTGAGATGGCGCGTATCAACAGACAGCGTGAACAGGCTCGCGCAAGCGTTTGAAGATGACACCATTCTGACAACCATTTGCAGGTGCAGTTGTGTGAAGATGTGGAAGGTTATGGAATGCACGGGATTCGCTGATTCATGAGTATGTTGTGAAAAACGCTAATTCCGTAGGAAATGCACATTTTACGCATGGAAGAATTCAAAGAAGAAATGCCTGACTTGTTACAGATTGTTAATGCTTTTTCCTCGAAAACGCGCTATAATAGAATCAGATTAAACTGGGAAAGCAGGGGGAGAACTATGCCCAAGAAGATATTGATCGTAGAGGACGAGGCCAACATCCGTGAGCTGCTGCGCCTGTATCTGGAGCGCGAAGGCTACACGGTGCTCGAGGCGGAAAACGGCGTGGAGGGCATCAAAAGTGGAAGTCGGACAAGCCGGACATGCTGCTGCTCGACGTGATGATGCCGGTGATGGATGGCTGGGCGGTCTGCAGGGAGATCCGCGCGGAGAGCGATGTGCCGATCATCATGCTGACGGCCAAAGGCGAGACCGCCGACCGCGTTTCCGGTCTGGAGATGGGCGCGGACGACTACATCGTCAAGCCGCTCGAAATGCCGGAGGTTATCGCGCGCGTGCGTGCGGTGTTCCGCCGCATGGCGCCGGATGATGCGCCCGAGAAGCTGTCGTTCGACAATCTGGTGATCGACAAGCAGGCGTACGATCTGGTTATCAAGGGCAAGCGCGTAGATGCGCCGCCGAAGGAGATCGAGCTGCTGTACTTCCTCGCGTCCAGTCCGAACCGCGTGTTCACCCGCGCACAGCTGCTCGACGATGTCTGGGGCTTTGACTATTTCGGTGACACGAGAACGGTTGATGTACACGTCAAACGTCTGCGCGAAAAGCTGGAGGGCGTTTCGGACAAGTGGGAGCTGAAAACCGTATGGGGTGTCGGCTACAAGTTTGAGACCAAGGAGTAAGCCATGGGCAGACGCAGTTTTTTTCTTCAAGGACTATGTGGCCCATCTGGTTTTGATCGTGTGCGCGTTTGCACTGGCCGGCGTGGTGTTCTGCTACCAGATGAGCAGCTACGCGCTGCACGCCAAGCAGACCGAGCTGCGCACGACCGTGCAGAGCCTTGCCGAGCAGAGCAAGCTGCTCGAGGGCACGGACTCCGACGTGATCCGTCAGATTTACATGCTGTCCATCGCGCGCGTGGCCAAGGAGGATGAGCTGACCGTGCTCATCACGGACGCGGACGGCAATATTGAAATGGGTGCCAAGCCGGACGGCACGACCTACACGCTGCCCGGCTATCATATCTCAGCCGAAGTGGTTGCGGAGATGCACAAAAACGGCAGTTATGCGTCTGTCGGGTCGCTCGGCGTGCTGAGTGAGTCCTCGTTTTACACGGTGGGCACCTGCGTCAAGGATGATAACGGCGATGCGGATTTGATGATCTTCGTCTCCCACGCAGGACCCGAATTCGGCAGGCGTGGTGCGCCACTCCACGCAGACGCTCGTGCTCATCATGTTGGTGACGCTGGTCGTTATGCTGGTGATTTCGTTCATGATCTCTCAGCACGTCACGCGTCCGCTCAAGACGATTGCCGCCGCCGCCAAGGAATTTGCGGGCGGCAACTTCGATGTGCGTGTGCCCGAGGACAACCGCTGCTACGAGATTGACGAGCTGGCGGTCTCGTTCAACAACATGGCGCGCGACCTTGACCAGCTCGAGGAGCTGACCCGCGGCTTTATTTCCAACGTCAGCCACGAGTTCAAGACCCCGATGACGACCATCGGCGGCTTTGTGGACGGCATGATCGACGGCACGATTCCGCTCGACCAGCGCGACAAGTATCTGAAGATCATCGCGGAGGAGACCAAACGTCTGTCCCGCATGGTAAACCGCATGCTGGATGCCGCAAAAATTCAGTCCGGCGAGCTGATCCTCAGTCCGGCGCCGTTCGACTTTACCGAAATGACGGCGCAGATCCTGCTCGTTCGAGCAGAAGATTGAGAAAAAGAAGCTGGATGTGCAGTGCGACCTCGAGGAACGGCTGACCGTCATGGGCGACCGCGACCACCTGTACCGAGTGGTGTACAACCTGACCGATAACGCGGTAAAGTTCATCGAGGACGGCGGTACGCTGAGGCTGAAGGTCCATCAGGAGGGACAGCTGTGCGTATTCGCCATCAGCAACACCGGCATCGGCATTTCGGCGGAGGATCTGCCGCATGTGTTCGACCGCTTCTACAAGACCGACCGTTCGCGCTCGATGGATAAGACCGGCGCGGGTCTCGGCCTGTATATTGTGAAGAACATCATCAACCTGCACGGCGGCGAGATCTCCGTCCGCTCGGGCGGCGGCGAAACCGAGTTTGAGTTCACCCTGCCGCTCGCACCGGAGCAGAACCGACAGAATAACGCGTAAAAGTGGCTTCCATGTGCTATCACTGTGCATGGAAGTCTTTTTTTTCTGCATGTGCTGTATTGAAGCGTTTCGCGCGGCAGCGCGCATGAAATAGCATTTGCTCTGCAAATGCTCAAAAAGGGGAGCATGTATCACCCTTTTTGGACTTCTGGAGGGAGAAAGTTTCTGAACAGGAACTTTCGGACGACTTTGGAACGGCCCACGGTCCGTTCCTCTTGTCGGCGAAACTGTAGTTTCGCGACAGGCAGTGTTCAAAAATATTCATATTGTTTTCAACAAACTGCCACATTGAGAAACTATGATAGAAGCATCAACAGAGGGAACGGAATGTTCCCGCAAATAACAACAGGAGGTCAGTATCATGGACGACTTCAACATGAACAACAAAACACCGCTGAACAGCAGCGATCAGAATAACGAACAGCCGGCCACCGAAACCCGGAACACCGCACCGCAGAACGAGCAGCCTGCACAGGCTCCGCAGAGCGAGCAGCCGATGCAGCAGCCGCAGGCAGAACAGCCCGCACAGGCTCCGCAGAGCGAGCAGCCGATGCAGCAGCCGCAGGCGGAACAGCCTGCACAGGCACCGCAGAGCGAGCAGCCGCAGGCAGAAGAGCCGCGCACGCCGTTCCAGACGCCGGTGCAGCATCCGGAGTTCCGTCAGGCGCAGCAGCAGACCGGCTTCGGCGAGGTTCCGCCGATGAGCCAGAAGCCGCACACCCCGAAGAATAAAAAAGCACAGCAGAGGCTTAGCGCTCGGTCTGTGCGGCGTAGCAGCCGCGTGCCTGCTGTTTGCAGGCGGCGCAGTTGTCGGCAATATGGCGTTCGGCGGCCATGCAAACAGCGATTCAGGCACTTCGGCATCAACCTCGGATTCCGCGCCGACGCTGCAGATCAACAGCAAGCCGGAGTCGGATTCGAGCAATTCCTCGGACAACTACGACACCGCGGACGGCATGGCCGGTGAGGATATCTACAAAAAGGTCAATCCGTCGGTCGTATCGGTTATCTCCACCACCGCTGAGGGCACGGGCAGCGGCTCGGGCGTCATCATGAGCAAGGACGGCTACATCATCACCAACAACCATGTTGTGGACGGCGCGCAGTCGGTTTCCGTACAGCTGAGCGACGGCACCTCTCTTGATGCCGAGATCATCGGCACGGATGAGCAGACCGACCTTGCGGTCATCAAGGTAACGCCGACAAGCGACCTGACCGCCGCAGAGTTTGGTGACTCGGATGAGCTCGAACCGGGCGAATATGCTTACGCTATCGGCTCTCCCGGCGGCGTACAGTTTGCGAACACCATCACCGGCGGCCGTATTTCCGCCATCAACCGCGATCTGACCGTCAATGACCGTGTTATGACGCTGATTCAGACCGATGCTTCCATCAACAACGGCAACTCCGGCGGCCCCCTGATCAACGAGTACGGTCAGGTGGTCGGCATCACGTCCGCTAAGCTGTCCGGCAATGCGTTCGGCAGCGCTACCGTTGAGGGCATGGGCTTTGCCATCCCGATCAACACCGCCAAGGATATTGTTGATGAGCTGATTCAGAACGGTTACGTTTCCGGCCGTCCGTCTATCGGCATCACCGGCCAGAACGTCGAGTCCGCGGACGGCAAGGTGTCCGGCGTGCAGGTATATTCCATTGATTCCCGCGCAAAGGCAGCCAGTGAGGGTCTGCAGGTCGGTGATGTCATCACCGCCGTTGACGGTACCCCGACCCCGGATATGGATAAGGTAAACGAACTCAAGCAGGATAAGAAGGCCGGTGACAAGCTGACGCTGAGCGTATACCGCATTTCGACCGGCAAGACGCTCAATATCACCATCACGCTGACCGATTCGCACGACCTCGAGGGCGATGACCCGAATGCCCAGACCCAGCAGAGCCAGAGCAGCCAGAACGATAATTCGCAGCAGAATGACGGCTACGGCAGCTATGGATTCTCCAGTCCGTTTGGTTCGTTCGGCTGGTAATAAATAATTGAGAATTGAAAATGGAGAATGGAGAATTGGCCAGACGGTCATCCATTCTCCATTTTTATAGACGGTATCCGTAGGGTGCGCCGAGTCGGCGCACCCTACGGTAGAGCGTATGCAATACCCAAAACATTCCGAAATAACGGAAATGATGATTTTAATAGCAACAAAACGCAGACCTATGATTTTAAGGTCTGCGTTTTGTTTTATTTAGATGCAGAAATGAAAAATGAAATCATTCTCCATTTTCAATTACTTGCCATACTGCTCTGCCAGCTGCTGGCTGATAAACTGTCTTGCGGTACGCGGCGAACGTCCGTTACGGCGCAGCGCGAAGCGCTCTGCAAGCAGGTGCAGCTCGTCGATAGCAAGGTTCAGGTCGTTCTCCTTGGCCAGCTGCTCGACAATGTACAGATACTCGTCCTTATCCGGCACGGAGAAGGTGATCTCCAGACCGAAACGGTCGGACAGCGAGGTAACGGTCTCGAGGGTATCGCGCACGCGCACCTCATCGCCCTGACGGTCGGCCATGCTCTCGCGGATGAGATGACGGCGGTTGGACGTTGCGTAAATGACCAGATTGGACGGCTTTCCGGCCAGACCGCCCTCGATGAACGCCTTGAGTGCGGCAAAGTTGTCATCCTCACTGCTGAAAGTCAGGTCGTCGAGGAACACGATGAAACGGAACGGCGAACGCAGGGTCTGCTCAAACAGCTTGGGGAAATTCGTGATTTGCCGCGGAGACATCTCGATGATCTTCAGGCCGCGGTCGGCGTACTCGTTGGCAACCGCCTTGACGGTCGAGGACTTGCCGGTGCCCTTGTCGCCGTAGAGCAGGATGTTGTTGGCATCGCGTCCGTCGAGGAAGGCAAGCGTATTTTTGAGGATTTTCTGCTTCTGCATCTCGTAGCCGGGCAGGTCGTGGAGACGGATGGCATCGGGATGCACGATCGGGGTCGCCGAGCCGTCGTCCTGCATGGCAAACGCCGAGGACTGTGCGAAGAAGCCGTAGCCCTCTTCGCGGTAGTAATCGGCAAGCGCTGCGCCGGTGGAGAACGGAAGCGAGTCCGCGGCCTCGAAGTCCGGCAGATCCTCGAGGGCAGGCTCGTAGAACTTGTCCGCTGCGGCGGACTTGAAGGCTTCGCCGTCGAGCGCGAGCAGAGCGTTCAGCACGTCCAGATCGTGGGTTGCGGCGTTGAGCACAGCCGCTTCCGGTGCGTTGATGGTATCGGTCAGGGTGTTGGTGTCAAAGTGCACAGCGTCGAGCACTGCCTGCGCGATATCGCCGCAAGAGAAGCGGGTCGCGCACAGTGCGCCGTAGCGGTCGGCAAAGTCGGCGGCTGTGCCGTCAAGCGCGGTCAGCGTGTCGCCGTAGGCGCGCACCAGCGGATGGGAAAGCAGTCCGCGCAGCACGGAAAGCGCGCGCAGACGCAGGGAAAGGGCGGAAAGCTCCATTGTTTTCAACTCCAGTCAGGATTGTAGTTTATAACCTAATCAGCATAGCACACTTTTCCGCTCATTTCAACATAGTATGAGGGAGAAACCTTAGGGCAACACCGCACAATTAAAAGGCTGCGGCTCCCCGCAGGCCCCGGTCGCCTGCCGCGGCTCCTTGTGCAGGCTCCGGTCGCACTGCCGCGACGCTTTGTGGAAATTTTGTGTCCTGACTTTGGCTTCGGTTCCTTGCGCGAGTTCCGTCCGCGCTGCCGAAATTTCACGGTAATACATCAAGTATTACCGCAAAAACGCCTCGTCAGTCCGCAAAATTTACTCGCAAATCGCTCTTGTTCAATTATGCGGTATTGCCTTAGTTTCTCAGAATTGGGAGGGAGGAGTGCCCTTATGGGCGGTTATGCGCTGTTGATCTGCCGCAGTCAGACCGAGGCCATCGGCCTGCGGCGGCATTTGGCGCGGTTGGGTGTACCGGGAGAGGTCGCGCGCCCGCCGCGTCACGAACGAACCGAATCCTGCGGATGGGCGGTGCGCGTGAGCGCGCAACAGGCGGACTGGGCTGTGCATCGGCTGCGGCAGCTTGGTGCGCCGCCGTGCCGCGTGCTGCGGGAGGACTGACATGATCTATCTGGATAATGCTGCCACCACCTTGTATAAGCCGCGGGCGGTCGAGCAGGCGGTTCGCCGTGCGATGTACGGCGCGGCAGGCTACGCACGAGGCGGCTACGCGGCAGCCGGTCGAGCGGGAGAGCTGGTGTACGCCTGCCGGGAGCAGGCAGCGGCGCTGTTCGGCGTGGGCGAGCCGGAGCGAGTCATTTTCACGCTGAACGCCACGCATGCGCTGAATATTGCGATAAATGCGCTCGTAAAACCGGATTCCCGCGTCATTGTGAGCGGTTACGAGCACAATGCGGTCATGCGGCCGCTGACGGCTCGAAATATCGAGCCGGCCGTGCTGGATACGCCGCTGTGGGACGGCGCGGCTATGGTTTCTGCGCTGAAACAGGCGCTGGAACACGGTGCCGACCTGATGATACTCAGCCACGTTTCCAACGTGTTCGGCAGCATGCGCCGCTGGACGAAATCGCGGAATTGCTGACGGTGGCAGGCGTGCCGCTCATCCTGGATGCGTCGCAGTCGGCGGGCGTGGCAGAGATTGACGTAAAGCGCTATCCGTGTCTTGCGGCGGTGTGCATGCCCGGACACAAGGCGCTGTACGGACCGATGGGCACGGGCATTCTGCTGGCGCTCGACGCTCGGATTGCCGCGAAGCCGCTGCTGACCGGAGGAACGGGCAGTCTGTCCGAGGAGATGCGCCAGCCGGATTTTCTGCCGGATGCGCTCGAAAGCGGCACGCCGAACGTGCCCGGCATCGCGGGTCTCGCGGCGGGCATCGCCTTTGTCCGGGCGGTCACGCCGGCGCACATTGCCGGGCAGGAGAGACGGCTGGTGCATGAGCTTGCCCGTGCGCTCTCCCGCGAAAGCAAAATCGAGTGCTTTGCCGGAAAGGAGCAGACCGGTGTGCTGTCCTTCCGCGTTCCCGGCACGCCGAGTGAGGTGCTCGCGGATATGCTTTCGGACGAGGGGGGTGCACCCGGGCGGGGCTGCACTGTGCGCCGCTCGCGCACCGGACGGCGGGCACGGAGGATACCGGAACCGTGCGGCTGTCCCTGTCGTTCTACTCGACGGCGCGGCAGCTGGAGCAGGCCGCAGACAAAGTTTGCAGATTGGTAAAAAACTGTGAACACGCTATACAGAAAGCCGGATTTGTGGTAGTATAAGTAAGGTAAAACATGGCTTTCTGTAAAGGTAACAGACTGCGGCTTGTCGAAAGAAGTCTGTGCTTTACCGATTTGTTTTTTTCGCGCGTCAGCGCGCATAAAATAGAATTTGCTCAGCAAATTCATAAAAAACGGGAGCATGTATCTCGTTTTTATACATTAAGAGGGAGAAAGTTTCGAATGGGAACTTTCGGACGACTTTGAACGGCCCACGGTCCGTTCCTGTTGTCGGCAAACCGTGGTTTGGCGACAGCCAAAAAATGAGGAACAAGTTAGGATAGGTGACAAAATGGGAGCGCTGCAAAATGTATTCTCACCGAATTTATCATGGCGGACCATGATAAGTTCGTTTTTCAGTGCGTTTGATCAATTCCGCACAATGACGCCGATCGACGTGGTGGATATCCTCGTCGTGGCGTATATCATTTACCGTGTTATGAAGCTGCTGAAGGATACCAGCGCCGCACGACTGGCCAAGGGTATTCTTATTCTGGTGCTTATCATGCTGTTCGCCAGCTTCCCATCTGACCATGATCTCGTGGCTGCTGCGCAACGCGCTCAGCGTCGGCGTATTCGCCGTTGTGGTCATTTTTCAGCCGGAGCTGCGCCGCCTGCTCGAGCAGATCGGCAAGGGCAACCTCAGCCGCATGCTGATTCCGGATACCGACCCGGATGTGGTAGAGAGCATGATCGTTGCAACCGTTTCCGCGTGCGCGGATATGTCCAGGACCAAGACCGGTGCGCTCATCGTGTTCGAGCGCAAGGAGCGTCTCGGTGAGATCATCGCCACCGGCACGAGAGTGGACGCGGCACCGTCTGCCGAGCTGATCAAGAACATTTTCTTCAAGAACAGCCCGCTGCATGACGGCGCCATGATCGTCCGTGCCGGACGGGTGTGCGGCTGCAGGCTGCGTGCTGCCGCTTTCCGGCAATCAGGGTCTGTCGCGCGACCTCGGCACGCGCCACCGCGCGGGCATCGGCATGAGCGAGCCTCGGACGCGTGATCGTGATCGTCTCCGAGGAGACCGGCGCGATCTCTGTCGCCATCGGCGGCATGCTCAAGCGTCATCTGTCGCCCGAGATTCTGCAGAAGATGCTCGAGAGTGAGCTGCTTGGCGATGAACTCAGGAGCAAAAACGATAAAAGCCGTATTGCCGCCATCCGCGACAAGTGGAAGGGAGGCGCCGGCAAGTGAAGAAGAATTTTCTGAAAAAGCAGGATTTTCTGCTGAAGATCCTGTCGCTGGCGCTGTCTATCGTTCTGTGGGCAGTTGTTATGGATGTTGACAATCCGGAGCGTAACATGCGCTTTGACGATGTGCCGGTGCGCATCATCGGTGCGTCACAGCTGAAAGCAGCGACCGGTCTGGAACTCATCGAGGGCGAGGACACAACGGTCACCGTCAGTCTGCGCGGTCAGAGCAAGAGCGTCGGCGAGGTCCGCGCCAGCCAGATCACCGCAACGGTGGATATCTCGGGTCTGACCGAGGCGAATGAATACGATCTTCCGGTCACCGTGTCGGTCAGCAAGTCCGGCGTGGAGACCAACTATGTCAATCCCGGCAAGGTGCACGTCCGCGTGGACCGCGTGGAGAGCAAGGATGTTCCGGTCGAGGTCAATGTGACCGGCACGCCGGACGACGGCTACCGCGCAGGCAAGCCGACCACGGCAACCAAGAAGGTCACCGTTTCCGGTCCGGCAACCGATCTGGCGCAGGTGTCCAAGGCGGTTGCAGCCGTGGATGTTACCGGCCGCAATTCCTCGCTGGCCGACTACGAATGCAGGGTAACCCTGTATGATCAGGACGGTGCGGCGTTCACCTCGAACTATATCACCAGCCAGACCGAAAAGATCAAGGTTTCGGTTCCGATCTACCGCGTCAACAACATTCCGCTGACCGTCACCCTCAAGGACGGCGGCAGCCTGACGCAGAATCAGGTACAGTGCGTCATCGACCCGGAGAACGTAGAGGTTATCGCAAGTAATCAGGCGGTGCTGAGCGACATCAAGGAGATCAACCTCGGTGAGATCGACCTCGGCAGCGTCCACACGGGCACGCTGATCTCCATGTCCATCAAGGATAAGCTGCCGAGCGGCGTTTCGCTCGTCAGCGGTCAGCCGGAAACGGCAAACGTCACCATTTCGGTGGACGGTGTTGCGACCCGCAAGGTTCAGGTCTCCAAGTTCGCGTGGAACGACACCGCGCAGGAGAATACGCCGTACACGGTCACATCCTCACCAAGTCGGTCGAGATGGAGCTGCGCGGCAGTGAAAGCCAGCTGAAGAAGGTCGATGTGAATAACCTGTCCATCGGTCTGACCTACGATTCGGTATCGCTCGGCGTCGGCAGGCACACGGTCAAGGGCGTGGCTACGACCGTCGGTCTGCCGAGCGGCGTAACGCTCGTCGAGGAGGATATCGAGGTCGAGATTGAGATCACCGACGCGCATGCGTCGGATGAGACGATCACCTCGGATAAGACAGACAGCACAGACGATACGGACAGCACGGTCGCAGAGCCGACCGCGCACCGTACAAGGGAAGGGCGGTGGCAGCCAGTGAGCCTGATGGTAACCGGCATCCGTCTGCCGTTTGATCTGCCGGAGCAGGCCGCCATTGCGGAGGCACGCCGGCTGACCGGTCTGACGGCAAACGACATACAAGCGGCGGTCTGCCGCGTCAGCATTGACGCGCGGCGCGGACAGATCAGCCGGGTATATTCGGTGCGTCTGGACGCGCCGTTCGACGAAAAGGCATTTGCGGAAAAACTGCAAATGCCCTTCGTGCGGTATAAACCCAATACGAAAAAATCGTCATTCCGCACGGCGAAAAGCGGCTCGAGCACCGTCCGGTGGTGGTCGGTCTCGGTCCTGCGGGACTGTTCGCCGCCTATGTGCTGGCAAAGCACGGCTACCGTCCGCTCGTGCTCGAGCGCGGCGGAGCTCTGGCCGAGCGCGACAAGGTTGTGGACGCGTTCTGGAAGGGCGGCGCACTCGATACCGACTGCAATATCCAGTTCGGTGAGGGCGGCGCCGGCGCCTACTCGGACGGCAAGCTGACCACGCGCATCGGTGATCCGCTGTGCGACAACGTGCTGGAAATCCTTGCCGCGCACGGTGCTCCGGCGGATATCGTCAAAAAGGCGAAGCCGCACGTCGGCACGGATATCCTCAAGAATGTAGTTCGTGAAATGCGCCGCGAGATCATCAAAAACGGCGGTGAAGTGCGCTTCCGCACGCCGCTGACCGGTGTTTCGGTCAAAAACGGTGCGCTCTGTGCCGTTCAGGCAGACGGGCAGGACATCGCCTGCGAGCGGGCGGTGCTGGCCATCGGTCACTCGGCGCGCGACACCTTTGCCGCGCTGCACGGAAACGGCGTGTACTTTGAGCCAAAAGGCGTTCTCTGTGGGCGTGCGCATCGAGCACCTGCAGACCGAGATCGACCGCGCTCTGTACGGAAAGGCGGCGGGACATCCCATGCTGCCGCCTGCGGAGTACAATCTCTCGCGCAGAGCCGACGGACGCGCGTGCTATTCCTTCTGCATGTGCCCGGGCGGCGTGGTCGTTGCGGCACAGAGCGAGGAGAACACGGTCGTCACCAACGGCATGAGCTATCATGCGCGCGACGGCAAAAACGCCAACGCGGCGCTTGCCGTGTCGGTTGACCCGAAGGACTACGACGACGGAACACCGTTCGGCGGCGTGGCGCTGCAGCGCCGGATCGAGCACGCGGCGTACACGCAGACCGGCTCGTACCGCGCGCCGTGCCAGAAGGTCGGGGATTTTCTGAACGGCAAGCCGACCAAAAACTCGGTGCGGTCAAGCCCAGCTATCCCATCGGCGTGGAGCTGGGAGAAGCGGCAGCCTGCCTGCCCGACTTCGCGCAGACCATGCTGCGGGACAGCCTGCCGTATTTCGGCCGGAAGATTCGCGGCTACGACACAGCGGACGCGCTGCTGACCGGTCCGGAAACGCGGACCTCGTCTCCGGTGCGCATGACGCGCGGCGAGGACCTGTTCGGACTCGGCTGCAGCGGCATCATTCCGTGCGGCGAAGGCGCCGGATACGCCGGAGGCATCATGTCCGCCGCCGTGGACGGTATCCGCGCGGCGTTTCGGATTATGGAAGAGTTTCTGCCAGAGTGAAGAAATGGAAGTGGGAGTGGAGAGTGAAGAGATCGTTTGGATTTGGCGTTTCGCCATAGAAGCAAACGAATCTCCACTCTTCACTCTCAACTCTCCACTCTACTGCATATAGTAAACGATTATAGAGAGGAAAGATAAAAGTGACTCAACAGGGGAACCATCAAAAAGCTGCTGCCGAACGGTCTGGCAGAGGTCGAGGTAACGCGCCGCTCGGCGTGCGGCCACGACTGTGCCAAGTGCGGCGGCTGCGGCGGTCTGGAAACCCAGACGCTTTACGTTACCGCACGCAATCACGCGCATGCGTCCGTCGGCGACCGCGTGCTGCTCGAGGCGAGACCAGGCAGGTGCTCGGCTTGCCGTGCTCGTGTATCTGCTGCCGCTCGTGCTGTTTTTTGTCGGCTACGGCGTCGGCGCAGGAATGAAACTTGGCGGCGGACTGTCCGCGCTCATCGGCGGCGTGCTGTTCGTCGTCGGCATTCTGTCGGCGATGTGGTACAGCCATAAGCTGAAGCTCAGAAACGAAGCGCCGTTTGCCATTACCGAGCGGCTGTAAGAAATAGAGTCTGGAATAGAGTGAAGAGTGAGGTGGAGAGATTGTCTGGATTGGGCGTTTCACCATGGAAGCAAGCAAATCTCCACTCTTCACTCTGATTGAAGGAGTTTCGCGACAGGCAGTTTTAATTTTTATGAATTTTCGCCAATTTTCTGTGTTCGCCCTTGTCAGATACGCAAAAGTTCGGTAAAATAGATTGAATACGAAAGTCCGTGCACACCGCACGGCGGGAAAGGGCTATGCGATGTTTGGCTTTATCCGTCCGGTGAAGGCCGAGCTGCGGGTGAAGGAGGCTGACCGTTTTCAGCAGGTTTACTGCGGCTTATGCCACGCGATCCGCGCAGAATACGGCAGATTTTACACCTTGTTTTTAAGCTACGATATGACGTTTTTTGCACTTGTTGCAGGAAGTGAGGAGGCGGAGACTGCTCCGCCGTGCAGAAAACGATGCGACGCTTCTCCGTTTCGGCGGAAAAGCTGCGCCGAGACAGACGATGCACTTCGTCTGGCGGCGGACGCGAGCATCCTGCTGACCTATCACAAGTTTCAGGATGACCTGGCGGACGAAAGGGCGCGAAACGCGCGCTTGCGGCGCTGCTGTGCCGCCTCGGCCGCCGCGGCTATGAGAAGGCGCGCGCACGCATGCCCGAAGCGGATGAGGACATCCGGCAGGCGCTCGAGGATCTGCGCCGTCTGGAGGCGGAACGCTGCCCGTCCATGGACCGTGCGGCGCATACGTCTCGCGCATGACGGCTGCCGTTGTGCCGCGCACCGGAGACACCCGCGAGCGTATTCTGCACCAGATGTTCTACCAGATCGGCAGGTGGATCTACCTTGTCGATGCGGTGCAGGACATCCAAAAGGATATGGAAGAGAACAGCTACAATCCGGTCGTTCTGCGGTACGAGCTGCAAACGCCGGACATCTCTGCGGTAAGGGAACCGCTCGAGCGCACGCTCGAACGCTCACTGGCGGATATCTGCATGGCGTTTGACCTGCTGAGTCCTCGGAGATGCGGACCTGATCCGCAATATCATTTTTCTTGGTATGCCGACCGTTACCCGACAGGTACTGAACGGCACCTACCAGACGAACGAAGGAAGGGGCAAACATGGATCCCTATAAAGTGCTCGGTGTAACACCGCAAACAAGTGATGATGACGTCAAGCGCGCGTACCGTGAACTGGCGCGCAAGTATCATCCGGATAACTATGTAAACAATCCGCTGGCAGATTTGGCCGAAACCCGCATGAAGGAGATCAACGAAGCGTACGACATGATCATGAACGAACGCAGGAATCCGGCGGGAGGCAGCAGCGGACAGCAGCAGAGCTATGGCGGCGCATACAACGGTCAGCAGTACGGCGGCTATCAGCAGCGCACCTACACCGGTGCGAATGCCGCGCTGTACAGTCAGGTGCGGCAGGCCATCAATCAGGGCAACCTCGGCATGGCGGAGGCGCTGCTGCAGAGAGCCGCAGGACGGGATGCGGAGTGGTTCTATCTGACCGGCACGGTGTACTACCGCAAGGGCTGGTACGATGAGGCCGCCCGCGCGTACACGCAGGCGTGTCAGATGGACCCGAACAACGCGGAGTATCAGCACGCGCTGCAGAATCTCCATCTGTCCGGCGGCTACGGCGGCTACCGGCCCATGCAGGGAGACAAGCATGTGCGACTGCTGTGTGCAGACGCTCATCTGCAACTGCTGCCTGAACATGTGCTGCGGCGGAGGCGGCTGCTGATATGAGCACGCGCGAGATCGCCCGCGGCGGACTTCTGGCAGCGGCGGCCACGGCGTGGCTGTATTTCGGCGGCGTGATGCCGCAGATCGGACCGGCGGCCTGCCTGATAGCAGGTGCGGCCTCAGCGATACCGCTGCTGCGCCGCGCAAACGTGAAAACGGCGGTGCTGCTGTACCTCGTCACCTCGGTACTGGGACTGCTGCTGACACCGCGCAAGCTGATCGCGGCGGCCTATGTGCTGCTGTTCGGCCTGTACCCGATCGTGAAATATCTGATCGAGTGCCGTCTGCCGGTTTTCACGCAGCTGAGCGGCAAGCTGGCGTATTTTAACATTGTGCTGGTGCTCGCGGCCGTTCTGGTCAGCTGCGGTCTGTTTCCGCAGGTGCAGATGCCGGGTATTTTCCGGCTTGCCGGACTGTGGATCGCGGCAAATATCGGCTTTATTGTATATGATATCGGGTTGTCAAAGGTGATCGCGCTGCTGCGCCGCACCCTGCCGCCCGAATAAGAAGGGAAAGAGATATCTATGAAGAGTATGACCGGCTACGGACGTGCCAAGCAGGAGCTGCACGGCAGAACCATCACAGCAGAGCTGCGTGCGGTCAACCACCGCTATCTGGACTGCACGGTAAAGGCTCCGCGTCAGTACGGCTTTCTGGATGATGCCGTGAAAAAGGCCGCCGCGGCGCGCATTGCACGCGGCAAGGTTGAGGTTTACATCGGCGTGGAGACGCAGGAGGGCGGCGACATTGCGGTTACGGTGAACCATGCGGTCGCGGAGCACTATCTGGCGGCGCTGCATGAGCTGGCCGACAGGTACGGTCTGCGCGACGACGTGAGCGTGATGAGTCTGGCGAAGCTGCCGGACGTGCTCGGCTCCGAGCGCATCGAGCAGGACGCGGACGAGATGACCCGCGATGTGCTGTCCGTCTTTGGCGAAGCTTGCGACAATTTCGACGAAATGCGTACCCGCGAGGGTGCAAAGCTGGCTGAGGATGTGCGAAACCGCGCGTCGAGATCGAGCGCATGGTCGGTGAGGTGGAGGTCCGCTCGCCGGAACGCGTGCGCGAAAGTACCGCGAAGCTGCTCGCCCGCATGAAGGAGGTGCTGGCGGATACGTCCATCGACGAGACCCGCATCGTCACCGAGGCGGCCATCTACGCGGACAAGACCGCCGTGGACGAGGAGACCGTGCGTCTGCGCAGCCATCTGCAGCAGCTGGACGGCATGCTGAATGAGGTCAAGCCGGTCGGCCGCAAGCTGGATTTCCTTGTGCAGGAAATGAACCGCGAGACCAATACCATCGGCTCCAAGGCAAATGATGTGTCCATGGCGCAGATCGTGGTCAATATCAAGAGCGAAATTGAAAAAATCCGCGAACAGATTCAGAATATCGAGTAATTTACAGTATATCGAGGGTGAGGTCAGCGATGAAGCTCATCAATATCGGATTTGGCAATATGGTCGCTTCGTCGCGGCTGATCGCCATTGTCAGCCCGGAATCCGCACCGGTCAAGCGCACCGTGCAGGAGGCCCGCGACCGCGGCATGGTCGTGGACGGCACCTACGGCAGACGCACCCGTGCTGTACTCATCATGGACAGCGACCATGTGGTGCTCAGTGCTCTGCAGCCGGAGACCGTTGCGGCTCGTTTTGCGGGCGAGACCGAGGAAGGAGAACCAGAAGATGCGTAAAGGGAACGTTGTATGTATTCACCGGACCGTCCGGTGCAGGCAAGGGCACAGTGCTGTCAGGCTGCTGAGCGAGGAAGAAGCTGTTCTTCTCGATCTCTGCGACGACCCGTGCGCCGCGTCCGGGCGAAAAGGACGGCGTACAGTATTATTTCCTCACGAAAGAGGACTTTGAGGCGAAGATCGCCGCCAATGCGTTCCTCGAGCACGCGAAGTACGTTGATAACTACTACGGCACGCTGGAGGCTCCGGTGAACGAAAGCTGGAGGCCGGCTATGATGTTATCCTCGAGATCGAGGTGCAGGGCGCGATGCAGGTGCGTGAAAAGCGTCCGGATGCCGTGATGGTGTTCATTGCGCCGCCGTCGTTCGAGGAACTCGCCAACCGTCTGCGCGGACGCGGCACCGAGGACGAAGCCAAGGTGCAGAAGCGTCTGGAAACGGCGAAGGGCGAGGCTTGCCAGCAGGATAAATTCGATTACGTCGTCGTAAACGACACGGTGGAGCGTGCGGTTGAAGAATTGCACGGCATCCTCGACAAGCGTCGATAAGCGACATTATATAAACAGAAACTTTCATAAAATAAAACTATATCTGGTAAATAAGGAGAACTGATTACTATGCTGAACCCTTCTATGCAGGAACTGATGAAACGAGTAGGCAACCGCTATCTGCTGGTAAACCTGGCAGCGCAGCGTGCCCGCGATATTGCCGATGAGGCAGAGGAAAAGGGCGAGCCGCTGCCGGACAAGGCTGTTAAGCTGGCGCTCGACGAGATCGCAGCCGGCAAGATCGTTTACCGTCCGGGTCCGCGTGTGGAGACTGCCATTCCGCAGAACAATGCCATTGCAGCCGCTATGGTTGACGTGGACGACACCCTTGATCTAGATGAGGACGAGGAGCACACCGACTCCGAGGCTGACGAGGACAAAGGATGAGAATGCGGACGAGGTGCGCCGCCTGAACGAGTTTGACGACGGCTCTCTGAGCGACGGTGACATTCCGGAGGAGGACCTCTAAGCCATGCGTTTTGCAGGGAAAACGGTCGTTCTGTGCGTGACGGGCGGCATTGCGGCCTATAAAGCTGCCGATCTCACCAGCAAGCTGCACCAGAACGGCGCGACTGTCCATGTGCTGATGACCGAGGCCGCGACCCAGTTTATCGCGCCGATGACGTTTGAAACACTGTCCGGAAACCGCGCGGTCGTGGATACGTTCGACCGCAGCTTTCCGTGGGAGGTGGAGCACATTTCGCTCGCGAAGGCGGCTGACGTGTTCGTTATCGCACCGGCGACCGCCAACGTCATCGCCAAGGCGGCGCACGGCATCGCGGACGACATGGTGACGACCACGCTGCTTGCTACCAAGGCGCCGGTCGTTGTCGCTCCCGCGATGAACACCGGCATGTATGACAATCCGGTGACGCAGGAGAACCTCGCTGCGCTGAGAAAGCGCGGTTTCCATATCATCGAGCCGGACGCAGGCCATCTCGCCTGCGGCGACAGCGGCCGCGGCAAGCTGCCGGACACGCCCACGCTCCTCTGGGGCATTGAAAAAGGCGCTGACCGAGCAGGATCTGGCAGGCAGGCACGTTCTTGTTACCGCCGGCCCGACACAGGAGGCCATGGACCCGGTTCGGTTCCTCAGTCCAACCACTCCACCGGCAAAATGGGCTACGCGATCGCGGCCCGCGCAGCCATGCGCGGCGCTGACGCAACGCTCGTTTCCGGACCGACCGCGCTCGATACGCCGCATGGTGTCACGCGCGTGGATATTGTTTCCGCGCGGGATATGTACGACGCGGTGACGAGCCGCGCACCCGAGCAGGATTTCATCATCAAGGCTGCCGCCGTCGGTGATTACCGTCCGGCGCAGACTGCGGAAAGCTCAAAAGGGTGACGGCGAGATGAATATCGAGCTGACCCGCAATCGGATATCCTCGCCGCGCTCGGCAAGGACAAAAAGCCGGGACAGCTGCTGTGCGGCTTTGCGATGGAGACGCAGAACCTTTCTCGATAACGCCGAGAGCAAAGCTGCGCCGCAAGAACTGCGATATGCTTTAGCGAATTCGCTGCGCGATAAGGGTGCGGGCTTCGGCACGGATACCAATGTGGCTACCTTGCTGTTCAAGGACGGACATCGGGAAACCCCGCCGATGATGAGCAAGGAAGCACTTGCTGACCTGATTCTCGATAGACTTTCTCGATGAGTAATTGAGAATTGAAAATGGAGAATGGAAAATTAACGTCATGGTTTCCGTTTATCCGTAACCGATGAAAACAATGCCGTAGGGCGTGACGACCCCGGCACGCCGTATGGAACGGTATGCACCGATTGACAGCGGCGCGCCGAGTCGTACCCAGGGCACCTTCTCTTGCGGCGTTGCCGCAATTCACCTTGTCGTGCCCTACGATAAACTGCAAGCGACGATAAAAGAAGAAGCGAAAGGTTGTGATTCTATGGCGGAAAAAATCTGTGCGGCCGCCGTGGATGCGGCAACCTATGCCATCGACAAGCTATATTCTTACCGTGTGCCGGACGAGCTGCGGGAACAGGTGCAGATCGGCACCCGTGTTCTCGTGCCGTTCGGCTTTGGCAATAAACGGGCGGAAGCGGTGGTGCTCGCCTTCCGCGAGGATGCGGGCGAGTTCAAACTCAAGCCCATCGTGGAGGTGCTGGATGAAACGCCGATTCTGACCGCCGAGCAGCTCAAGCTCGCCGCATGGGATCTCGCTGACGCCGCAGATGATCGAGGCGTTTTCCGCCTATTTCGGTGACACGGTCGCCGTTTTGCACAGCGGCCTGCCGCTCTCGGAGCGCTACGACGAGTGGAAACGCATCCGCGCGGGTCTCGCGCGCGTCGTTGTCGGCACGCGCAGCGCGGTTTTCGCACCCGTGCAGGAGCTCGGCCTGCTCATCATCGACGAGGA
>VOFE01001309.1_pt1 | contig 60001 bp, 129 predicted proteins | sample 5384071 | NCBI WGS metagenome assembly VOFE01 (sample SAMN12384724, study PRJNA508395) | human gut metagenome | isolation source: healthy gut D | host: Homo sapiens
TCGTAGCTTCTAAGACAATCTATGGTGGGTACATATAATTATCTGGCACATACATTACCGTTAAATAATAATGTAACTACTACTTTCGTTGATCCATATGTAGAGGGATCATTTGAGGCAGCCATTCAGGAAAATACAAAAGCTATTTTCGTAGAGACCTTGGCAATCCTAATTCCAATGTAATTGACATTGCAAAAGATTGCGAAATTGCTCATAAGCATGGTCTTCCGCTAGTAGTAGATTCTACTTTCACAACACCTTACCAATCCGTCGATTAAATACGGCGCAAGACATTGTCGTACATTCAGCAACGAAATTTATCGGTGGACATGACGTGCAGCAATCGGCGGCGTAATCGTAGACGGAGAAAATTCGACTGGAAAGCATCTGGAAGATATCCATGGATCTCCAGAAGCTAACCCTGGCTACCATGGCGTATCATTTGCAGAAGCTTCTGGGGCCCTGCAGCGTTTGTAACTTACATTCAACAATCATATTACGTGATACTGGTGCGACCCTCTCCGTTCACGCGTTTATATTCTTGCAGGGCCGGAAACTCTCTCGCCACTTTGTGAAGACATGTAAGCAACACATTGAAGATTGTAGACTACCTGTCAAAACATCCACAGGTAGAGGCGGTACATCATCCGTCACTTCCTACAGACCGAAACTCATGATCTGTATAAGAAGTATCTGCCAAATGGTGGTGGATCAATCTTCACATTCGAGATTAAAGGGAGATGATGCGGCTACAGCACAGAAATTCATTGACAACCTGGCAATCTTCTCACTGCTTGCAAATGTAGCTGACGTGAAATCCTGGTTATCCATCCAGCTTAACTACTACACACAGCCAGTGCACAGAAGAAGAACTGCTGGAGCAGGGCATTAAGCCAAAATACAATCCGTCTGTCAATCGGTATCGAGAAAGCAGAAGATCTGATCGCAGCACTGGATGCAGCATTTGAAGCAATCAAATAAGAGATATGTGAAAAAACAGACTCATCGTCTTGCGGGACGGTGAGTTTTGTTATATAAATGAAGAAAGATTTTATACAGATAGAATTAGATCATACAATACGAATTTCCATTTCAGGATGCATTGGATAAGTGAATACGCTGTTATCTCAGAATCAGTTTGAATTATTAGTCCCAAATATTGCGGTATCGATACAACAAAACCTCAGATATCCGTCTTGTGTACCTGATGAATGACGCAGTTGAGAGTTTTCTGGTATTGAGGAAGCTACACTTACTGGGACTTATCTGAAAGAATATGAGGAGAGCTAGAGGCAAGGCTGGATGAAAGTGAAGGCAGATATGTGCTTGCAGTATACCAGGGAGAGACCGTGTGTACGCTGTTTTTCAGAGATTTGACGCTAGAGGTGCGCCATATGATTATGAGTGGAGCCAGACATTTTTAGACAAAGGGATATGAATATCTGAGACAATTAGGTATAGAATTGCTATCCTGCGCGATAAACGAGAATATCTGGGCGAAGAGTATTACTGGAACAGGAAGTAAAGTTATCATATCTTGCTGAATTTCCACCGTTAAATTACTGTTCATGCCCAGCTGTGCCTGATAAATATCTGGTTCCGGAAATCGTAACATGACTGGTGGCAAATATCGGATGAAGCTGTGGAAGAAATGAATATCTCGGGAAAGAAGCAGATGATAAAGAAGTCTGCGTTTCGCTGGCTGAAAATATATGAGTTTTCACCCAAAAAGAGCGGTAGCGAAAGAAAATAGAGAATGTTACATACATCTGCAGCATTCTGCAGTGGTAGAATTGATCGATTATAAGAAACTGAAACTGGCTACCGCAGAATTTGGGATAGTGTTCGATAAAGATGAAGAATTCGGCACATAAATGACCTGAAAAGAGAGCACAGAAGAGAAAAACAGAATTATTACAGAATGGAAAAGCGCATGTCGAGATGCTGAAAGCAGAACCATTTGTATATGCAAAAGGCGGTATCGAATCCAAGAATCCATCTGATGATCTGGGATGGAGATACGAGGAATGAAGTGGGTGGAAGTAGAGACTTTCGAATAGGCAATAATAGGATCATCGTCACTTGATTTTCCAGATATAGGAATGTTAGCAATATCGGAAATATATCACTCAAAATGAAAACTGCGATTTGACAACTTGTAAAAGAGTTGATAATCTAATATATGTAGCCGTTGGGAAAAATCTCAGAAACTCAGTAAAATTAAAAGGGTTTGCGGCATGTGTCGTGCCAGTAGCTCAGCTGAGATAGAGCACTCGCCTCCTAAGCGGTTGTTGGAACGAAGACTTTTTGCTAACTGAATATGATGTGTCCCAGTACCTCCAGTAGGATAGAGGGTTCGCCTCCTAAAGCGAAACGCCGCAGGTTCGATTCCTGTTCTGGGACGTGTAGTAAAAATCGCCGGAAGCACTGATTTTTCGGTTTCCGGCATTTTCTTTTCAGACGGCTACACCCGTTTTCGACTGGCATTCCAGTTTCGGTATAGCCGTCTTTCCATTTTTCCGCTCTCTATTGGTTTTAAGCTAAATCGACATCTACCTGTGTCTGGCACAACATTTGGGGACGATTGCAATTAACTACTAACAACCACTGCTAACGGGCAGCGGAGACAAAGAGCTGAAAGTTGCTCCAGGTGACAGGTTCTTAAGGATAGCTGCCAGAGCTTCGCCGATATCCTCTGTTAAGCTGATGATTTCATTTTTGGCGGTAGGGCGTAGAAGTCGGCTTTCATGCGAGCCGCCAGTTCTCGCGCGCGTTCTCGTGCTTCACTTCCGAGTAAACGTCTGTCACCATCTGGGCTTCGGCATGACCAGTATCTCCTTGGACGGACTTAATATCGCCCTGTGTCAGTTTGAGTTTGTACTTCGTGGAGAGATGGCGGAGCGAGATGGAAGTCCACACGTTCATATCCTGTCGTGTCACAAAAGACTTTGCTAGGCGCTTTCGGATGATGCGCTCTCCACCGGATTTCCGTTCAAGGGCAACCACAAGATTGTAGTCATGGTAATCCGCTCCTAAGAAACTCACTTTAGTTCACTCCTGATTTTCCTAAGTGCTCCACGAGCATGTGCCGCCCTGGTTTTCGGAAGCCATACCACACGGGTGCTGGTTTCGGTCTTCGGGGTCTTGAGCACGAGCCTAGTGGTGCGAGTGTTGGTTTCTGGGCAGGAAACGTGACGAGCACGTCCCGCTCGTTGAGTCTCTGCAAGGCTTCGATGGAAACACAGGCAACCTCCTTGTTGATGATGATGCGAGCGCTGGCTTGCCTTTCGGCTGAGATTCCTCGTCTGTGAAAATGCAGTCCCATGTGAGACCGGTTATCTCCCGCCCACCCTGAGCGAACAGGAAAAGCGAGGTTCATGGCGAGCAGACATCGTCCCCGACTCTGGAAGTGCTTCGCGAAACGTGCTCACACCCACACCTGCGTTTCGTGCTTTCTTCATCGTCGGCAAAGTGGCAAGTTTGCGCGGATTCTGCATCATCGGGTCGAGATAGTTCCGTTTCATTGCCTGATTGAGTGCCAGAGGCGGATAACGTCATGAATCTTCTTCACGCCGTGAAAGGCGCGACACATTTGCCAGTCGGTCTGCTGGCAGGCGGAACGCGCTCTGACGGAGAGCAGGTCGTTTGTAATACTCCGAAAGGCATTCCGTGGTGATTTCAGACAGCTTCTTGTCCCCGATATATGGGTCAATGTAGTTCCTCCATTAGCCCGGTCTCCGCTGTATGTGCTCATAGACATCTGGGCGTTCCGTACACTTTCACATAGTGCTTTTAGGAACTCGCTGAAAGTGCATATCGTCCTTTGCGGCGTTACCGCGCTGGGGTCGTGGTTCTTCTTGCGAACCGGCTCCGGTAGCTATCGCTACTCATCGGTTCCAGCCTTCTTTCCCCATTTTCGCCTTTTTCATCAGCTACTCTTTGAAAATACGTCCTCGTCCAAGGAACGATGGCCTGTCCTGCATATTTCTCCCTGATAGAACTGCTACAGTCCTTGCGGCTCTTTGCTCGCCAATCGTAATCCACAGTGTCCCATTTTTGTTTCCGTTCTCCTTGTTCATTTGCCATACCAGCAGGATAACGGAGTCACTTTAGTTTTCTGTGCGTTGATTGCTGCCATATCGAATCTTCTCTCCTTGTTGGGTTAATTTCGGTTCCAACCACTGTCGAAGGAGGCACGGATACCCGAATGGCTCTGCCGACGCGGACGTACTTGAACCGCCCGCTCTTCACGAGTGTATAGGCCACCTTGTCACGCTGATGCCCAGCGTTTCGGCGATTCGCGTCACCATATGCTTTTCTTCTCTTCGGTCTCGATTGCGTTCCGATGCCATAATCTTTCCTTTTCCGGGAGGGCACCTGACAAACCGCTTAACATTTTTATTATACCATGGCTGGTCAAAGTAGTTTTCTGCATGCTGGTTTTCCCTATTTCTGCTTTTGCTTGACACACAAGTGGCGCCTTACGGCTGAGCTCAACACGCATCGCAAGAGCTTCGCCTGCATAAAACGATTTCATTGAGAGGTCGATGTCGCGAATCCCTGAAGCATCCGCGTCGGTGTAGGGAGCGGTGCTGCGTCCGTCCATGAAGCGTCGTTGAAGTAATCGAGCACCGCCCCGGCAGCGCAGGATCTCCGCTTGTCGCGGCAACGACGGTATCGTAGTCAATACCTTTCCCTTTGCCATGCGTGGGTCACCCTCCGTCAGTAATGTCTCGGCAAGACAGGGCGAGGCGCACGGGCGCTGCGACGGTTCTGCACCGTGGGCGCGTGGAACCCCATGTCACTCACCGACCACGTGCCTATCCGACCATCCGGGCAAAATAGGAGGAGCGGAGGGACGTCGCTCTGCGCTCCTCTGGGCAGAGTTTTTCCAGCGCATCAGCGTGGTGCCCGGTCTGTCGCCGATAAGGCTTCCCGGCGGCATCGAATCACGAAGTTTCGCTCCGGCACGTCCTTGCATCCGTGGCTGTGCAAAGGCTTCCCTCGAGTTCACTTCTTCTGGGGTCGCAGAACAGCACCTCGCGGTTGCGTCTCGCTTTGCGCTGCGCCTCAAAACGTCCGTCCGCGCACGTTCACGAGGGTCTTCCGGCAATGGGTCGGGGAACATGCCGCACCACTGTTGCATGGCCCGGCTTTCTCTTTCGTCATCTCCTCCTTTCGGCATGGGCACGATTTCCGTGCCCTTTCCCGCGAGAGGAAGAAAGCCCACGCGCGATCGATACGCTACGCGCGGGGACGGTGCCGGGAGGTAGCCCGGCACCAGAATCCAGGAAGAAGCGGCTGATGCTTACCGCTCGCTACGATTCTATCTGAGTTCCCAACCTCCGCTTCGAAATCTTTGCGGTTCTTCATTCCAGATTTCCCGGACGGCGCGAATTGCCGTCGTACTTCACCGGAACCCGACCTCCACGATGCGGTCGAAGACACCGTCCCCACGGGTCATCTGCCGTGAAATGTCTTGCGACTCTCCTCGCGAAAAGTCGAAGTTCGTCGTTGGTCACGTCGGCTTTCCGCCTGTGGCGTCCGTCGATAACGTCGTATGAACGTGCTCCATGACGTACTCGGTGGAGCGCTGGGCACCGAGGTTCTGCGACAGGATGAGGGTGCAGGGGCGGGGATTCTCCTGCGTTCCCGGAACGCTTCTCGAAGGAGGGATCTCCATCAGGTTTACGACCTGCTTGATATCGGTCACGAGACAGGGAGAACCCGCGCTCGATGACCGGCGTGCTCGCGATGCAGGACACTGGTCTGGAAGCTGCTTGCGTGTGCCGCGCTTCCCGTACTGACAGCCCCTCCGGGTCTTGCTCCGGGTCGAAGGTCGCGGCAAATGCCTGCCGCAGACAGATTGGTGCTCGAGCCGCGTTCCTGCTTTCGTCATCGGCGTCAGAAGCGGTGCAGAAGGCGCATGCCTGCCGCTTTTGAGGGAAGCACTGCTTCCTTAGCCGCTCCGTCCTTTACGCCTTTTGCTTCCGCCCGCTCGGTTTCCACTCGGCGCTGCCCGTCCGCTTCACTCCTCTGGCAGCGGCACGTGGTCGGGACAAAGGTGCGGCTCCTTGAAGATTCCGCCCGCCGGGAACATCCGCTCGCGTGGCTCTCCGCATTTCCCGCAGACGAGGGATGCCGTGTCCGCGTCGCGGTGAGTCCTCGCCCGGCTTCCGTCAGTCCCTTGCTCTCGGCTCGCCACGCTTTCACCGCCATTTACCTCGTCCTTTCCGCGTTACGCACCTGGTCACGAGAGGCCTGTCTACGGGACTTTGCAGGTGTCTGAAATCGGGCCAGTTGCCGCCACATGCCGACATTTGAACGTGTCAATCAGGCGAGGCCTCGTGCAGGCATTCTCGCAAGGCACTTTCTAGTACATGTTCCTTCGCCGGATATGATCCCTGTTGCCCGTGGCTACGCCAGCGGCCCTCATTTTCGCCAGCTGCGCCTCCTCGACGGAGGGATTTTCCCACGACCGCGTGGCCTTCGGTTCCGTGCGTGCGGAGGGGTCGCGATCCCTTCGGGCGCCTCGTTCCTGTCCCAGACTGCGGCGAGCTTCTTCCAGTCATCGACAGCTTGCCGGAGTTCGTGCACGCCAGCCGCGTCCCTCGTTCACATCGAAGAAGCGTGTCAGGTCAACCGCGAATCCATGGCTTCCAAGGGAAGTGCGAGCGTACTTCCTCCCTTGTCAGGATTCCAGAACCACCTGTCGCTCCCTCCCCATCAGCCATAACTGTAGATGTAGCTGTATTCTTATACTATCATCTATATTCTTAGGGAGCGTGACGCAATTTTGGCAGTCATTTTCAGCCCGGTGCAGATTGTCTACCTGCGCTTTACCGTCTGCCCAGTCAGTGTACCAGCGAAATCAAAATCACTGTCAGCTTTACGTCAAAATTGACGTCAACTTTACCGTCAAAACTGGTCAACTTTTACACCGTCAATGCGAGCGCTCAACTTTCGTGCCGTCATCTCTACGATCCGCCTTTTGGGGCCGGGCGTGCTGGCGTATATTCCCTGCAGGTACTTGATGACGGAGGGGCGGCTCACTCCGGTCTTCTCGGCAACCTCGGTGTTCGTGGCATCCGGGTGCTCGGTAAGGTAATGCTGACCACTTTATCCTCTCTTCAACTGACGGGTTCCCTTTCCGTCTCTTACGGGCGCGCTCGAGCCTTGCGCGCACGGTTTCCTCGCGCATCGCGTCGATTGCCAGGACGTTCTGGTTAAACTCCCAGTCCGCGATGGCGCCAGATATATCCCTCGCAGATGACAAGGCCAAGCTGCACGAGCGCTGCACGCGCATTGCCGAAAGGCGGGAACGGTCTTCGTGGTGACCGCAGCAAGCATCTCGTCGGTGTAGGGAACGCTTTCGTGGAAAAGGAGACACCCGGCGCAGCCTGCATTTCACCGCAAGCGATTGCAGACGGGCGAAGACGGTGTAGCTGGAGTCACATTGTCCATCGCGTCGATGAGTAGGGCTTCCTGCGTGTCGAAGAACTCAACTGTCGTCCTGCGCCACGCCCCTCGGAGCTTCATCGGTACACCTCCGGGGTCTTCTTATCGCGTTCGGCGGCTTCCGGGTAGGCGAGGTGGTCGAAGGGTGGGAACCTCGCGACAACGGCGAGGCATGAGTGTACTTGGCGTGATTCGCCCGGTAGCCTTCCGAAGGAGGAGAGCATATCCATGACTTCGGTATCCGTGAACGATGCCGTCATCGGTCACGATGGTGAACGATGCGCATCTTCGTTTTTCGTGACTGTGCGCGTGTGGATTTCGCCAGGGCGAGGACGGAAGTACGGTTGCGGAATCCCCATTCGGCTCATGGTCGATGAGCGTCATCTCAGGTGTCTCATTAAGAAGTTCAAAGGGGATGTAGTAGTAAGTAGTAGCTGCTGAAATCCATGGTGCTCCTTTCTGCTTGCAATCTGTGATTATGTTTACTATATCTGTCCTGTTTGTGGACTTTTCCAGTCCAGATTTCATGCTTCTTTCACAATTAGGACACGCGTTTTGAGATGGTTCTGCCAGATTCGCGTCCCGTGCGGCGGTGCGCTTTGTGTTACAGTAGCAAAGTCCTTTCTGCCTGTTGCTTTTTATCTCGGAGTGCGGCAGGAGAAAAGGGAGCCTGTGATTTCGGTCACACGGCTCCCTTTTTCTGTTACCAGTCAGGTTTCGCTATCCGGTTCCGCTGCCTGTAACCCACCATCAGCGACAGGCTCCGTTTTTACCGTTTTCTTCTTGCGTGCATCGAGACGCGCGCTTGGCATCCTCAGGGTATCTTCATTGGGCGGTGAGCATGTCGCTCACCCCGTCTGCATGGCTCGCAAGGAATCGGTCGAGTGCGTCGAGGTCGAGTTCCTGCCAAGCGCAACCGACGGCGGAGAGCACACTTTCACCAGCGGAATGGGTGACCAGAGAGCGCCACTTCCGGTTCCGCTCGCGAATCTTCTTTTCAAAGTTCCTTTTTTCTTCGCTCGAGTTTGGCGAGTTCCGCCTTCTGTTTCTCGATACGCTCCTCGAAATCTTGAATGGTAGCCATGGTTCTTCCTTCCTACTTGACGGCATCCCTGAACAGATTGTGCCATAACGCGCGGAGGATGGTAAGATTCCGGCAGGGCGCGGTGCCGGAACAGGGGCGAAGGCACCGTGCCCGGTTTTGCGAAGAAAAAGGAAGGAATTGGGCAGATGTATTCCAAGCTGATGCAAGGGGAAAGACCAGATGCTGATGACGATGGAACGCGCTTACAAGCGGGCAGAAGGCAGGCTTCTTCTTCCTCGGCTTCCTCGGCGGCATCGTCAGGATTCTCGCCGCATCCCTGATGAACATCAACGCGCCGTACCGACCGGAGGAACGAAGATGGCGGCACTCGGATTTGCGACGGCCGTTCTAGGCACCCTTATCGCACTTGTTGGCTTCATCGCGCTCACTTAGATTGCCAGATAGAGGTGGCAAAGATGACGAAGGACTTCCTCAATCGCGTCCGGCATTCTTCCAGCTGCACCAATCCGTTCGTTGGCGGATGAGAAGGGGCATCACCACTTGCGGGTGCCCTTTTTCTCTACGTGTTATGATGGTTTATGGCTTGCCGTGTTTATTACTATATTTATTGTTAGTTAGCCAGAAGGGAGCAGAGAGGTGGAAAATATGCCTGACAATGTGAAGACAATCCGTCGAAAAAGGAAGCCCTGCTCGCCGACCGTCTCAGGCTGCATAAGGGTTACAGGCAGCGGTTCGTGAAGGAAGGAACAGACATGGACGGATTACGCTCCCATCAGTCATTTGCAGTGGCGGTGACGGGGTGGAGGCTTCAAAGCGAAGATAAAGCGTCGAAGCTGCGCTTGATGCAGCTGCCGTTGCAGAAGCGTACTGCAAAGGAAAGTTGGATGGTCTCAGATGCGGTAGGAGGATTACGGCGGTTTCATCATCGACTGTGCTCGATGCTGAGGATGAGACCATCCGTCTCGTCGAGCTTGTGCTTGACAGCGAGGATGGCATCATGGATGATGTATTCCGTCTGGGTCGGCAGTTGCGAGTACAAGGTTTCTGACGTGCCGTGGAGATGATGCGAAGCACCTGGCGTATCCAGCTTCCTTTGCTCTCCGCGTAGGTGTAGACAAGTCCCGTGAAGACGTAGAGACGCTGGTTCTTGTTCTGCAAGTGGTCGAGCACGTCCTCCGTCTCCTCCTTGGAGTATTTCAGCTCCTGCGGGAGGATGGAGAAGTCATAGCCTTTGTTCACTGCCGAGCGCTGTTCCTCGATGATTTCCTTGTCAATCCATGCGGAACGGGTGCGCACGTAATTGATAGCCTTGGATTTATCCATGGGCTGCACGTACCACGTGATAGCCATGGGGATAGGAAGGTCTGCCATGTCTGGCAAGTGCGCGGTCGGAAAGTTCCGAGCCGAACTTCTTCATCACGAGTACCTGTGCGTAGACCCCGTTATCGAGCTTTTACGCAGTCGTTATAGTAGCCGTCCGGGCGGAAATCAATCTGCGTCGGTGCGATGCAGTCCTTGGTAGTCTGTAAGCTTGGCGGAAATATCGCGCTGGTAATCGAACAGGAACGGCTTATAGGGGTTCAGGGTGAATGGATGACAGAAAGGCGCTGGGTGCCGTTCATAAGGTGTGCCTTGCTGCCGATGGAGTTTAGGATGCGGGAGGATTCGACCTCGATACGGAGAGCTGACGCGCTGCATCTTCTGCGGTGTCTGCCGTCACGGAATAGGTGAGGTAGCGGTTCCTGCGGATGTTGCTGACCCCCTCCTTCACCTTATCGTTCAGGATGTTGTTGAATACCTGCGCGTCGTTCCTTGCAGCATCGTTTGCCTGACGCCCGGGTCGAAGAACTTGCGGTGACCGACCTCTTCTTGAGGAGCGGCGTGTTGATGACGCTCATCTGCACGATGCGTATCCGCACCGAACTGGTCGTAAAGGCGGGTGATGGCGGAGAACATGGCTTTGCTGCTCATCGCGCACCGAGTGGTAACTGGTGTCATCGAAGGCGATGGAAGAGAAAACATTCCCCTCCACCTCACAGATGCCGTCCTGATAATCTTAGTTGTAGCCGATGTAGTTCACCACGTCTTTCGCGGAGTCGCGCTTCTTTCTGGCATCGGCCATCTTATCGGACAGACTCCTTGTCCCCTGTCCTTAATAACTGGGACTTGATGGAGCTGTAGGTCTTTTTCGCTTCCTTCTCGGCCTTCTTGGCTTCCTTTTTCCTGCGCTTCATCTCGCGCTGGCGTGCTTCTTCTCCTTTCGGGTCAGCTTTCCGGCACCTGCGTGACGTGCGCGACCCTGAGAGATGGCATCCATGTCGAGCGCCGGTATCGGAGCGCAGGGGCGCGGTGTTCCCGAACCCGTCACCGGATGCGTGGACGAACGCGTCCACGTCAAATGCGGCGTTAGAGATGACCGTCCTGCCCTTTGGGGGGAGTAGGATTCGATGCCGCGAAGGTTTCCTGCTTTCGGTAGTGTTTTCCATAGATAGTTCCTTTCTGCTTTTTCCGACTCAGAGAGAAGTCCCGCAAGGCGCATGGACGGCTTGTAGAAGATGCGGTCGTTCGTGAAGTTTGCCTTAAGCCAAAGCGGCGCAAACTGCTCGAAAGGGCATCCCGCAGGGCTTCACGAAGCCCACGCACCAAAACGGCAACGAGACGGCGTAGATAAAATAGGTGCAATCGCTGACGTTCAGCCCCAAAACGAAGTAGATGTAAAGCCCGGCAAGTACCGAGACAGAAAGCGCACCGTGATGGATACCAGGGTGCGCATGGTCATCTTGCCTACGATTTTGGGCTGATACTGGCGATATCCTTGTGTACTGCTACAGAGAGCATGTTAGATATCGCTCCTTTCTAACCCGCGAGGGAACCCCAGTTGATACCGGTCTTGAAGTACACGGCAGCACCCACGACGATGGCACCGCCGATAATCATGGCGAGGGCACCGGAGAGCTGACCGCCGCCGCCCCTGCATACCGTCCTTGATGGTAGGCCAAGGTTCACAAGGCCGAAGACGATGAGGATGCCGCCGAGGGCGGTCACACCATCAGGAGAGAAGGTTTTTCACGTTTTCCAGCATGGTTGATTCCTTTCTTGTTTACTTGTTTTCTAGTAACCGTACAGATGGGCAAAGGCGATACAGGTAAGCCCCGCGACGATGATTGCAACGGCTTTGCGTATCTCCCCGCCCCCGCCGCGAAGAAGTCCCGCGAGGGTCATCCCAAGATAGATGATTCCCACGACGGTGAATGCGCCCGCAGCGGTTCCTATCGCCGGGCGGCGAGTTTGACGAGTGTTTCCAAGTTCCTTCTCCATTCGTCCCCTTTCTGCCTTTTTTCGCGTGGCATTTTTCTCTTAATTATAAGTGACTACCGGTTCAGCAATTTACCCAGAAGCCCTTTCATGATTTTTTCCATGCCGCCCATTTCCATGCCGTGAACTCCGCACCCATATCCTCATCGGGGGTGTACGGCTCGCAGCCGTTTTTCAGATACCGCTCGAAATCGAAGGAGTTCTTATGCAAACGCTTCCAGTTGCGCTTATCCACGATATAGCGGTATCGCTTATGGGCGTGGGGGTCGTACTTATCATCCATGAGCGGGTTGGTACCGGCGATGAGCAGGATTGCCTTTAAGCGGCTCATCTTTCCGATTTCTGCTGCGTCGATAAGGTCACGACCCTGAATCTGCAAGTTCTTACTGGCGCTTGAGGACTGCCCCGTAGACTCGTTGTAAGTCATCTGATGGATGGTTGCTTGCCAATCATCTCCGCAATCTCCTTGTTGGTGGAGTTGGACTTGCCACCGAGGAAGAGCGTCGAGTCGCAGCAGTCGATGATGGTCTGCGCCTTCTTATCGTATTTGCTTTCCAGCTGGCTCATGGATTGCAGGATGATGGTGATGCCGATGTTACGGGAACGGGTGACCGCGATGGTCTCCTCAATCTGCGGATGGTGCCGATGTTGGCGAACTCATCGAAGATGAAATGCACCGGGGTCGGGAGTTTCCCGCCATAATCCGAAAGGGCTTTTCGGCACAGCTGGTCGATGGTCTGCCACATGAGGATGGCGAACAGGAAACTGAGGGTCTTGTCGGTATCGGAGAGGATGCCGAAAATCGCCACCTTCGCATCCGGGTCACCAAGGGTGTCAATCTCCATCTCGTCATAGGTCAAAAGCTCGCGCACGCCGTCCGTCGCGATGGGCGCAAGGCGCACGTTGCAGGAGATGAGGATGGATTTTAAGGTCTGCCTGCGGCCACCTTGAAGTTCTTGTAGTTCATCAGGGCGAAGTCCTCGTCGGCGGAAAGTCCCCGCAGTCGGCGGGCTTCACGCCGTCGGAGTTGCGCTTGAACTTACTGGGCACCCAAGACCAGCCGTTATCTGACTGCTTGGTGCCAAAGTCCTTGAGAGACCGGCATTTCCGCAGTGTCAGGAGAAGAGCCGTCGTTCTGCTTGTACTTCTTGCCCTCCTCGATTTGAAGGAACAGCAGGTCGAGCGGGGACTTGAAGTTCTCGTCGTTCTCACGCGCTTCCGCAAGGGAGAGGAGCGTGAGAAGCGAGGACATGTTGTAGTCCTTCGCCGGGGAACCAGTCACGCAACAAGGCGATGAGCGCCGTGTAGAGCATCTTTCTCCGCGTTCTCCCAGAACGGGTCACCGCCTGATTGCCCAGTTCATAATGAAGCAGTTCACGAAGGAGAGGGATATCGGTATCCGTCTTCACGTACTTTAACGGGTTGTAGTGCATGGACTCATCAAGATTGATGGTATTGAAGCTCTTGAGCTTATAGCCGTTGTCCGTGAACAGGTATCCGGCATCCTTAAGAAGGGTTCCTTTGGGTCGGTGACGAAGTAGCTGGTGTTGAGCTGGCAGATGTTGGGTCACGTAGTTAAAGGTCTTACGGAGCCAGAGCCGCCGACCACGAGGACGTTTAGGTTGCGGTCATATTCCGGGTCGAACTTGGGACGGTGCAGGGCAAGGCCGAAGTTCTTGGTGAAGAGAAGATTGTTATCTTCGGTCTGCAAGTCCTTAAACTTCTTTCCTTCCTTCACAGTGCCCCAGCGGGCGGAACCGGATTCTTCTGCCGGAACGATAGTTTCCGATGAACGCCACGTAGCGAAGCCAAATCATCCAGATAATGAGAAAACAAGCCCCGCCAAACAGCAGGGGTTACTGGTCATATCGAGGGCAAACGGTGCATCCTTTATGGTCTGCCACATGGAAAGGAATGCGTCGCTCAAATGGTCGAAAATCTGCCCCGGATAGGTGACGAGGGTTTCGGCATAGCGGTCACCGAGATAGAAAGACCGTGGCGATGACGAGGGTGCCGAGCGCCGAGGTGGCAATCTTCTTATTGATTTCCGGGTTCGCGCTATTTGCCATCTGCATCCTCCTTTTCCAATTCTTCCAGCACAAGCAAGAGCGTGGTCAATACCGTGCGTCGTGTGGCCGCGTGGCGGAATCCTTCATAGCAGGTGAGCGAAAAGTCCTCGGACACATCAATACCGTTGAATCGCGTGGAGGAGACCGTCGCACGGGAAAGGGCGGAAGGCTCCCCAGAGTCGTGATACCATCTTCCGATTTCACGCGCTTGCACCCGGACTTCATTTCATAGAAAAGGTTGTCGAGGGTGGTATGGGTCTCGCTGTCCTTTTGGCAGGGCGGCATCAAGAAGGGAGATGAGATGGTACGCTGGGAAGGCCCGCACCAGTCCCTTAAATATCCAAGACAGGCCATCAGAAGAAGTTTTCCGTCTTTTAAAGAAGTCCCCCATCTGAATCGGAGAGGTTCACGATGGATTCCGATGGTCTCGATATCGCTGTCCGATTCCATGGTAAGAAGCGGGGGAGTATTTCAGCCTGTCCGGCAATTTGTCTTGAGTGTCATGGTCTATCCTTTTACAATACGTCTTCGCCGTTAAAGGCAGCTCGGAACCAACCCTGCGTGGTTTTCGCGCCTTCGTCTCTGTATCCATTTGAGTTTTGGCAGCGGTCATATCGCGTGCTTCCCCCGTGAGGGAATAGGACTCGGAATCATATTGCTGCTCCTCGCGAATATCGGAGGGACGAATCTCGCTTTCCAGTCTGCTCTACATCCATGACGGCGATGGTGCGGGAATGGTATCTGCGCCATCGTGGCTTTCAATACCGGAGTTCGGGTCGGGCGTGCGCCCGTCGTTATCCATGGAACCATCAGATGCAACCGGCTCAAGCAGCTGTTGTTCGTCACGCATCTGCTCCTGCGCCAGACGCGCATTCTGCATGGCAAGGTCTCCATCCGGAGGGTGCCAGCGTCCTTCGGGGTATTCTGCTCGAACCAGTTGTGGGTCACATCGAGGTCGTACCGGTTCTTAACGTCTCCGCAGAGACCGGCCAGTCACGACCGCGCTCATACGCCGGTACCGAACCGTCTTTATTCAGGCTTGCAGGCTCGTAGGCCATGACCTCACCCTTGCTGGTTTCAGTCACACCGAAGCCCCTGCGCGTTCATCTTGCGCTCGAAGTCGGAAAAGTCCGTGCAGTCTTCCCTTTTGCCTTCTGGGCAGCGTTTCGGATGTTCTGGGTATGGATGGCGGTTCCTCGGCACGAGTGTGGCAACCTTTTTCACTGCGCAGGGAATTTTCCCGGCGCGTCATAAGTCTTTTCCGGGGCATCCGTTTTCACCTGCGTCGCATGAACCTTAGGGTCACCGACGGCAATCACATCGAAATCCTCATGGGTCTCACGACCAACCATCTCGGTAAGCTCCTGTGGGAGTAACCGGAGAAGCAAATCGAATCGTCGATATTGAGGTTTTCGGTATCCTGCTCGCTAAAGAGCACATCGTAAGTTTCTTCTGGTGCATCCTTGTAACGGATGGTGACCGAATGACCGTTACGTCTTCCGCCGGAAGGTCGGGATAGCTTGTCAGCTCCGTGAGGGAATCCATGGTCTTCTTATTCACGGGTTCCGCGTGATTCAGCGCGTCGGTGATACGTTGCTCATCAAGACGCGCCATCACGTCCTTAAATTGCGGGGCATACCCTGCGACGGTCTTAGCATCCTCCTTCTGGCAAAGGCAAGGAAACCATTTCCCTGTTTGTCCGTGTGGCGGCGGCATAGGGTACCATTCTCGCGGCATACCTGCGCATAGTAGGCGACTTCCTCGGAAGTACCAAAGGGCACGGACCACCTGCTCACGAGGATTGCTTCTCAGCCATTGCTTTTGCGGCTTCGGGAGTGTTCCCCTTTCTTATAATGGCGCTGCCACCAGTCGAAAGCACGTTCCCTGCCACGCCCGAACCGCAAGTAGTTCTCCGTCTGCCTTGTGACGAAGTTTAGAGGGCGTTTCCCATGTCATCGCCGAAATCCTGAGCCATGTGGCATCATCCTTTCTTTTTCCGATTTTCTGTCTTTTGAAGCGGCAAGAATGCCGTCTCCTTTGGGGACAGATTATAACGCAGGCTATTTTTTCTATCCCTCTGCCCTATACACGAACGTGCAGGTAGAAACTGCCAAATACACGGATGCCAGGATGATAGAAAAAGACACCATTTAGCATCAAATGAACCCATTTGCGCCTATTTGCGAACGTTGACCCTTTTCTCATCTGGGTAGAGGGATTCGCCCTCAACCATCCCGCCCCAAATCTTTCATAAATCCGCAGGCGGATTGACGGAAACATTTGGAACAGGAAAAGTTGACCGGCTCCCTTCCCGTGCATTCGCCTTCGCTGCCGCGATGCGCCGGACGCAGGAAAGCGAGGGGCTTTCCCGCCGGACACCGCGACCGCTCATTTTATGCACGGGGTTTGCTATATGGGGCGCTGCCCCAGACCCCCGGCCACTCCGCGCGAGCCGCAGGATTTTTGTCCTTTCGGCGGGAAAAATACAAGTCTTGAATGTTTACCGCTTTCTTGTAAAATATATATATAGCAAGATGGTTGATACCGCTTCTTGTGAGTTGAACAGGAGGTGGTCTTCACCGATGAATCAGGAAGAAACGATGCTTTTGCATAGGAGAGATACAAGAAAAACGATTAAGAATCTGACCGTGATGAGCGATATTTTCGCGCGGAATGTATTAAGGATAAGAAAGCCTGCGAGTACGTTCTTAGAATCATCATGGAGGACAAGGTTTGACCGTCATCGACAATGAGACGCAGATGGATTTCAGGAACATGCACGGCAGGGTGTCGTGTTGACTGCGTGGCAAAGGATGGAAGCGGACGCGTCATAAACGTCGAGATACAGCAAGACGATGAGGGGGCGCACCCGAAGCGTGCCAGAATACCATCTTGGGATGATGGACTCGAACGTGCTGGATACGGGAAAGAACTTCGACAGGCTACCGGAGACCTACGTGATATTTGTCACCTTAAAGGACGCGCTTGGATGCGGACTTCGATAGCCCATATCGACCGGATAATCCGCGAGAACGGCAAGGAGTTCGGGGACGAGGAACACTTCATCTACGTGGATTCCAGCAAGGACGATGGAAGCGAGCTTGGAAGACTGATGCACGATTTCCGTGTGAAGGAAGCGAAAGAGATGCAGGCGGGAGCATTGAAAGACCGCGTGCATGAACTGAAAGAGACCGAGAAAGGGGTGGAGCATATGTGCAAGGAAATGGAAGCCCTGCGTCTGGAAGGCGTGGAGGAAGGAAGACTGGAAGAGAAAAGAGAATGCCAAAAGCATGGCGGAAGACGGCATGACGGTAGACAGAATCGCAAAAATCTTGAAAGTGAACGCCCAGATGGTGCAGGAGTGGCTTGCAGGTAGCGTTTCTACGGCAAGATAGATAACCACTTAGACGGCTTTACGGTTTTACGACTCTGCGGGTTTCTGGCTCGCAGGGTTTTTGAAAACAGGTAAATAATTTTGTTAATGAAAAACTCGTTACCAATGGGGACATAACCCAGTTGATAACGAGTTTTTTGTTTTGAAAGACGATAGTTTTGATTGCACACTGATTGCACACCTGCGTATTTTTTTGTTGTTTATAGGTTGCTATATTGCCTTATATTGCCGGAAAATCGCTTATTTTTTTCGGCATATGGAAGGTTGTCGAAATCAGTTTTGAGTAGAATCCGGTGAGCCGCAAACCCTTTGTTTATAAGGGGTTCAAGGCTCTCCGTTTTCGATGCACACTGATTGCACAGTGCGTGGTCTTAATATAGAATAAAAAAGCGGCTTGCTGGTCGCGAGCAGGTGCTGCTTCTTGCTGGGAGGGCACCCGTTTTTTCTTTCTCATGCACGGTGGTAGTCCGCCGTGTGTTGGTTGCTCGTGTAGTTCGCGATGCTCGTCTTCGGCTCACTGTAGTTGAGGATGCCGGTGAGCTTCTTTGCGACTGCTTGGTTGGTATTGGGATACAGGTGCCCATATGTCCCAAGCGTGGTCTGTATCTTCTCATGCCGAGCCGTTCCTTGAGGGCAGTGGGCTTTCTCCCATGTTGATGAGAAGTGACGCGTGGGAGTGGCGAAGGTCGTGAACCCGGACGCGGTGAACGCCTGCGAGGTCTGCGAGCTTCTTCATCGCACGCGGAAGCCTTGTCTTTGTGGTCAGGGAAGCCCGTTGTAGCTCAAAACGAACTCGCAGTCAGGGATGACAACGCGCTGCACCTTGCGCCATGCGGCGAGTTCGGAAAGCGTGTCCTCATCCAGATAGATGGAGCGGATTGCCGCACGCGTCTTCGGTTTCGTGAACTTGTAGTCCGACTGGTTGTGGTAATAGAGCGTTTTGGTGATGGAACAAAGCCCGGTCGTGAAGTCGATATCGCTCCACAGGAGGGCAGATGCTTCCCCAAGCCGCATCCCACTCATGAACAGGAAGAGCAGGCTGATGAACAGGTAGTGCTCGTAGTAGTCTCCCTTGTAGAGTTTGGAAATCACCTTCTCGAACTCATCAAGCGTCCAGAATCCACAAGCGGTTTCTGCCCACGAACGTTGCCGACCATCCGTGACGGGTTCCTTTCCGTAATACCCAATATGACGGCACGGTCGAAGGCAACGGAGAGCATTCCTGTGTGACGCGCACGTAGTTCGGGCTATATCCTGCGCGGATGAGGGCAAGCTGCCAGTTCTGTATGTCGATTGGCTCGATGGCATCGGTAAACTTCTCGTAGAAGCAGGAGAAGTGTTTCCGCACCAGTACCGGCGCGGTTCTCGAAGGTACTTTCCTTTACCTGTGTCTTATACCAAGGAAGGTAAGTTTCTTCAATGAACGTTCCGAAGGGAATCCTTTTCTGTTCGGTGGGAAGCGATTGGGAAGCAAATTGCAAAACGAGTTTTGCATATTCCTCTTTCGCTTCTTTTTTTTGTCTTGAATCCGCTTTTGTATTTCTGAATCCGCTTTCCCGTGGAATGGTCGAATCCGAGATTGGCGCGGAAATAGTAGGTGCCGTTATCGGCTTTCTTAATTTGGTCGTTTGCCATTTGTCTTTACTCCTTTTTCAGGAGCGCGACCAGCGGCATCACCGTCTAAGGCAATCCCAAAGAAGCTCCTCGACGGCTTCCGCCGGAACGCGGTCGAGCTTGCGTGAGAGTAGAAGGGATAGCCCTTCTCAACCATGCGAATTTTCGCCAGACGGATGATATCGGTGGCGAAAGAGTTCCCATAGCCGAGGGCAACTAAATCTTTTTCGTTACGGTTACCATGGCTCTCCTTTTGACAGGAAAGCAGACTACTCGTCTTTCTGACTGTATTGTAGCAGGTCAGAGCGCGTTTGTATATAGTCTGCTTCCTTTCCTTCTTTCTGGTTGTCTGGTTTCCTGTGTTTGTGGTTTTACTGTTTACGGTTTAAACCTCAACATCGCACGCAAGAGCTTCGCCTGCATAAACGATTTCATTGAGAGGTCGATGCCGTAATCCCAGAAGCCATCCGCGTCGGTGTAGAACCCGGTGCAGAGTCCGTCCATGAAGTCGTTGAGTAATCGAGCACCGCCCCGGCAGCAAGGGCATCTCCGCTTGTCGCGGCAACGACGGTATCGTAGTCAATCTTTCCCTTTGCCATGCGGGTCACCCCCTTCCGTCAGAATGTCCGCAAGACGGGCGAGCGCACGGGCGCGACGGTTCTGCACCGTGGAGCGCGGGAACCCCATGTCCTCACCGATACGCCTATCCGACCATCCGGCAAAATAGGAGAGCAGGATGATTGCCTGCTCCTCTGGGCAGAGTTTTCCAGCGCATCCGCGAGGTCTTTGTCTGTCACGCCGATAGGCTTCCCGGCGGCATCGAATACGGTTTCCCGCTCCGGCACGTCCTGCCAGTCCGCAAGGCTTTCGAGTTCACTTCTTCTGAGGTCGCAGAACAGCACCTCGCGGTTGCGTCTCCTTTGCGCTCCCTCAAAACGTCCGTCCGCGCGTTCACGAGGGTCTTCCGGCAATAGGTCAGAACATGCCGACCACTTCGTTACGGTTCGCTTTCTCTTTCGTCATCTTTTTCCTCCTTTCGGTATAGGCACGATTTCCGTGCCCTTTCCTGCCAAGAGGAAAAAAAAGCCCCGCAGCGTCGATACGCTACGGGGCGCGGGGACGGTGCCGGGAAGGAAATCGGCACCAGAATCAGGAAGAAGCGGCTGATGCTTAAAACCGCTCCGCTACGATTCTATCCCCTCGATTCCCAACTTCCGCTTGAAATCTTTGCGGTTCTTCATTTCCGATTTCCCGACGGCGCGAGTTGCCGTCGTACTTCACCGAAACCCGACCTCAACGATGCGGTCGAAGACACGTCCCCACGGGTCATCTGCCGTGGCGTTCAGGATTCTCTCGCGAAAGTCGAAGTTCGTCGTTATCACCATCGGTTTCCCTGCCTTGTAGCGTCCGTCGATAACGTCGTAGACGTGCTCCATGACGTACTCGGTGGAGCGCTGGGCACCGAGGTCTTCAAGGATGAGGAGGTCTGGGGCGAGGATTCTCTCAAAGGTTCCCGGAACGCTTCTCGAAGGAGGATTCCATCAGGTTCACGACCTGCTTGATATCGGTCACGACAGGAGAACCCGCGCTCGATGACGGCGTTCGCGATGCAGGACGCATGGAAGCTCTTGCCGTGCCGCGCTTCCCGTACAGGACAAAGCCCCTCCGGGTCTTTCGGGTCGAAGGTCGCGGCAAATGCCTTGCAGACGGTGCTCTGAGCCGCGTTCCTGCCGTCATCGGCATCGAAGGTGCAGAAGGCGTACCTGCCGGATGAGGGGAAGCACTGCTTCCTTAGCCGTTCCGTCCTACGCCTTTTCTCCGCCCGCTCGGTTTCCTCGCGCTGCCTGTCCGCTTCCTCACTCTGGCAACGGCACATGGTCGGGACAAGGTGCGGCTCCTTGAAAGATTCCGCCCGCCGGGAACATCCGCTCGCGTGGCTCTCCGCATTTCCCGCAGACGAGGATGCCGTCCGCGTCGCGATAGTCCTCGCCCGGCTTCCGTCCGTCCTGCTCCTTGGTTTTCGTTACGTTTTCACTCATTTACCTCGTCCTTTCTGCGTTACCCTGTCTGAGAGCCTGTCTACGGGACTTTGCAGTCTTGTTCAGGCAGTTGCTGCCACATGACATTTAACGTGTCATAGGCAGGCTCTCAGGCATTCTCAGGGGCATTTCTAGTACATGTTCTCGTCGATATATCCCTGAGCCGTCTCCCGGTCACAGCCCCATTTCGCCATGACCTCCTCGACGGAGGGATTTTCCCGACCGCGTTGGCCTTCGGTTCCGTGCGTGCGAGAGGGGTCGCAGTCTTCGGGTGTTCGTTCCTGTCCCCAGACTGCGGCGAGCTTCTTCCAGTCATCGACGGGCTTGCCGGAGTTCGTGCGCCAGCCGCGTCCCTCGTTCACATCGAAGAAGCGGTCAGGGGTCAACCGCGAATCCCATTTCCGCGAAGTGCGAGCGGACTTCCTCCTTGTCGGGATTCCAGAACCTGTCATCCCATTCCCATCAGCTACAGCTGTAGATGTAGCTGTATTCTTATATCTATCATCTATATTCTTAGGGCGTGACGCAATTTTTACAGCTTCATTTTCAACCTGTGCAGATTGTCTACCTGCGCTTTTACCGTCTGCGTCAGTGTAAAAACCGGTGTCAAAATCACTGTCAACTTTTACGTCAAAATTGACGTCAACTTTACCGTCAAAACTGTCAACTTTTACACCGTCAATTTTTACAGTGTCAACTTTCGTGCCGTCATCTTTTACGATTTTTCCGCCTTTTGGGGCTGGAAGTGCTGGCGCATATTCCTTGCGGTACTTGATGACGGAGGGGCGGCTCACTCCGGTCTTCTCGGCAACCTCGGTGTTCGTGGCATCCGGGTGCTCGGTAAGGTATGCGACCACTTTATCCTTCTTCACCTGACGGGTTCCCTTTCCGTTCTTACGGGCACGCTCCGAAGCCTTGCGCACACGGTTTCCCTCGCGCATCGCGTCGATTGCCGGGACGTTCTGGTTAAACTCCCAGTCCGCGATGGCGTAGATGCCATCCTCGCAGATGACAAGGCCAAGCTGCACGAGCGGCTGCACGCATTGCCGAAAGGCGGGAACGGTCTTCTTGGTGACCGCAGCAAGCATCTCGTCGGTGTAGGGAACGCTTTCGTGGAGAAGGAGCTTCCCGGCGCAGCCGCATTTCACCGCAAGCGATTGTAGACGGGCGAAGACGGTGTAGATGGAGTCCGCATTGTCCATCGCGTCGATGAGTAGGGCTTCCTGCGTGTCGAAGAACTCACTGTAGTCCCTGCGCCACGCTCCTCGAGCTTCATCGGTACACCTCCGGGGTCTTCTTATCGCGTTCGGCTTCGGAGTAGGCGAGGTGGTCGAAGGGTGGGAACCTCGCGACAACGGCGAGGGCATGAGTGTACTTGGCGTGATTCGCCCGGTAGCCGAAGGAGGAGCATTTCCATGACTTCGGTATCCGTGAACGTGCCGTCATCGGTCACGATGGTGAACGTGCCGTCATCGTTTTTCGTGACCGTCCGCGTGTGGATTTTAGCGAGGGCGAGGACGAGGACGAGTCGCGGAATCCCCGTTCGGCTCATGGTCGATGAGCGTCATCTCAGGTGTCTCGTAGAAGTTCAAGGGGATGTAGTAGTAGTAGCTGCTGAAATCCATGGTGCTCCTTTCTGCTTGCAATCTGTGATTATGTTTTACTATATCTGTCCTGTTTTGTGGACTTTTCCAGTCAGATTTCATGCTTCTTTCACAATTAGACACGCGTTTTGAGATGGTTCTGCCAGATTCGCGTCCCGTGCGACGGTGCGCTGTGCTACAGTAGCGAAAGTCCTTTCTGCCTGTCGCTTTTATCTCGGGTGCGGGCAGGGAGAAAAGGGAGCCTGTGATTTCGGTCACACGGCTCCCTTTTCTGTTACCAGTCGGAGTTTTCAGTATCCGGTTCCGCTGTCTGCTCCCCCGCATCCGCAACAGGCTCCGTCTTTACCGGTTTCTGTTTGCGTGCATCGAGACGCGCCTTTGCATTCTCTGGGGTGCTTCCGTGGACGGCGAGCAGGTCGCACACCTCGACTGCATGGTTTGCAAGGAAGCAATCGAGCGCGTCGAGGTCGAGTTCCTGCCAAGCGCAACCGACGGCGGAGAGCACGCTTTCACCAGCGGAATGGGTGACCAGAGAGCGCCACTTTCGGTTCCGCTCGCGAATCTTCTTCTCAAGTTCCTTTTTCTTCGCTTCGAGTTTGGCGAGTTCTGCCTTCTGTTTCTCGATGCGCTCCTCGAAATCTTGAATGGTAGCCATGGTTCTTCCTTCCTACTTGACGGCAACCCTGACCAGATTGTGCCATAACGCGCGGAGGATGGTAAGATTCCGGCAGGGCGCGGTGCCGGAACAGGGGCGAAGGCACCGTGCCCCGGTTTTGCGAAGAAAAAGAAAGGAATGGGGCAGATGTATTCCAAGGATACAGGGAAAGACCAGATGCTGATGACGATGGAACGTGCGCTTACAAGCGGGCAGAAGGCAGGTTTCTTCTTCCTCGGCTTCCTCGGCGGCATCGTCGGGATTCTCGCCGCATCCCTGATGAACATCAACGCGCCGTATCGACCGGAGGAACGAAGATGGCGGCACTCGGATTTGCGACGGCCTGCGTTCTAGGCACCCTTATCGCACTTGTTGGCTGCGTAGGCTTCATCGCGCTCCTTGGTGCCAGATAGAGGTGGCAAGATATTGAAGGACTTCCTCAATCAGCGTCCGGCATTCTTCCGGCTACACCAATCCGTTCGGCGGAGACGAGAAAGGCATCCTGCGCGGGTGCCTTTTTTCTTCGCGTTGTTATGATAGTTTTATGGCTTGCCGTGTTTATGGTTTGTCGGTCTGCTATATTTATTGTTAGTTAGCCAGAAGGGGCGAAAATGCAGGCAGTGGCAGAAAGGAAGGAATGACATGGATGGATACACGCTTTACATCAGTCGTTGCAGTGGCGGTGACGGGGTGGAGGAGAGCTTCAAGGCGAAGATAAAGCGTCGCGAAGCTGCGCTTGATGCCTTTGCCGTTGCAGAAGCGTACTGCAAGGAAAGTTGGATGGTCTCAAGATGCGAGTGGGAGGGATTTGACGGTTTCATCATCGACCTGTGCTCCGATGCGGAGGATGAGACCATCCGTCTCGTCAGGCTTGTGGCCGACAGCGAGGAGGCATCATGGATGATGTATTCCGTCTGGAATACGGCAGTTGCGAGTATAAGGTTTAGGTACGCTATCGGCAAGTTTATCCATGCTTTTATATACAGGATATATGGGTGTACCGTTCACCTGCTTGCTGGTATGCCAGTCTGCTATATTTATAGGCAGCAAGGGGGACGGCAACCGAGCCGCCCCACGGCAGGAAGGACGAATATGAAGGACAAGAAGCTAGAGGAAGCCGTTGACTATGTTTGCTCCTGTTGCCCCTATATCTTTAGCGGCAGCGATGAATGGGACAAGTCGAATCCGGCATTTGCGGACTGGCGCGACTCTGCTACCAAGTATTGCGACCGGTGCATGGTTCGCAAGATGACAGACTTTTACAATGCGCTAGACGAGCATGAGTTTTTTCAGAAGATATGCCGGAGTATCAGGCGATTGTGAACTATTAGGGCAGCGGAACCGCGGGGCATCCGGGAGGGTGCCCTTTTTCTTTGGCTTTGGAACCGCCCTGCGCGGCGTGAACGGCGCGTGGTCGTTGCGGAAACGGGGACTCGGGGCGGCTTTCCCACCCTTTCAACAGCCTGCGGGTCGGTCTAGGAACCCTCCGGCCATTGAAAGCGCGGAAAAGCCTTCTACTTGGCAGAAACGGCGGACTGACCTGCCGGGGTTTCCAACATTCCGACAGGCTCCGGGTCGTTCTCGGAACCCTCCGCCCATCGAAATGTTGAAAAACCCCTTCTTCTCGGAAACCATAGGCCGCAGGCGCGGCAAAGTGGGGCCGCCGCAGCGGCTCGGTAGGGGCGGGGAAAGGAGGGCGGTGGCTCCGTGACGGGAGGTTGGCTTTCTTGGCATCCTACGGTTTCGCAGGGTCTCTCCGTGGCGCGGTCGCCTGCGCTCCCCTCAGATTAAGGGGCTGCTCGCCCCTAATGACCCAGTTCCATGGAGACGGCGTGAAACCTTAGTTAGAGAGGTACTGTGTTGCTGGTATGCTATAATGCTGGTTATCAGGTAGAGCAAGTTAACGGGCTTGCCGAGTAGACGGAAAGGAATCATGAGTATGGCGAGATACCACTACACGCGAGAGAACGAAAACGGCGTGGTACTCTATCTGGAATCGGAACCGGCGGAAGACGCGATGGATGTGTCCGACGATGCGATTGCCGTTGGGTTCAGCGGAAACGGGTACCTGAGTTTTGGACGAGGTGCCGCAGGGCGGCGGAAAGCGCTGCCGAATGGTGTCAAGTATGCGGCGGGCGGCAGATGCGTAATCACAGATACGTTCACGGGCGAGGAAAAGATTTGGAGGTGGGGCGTTAGCCATGGACATTCAGGGCATCCGGGAGGGTGCCCTTTTTATATGCATAATATGCGTGATGTATGGAGTTTCCCGCTCATATCGTGTTTTTCCTGCTTGCTGGTATGCCAGCCTGCTATATTGATAGACAGCAAGAGAGCTGGTACCGAGCCAGCCATGATGGAAAGGGATGAAAAGATGAAGACCTTACTCACCATGAAAGACATTGCCAAGGTGGCGTCCCGAACGGTCTCCGACTATCTCGCAAATGGGTACATCCTCAGCCCCAATACCGGGTGGACAATCTATTCAGACAGACGTTTCCATATGGAACTCATCCGGGAGAACGGTGCGCCGAAGACGGTGCGAATCGGACTTTTCAACAAAGGGAAAAGACGAGTTCGCTTTTTGAGGTTCGGGAGTTCGATGGCGATTTTGCGACCGGGATACCCGCATTCGCAGTGGAGAGGGACGGCAGGCTGATAAAGCTCTGTCAGGCTATATTGCATAGAGCATGGTAACATGGAGGGCGGAGAGGTCTATACCACATCCGGGGAGGAGTACGAAGAAATCAGGCGGAAGCGGCTTACTCGGGCAATGCAGAGGGATTGCACGGTATATGGCAAGACGGACGTGGGGTGACGGATGGTGCAAGGCGTGCCTGAGACCGGAGCAGGTATTGGGACGCGTTCAAGAAACTCGCGGTTACAAGAGGACGAAAGCCGAAGACATTCGCTATGTAGGAAAGCGTTTTAAGGCGGCAGGAGGGACGTGCAGCTATTACGTTGTATTCAACCGCCGTGTGTCAAAGGCGGCTGACTGGTCGCTTACGATTTAGTACCGGCATCACGGTCTTTACGGGCCTCCAAGAGGGTGCCTTTTTGCTATGCATAATATGCAGGATGTATGGGTTTCCTGCTCATATCGTGTTTTTTCCTGCTTGCTGGTATGCCAGCCTGCTATATTTATAGACAGCAAGAGGGGCGGCAAGCAGAGGCTTCCCAAAGGCAGAAGGGACTTCAAGATGGCTACTTTGGATGTTACGGAGAAGGTCAACGTCCTCGTGGACGCGATTGGCTGGGAGGGTTTTTGCGAAGAGCTGATGGCACGGATGGACGAGGATGCGCTCGATGCCGTCTGCGACCGTATCGCACCGCGTTACGGCGTGGAGCTTGCGGGGAGTCGCTATGCAGCCTAAAGACACGGAGGAGCGCCGCAGGGCAATCGACCGAGTGAACCGGGCATATGCCGATGAGGACTACGATAGGTACGAAAGGCTCATCAAGCGTTATTGTCAAAAAGTTCGGGTTTGACGGCGATTACAGTCTTTTGAGGATGCCTGCACGGATGCCCGCATATTCGGTCACGGAATCGGCTAGAGGAGGAAGCATGACGCTCGGGGAGCTGTTCGAGGAGACTTACATTCAGGGTGAAATCGCGATTCGAAGCTATGATTCGACGGGTACTACGATTGAGCACTATCTAGGCGATGCGGAGGAGTTCTACCCTGACGAACACCCTCAAATCCTTGAAAGGGAGGTCGGCTATATCTTCCCGCTCATGGAGGTCGAGCCGACCATCTGTATCGAGCTGAAAAATGAGGAGGACGAGGGATGAGCGGAATGAAGGTCAAGGAGTTGATGGATAGCCTGAAAGGGGATGGTTACCGCTTTCGCGTCCATTATCCAGAGGAATGGGAGTTTGGACTCATAACGGGAACGACTTTCTTTGGCAAACGTGGGCTGGTCTTGCAGCATGGGAGGATGACGTGAGTTCTTTCACACTGAACCCGTCTTGGCTTTCCTGCGAGGACGAGACGCAGCGTTGCATCATGGTCGAGATTTACTTGGAGCCGTAAGGATGGGCGCGGGGGAGTAAGCCCCTGCGCCCGTGGCAGGTCTGCGCAGGGGATGTTATCGGTAGCGGCAAGCGGGTCGAGTACGTGTTCGAGCGGTACGGGGAACTGTACATAAACGCAAGCGACGAGGAGCTTGTGCGGCAGGGGAAGCGAACCTATGGAGAGGAGCTTACAAGGCTCTACGACCTCGACCTTTCCGGGTGGAGGGTCATCGGCCATTACGGGTGCGGACGCGGCTACAGTGACGAAGCTGGTATGACATGGGGAAGCCGTTCGGACGGCGCTAGCGAAGGGATGAATATGGGCAAGGAGAAAATCGAGGAGAAGGACGTGCGACTTCTGGAGGTATGCCGTCGAGCAGGCGTTTGACGGAGCGATGAGGGACGGGGCGCTGTCGCTGTTGAACCGTCTGGTCGATTCGGCTTCGGAAGCGGCAAATCTTGAGGAAGAGCTTCTGAACCTCAAGGGGAGTATCAGAGGAGCATGGAGAACTCGAAGCGTGGGGCATTCAAAGCGCCTTCATGCTACCTACGAGCGCAAAATGCAGGCGAGAGAAGCAGATGGCGAAGGGGCGGATGCTTTTGCGCAGACGGCAAGCCGGTCATGTTCGGCGAGACCCTTTACGGAGGGACGGACGCGATTGGATGATTGTCGGGATTGCCGGAGCGTGGTCGTATGACGTGTACGGGCTGCACGTCGCGCACGACGGGAAAAAAGAGAAGAAACCGCTTCGAGCGGAATGGCTCGTCCATGAGCTGACGGATGCCGGGAAGGAGGTTCAGAAAAGGATGCTGCCAACAAAGAAGCGCTGTCCTAGGTGCGGGCGCGTGCTGCCAGCGGAAGCGTTCAACTTGGTTCGCGGCGGAAGGGAGCTTGCCGGATGGTGCCGTGCGTGCAACCACCGCTATTATCTCGACCGCAAAGGAAGCGGGATTCGTCAGGAAGAACCCGAGCGGGCGGAGGATTGCGCATGGAGGGTATACCGATGCGGTCGGCAGGTATATCGACCTCGGATAGGGAAAGGACGGGCATCCGAAAGGGTGCCCTTTTTTTTCGTGCAGGATATGCAGGATGTATGGAGTGTACGGTTCACCTGCTTGCTGGTATGCCAGTCTGCTATATTTATAGACAGCAAGAGGGACGGCAAACCGAGCCGCCCCATGGCAGAAGGGACTTCAAGATGAAGAACGTCAGGGAGCTTGAGACCTATGGTGCAATCCTTATCGGCTGCGGGATTATGGCGTACACGCTCATGCTTGCGAGCGTGGATGCGCCGGTCTGGGCGATAATCGAGTTTGTTATGGGTACGCTCTTCATGGTGGTCGGCGTGTGGTGCGTCTACCTTGCGGGCATGGAGTACGACTACCAGATGGAAAAGCGCCGCTACCGCAACAAGAGGTAAGCACCAGCAGACCATAACCGCTACCGGGAGGAGTTCGGTCGGTAAAGCGAGCTAGGGCATCCGGGAGGGTGCCCTTTTTCTTTGGCTTTTCGGGAGCCGCTGCGGGCGGCGTGAAGGCGCGGGGGCGTTGCGGAAACGGGGACTCGGGGCGGCTTTCCCACCCTTCCAACAGCCTGCGGGTCGGTCTAGGAACCCTCCGGCCATTGAAAGCGCGGAAAAGCCTTCTACTTGGCAGAAACGGGGGACAGACCTGCCGGGGTTTCCAACATTCCGACAGGCTCCGGGTCGGTCTCGGAACCCTCCGCCCATCGAAATGTTGAAAACCCCCGTCTTCTCGGGAAACCATAGGCCGCAGGCGCGGCAAAGCGGGGCACGCCGCAGCGGCTCGGTAGAGGGCGGGGAAAGGAGGGTCGGTGGCTCCGCGACGGGAGGTTGGTTTTTCATGACACGCTACGGTTTCGCGCAGGGTCTCTCCGTGGCGCGGTCGCTTGCGCTCCCTCAGATTAGGGGCTGCTCGCCCCTAATGACCCGAGTTCCATGGAGAAGGCGTGGAGTCTCGCGTTGTGGAGTGTGCTGGTATGCCGCATAGCTATAATTACAGATAACAGCAAGGGGGGGACGGCACCGGAGCCATCCCAAGGCAGAAAGGACGGAGCAAATGAAAATCGAGAAAAACGATATGGTCATGGTCTATGACAGGGGGCGGCATCTGTTCCCCCACTGCCAGTATACCGGCAGGTTCGGTGACCTTACGGCATACTGGCAGGAGATTGTCTCGGATGCAGGTTTATCTGTTCCGGCTGGGGAGAGCGAGGAGTGCGACTGGCTGGTTCTCTTCGGCCAGCCTTGGTCACCGTATTCACCGGACGGCATTCGCTAAGGAGTTGAAGGGGCATCGGGAAAGAGATGCCCCTCTTTTTCGATGCAACGTAAGTAGGGAGCGTGGAAATGGATAGGTACGAGGTCATGGCAGGCAAGATGGCACCCTTGACCGACGGGGGCGCACCGCAAATGGGGATTCACCGGAAAGGTCGAGACAAGGAGCTATGAGCGGCTAGTTGATGCGCTCATTGACTTCGTGGAGACCGGAGACGGTCTAAAAGCGCGGTTCCTCACAGGGTTTACAGCGTGCTTGGCAGCGGATAGGAAATCTGTCGAGAACCGTGGGTTCGGGGTCGCGGTCAGGAAAGTCCGGTGCCATCGGGGCGAGGACGGCACGGTCAGAGGTATCTTCCGTAGAGACGATGCACGAACGTCGGTACGGTCGATGATTGGCGATACGACACGGCGCATCGCGAGCAGACCGAGAACGGTCAGAAGGGTTGAAGGGATGGACAATGAGTTCCACGATTAAACTGTATGAGCATAACCAGAAGGCGTATGACGCACTCCCTGAGATATGCAGGGGAGCGCGACCGCACCTGCGCGTCATCAAGCCGACCGGAACGGGAAAGTTCGTCATCATCGCAAAGATGGTGCAGGACAACCCGGACAAGCGGTTCCTGCTGCTCGGCACCAACGATTACATGTTCAATGACCAGATGGCGAACCTTGCCGAGATTGCGCCGGGGTTCACGCCTGAGAACCTGCAATTCATGACCTATGCGGCAGCGATGGGAATGGAGCGCCGTAACGACTGCGTTCCGCCCTACGATGTGATAATCGCCGACGAGTTCCACCATTGCGGGGGCTGAGGAATGGGGAAGGGCGTTACCCACATCTCGATGCGAACGAGAGCGCCAAGGTGGTCGGATTCACTGCCCCCTATCCGCTACTCGGATGGTGGAAGGAATATGGCGGACGAGATGTTCGACGGAAACGTGGCCTATTCCATGGAGCTTGAAGAAGCGTGGTTGCGTGGAATCCTACCGATTCCCGAATACATCGTCGCACTTTACGAAGCTCCATCAGAACTTGAAAAGCTAGCGAAATCAATCACGACCGTGAGGGATGAAGTAGCGAGGAAGAGGTTCCAGAAGAAGTACGAGAAACTGCGCCGTGCTTACGGGAAGCGGGCGGCGTGCGGGAAGCCATAGCGGCCTATTTGAAGAAAGCGAATGCGAAGGTCATCGTGTTCTGCCCACGCGTCGCAAAGCTCCGCGAGTTCATGCTTCTGCGGCGGGAATGGTTCGGCGCGGTAAACAGCGATATACACGCTTATAAGACCGTGAGTGCAGACCCATACGGTTCCGAGGACTTTCAGGCGTTCAAGGATGATGAATCAGATGCCTTGAAGGTGCTTCTATTGCGTGAACCAGCTCAACGAAGCCGTTCATGTCAGGGTGTCGATGCCATCGTGATGGTCAGGCCGACGAAATCACCGACCGTCTTCTACCAACAGTTGGGGCGCGTCCTGTCATCGGGCGGAAAACCGAACACCGCTCGTGTTCGACCTCTGCAACAATTTCGCTTCCATCACCGTGGCGGAGGGGACTTGCGGACGGATGGAAAAAACCTACCAGGGAGATGAAGGATGCCGGGGAGCATCCGGTGTTTTCACCGAGCGATTTCAAGGTTGTGGGAAAGGCGTTGGAAATCAAGCAGCTCGCGGCTGAGTTGCAGAGTGCCCTGAATCCGCTTTTTAGTATAGACGATAAGATTTCATTTCTGGAAAAGATAGCGAGAGCGAACGGAGGAAGATTGTAAATGTCAACACCGTCGTCAGAAGCTGTATATTCATCATACCTTCGCAAACTATATCGCGAGAAAAAACTGACAGACGAGCAGATAGAGAGATTGGAACGAATAGGTTTCGATTTCCAAGGAGGAAAAAGACAGCGTCCAGGGGCGTAACTTGCCTAGATACAAGAGGGCTTTTCTTCGATTAGAGAAGCAGAGCGAAGCATCGGAGACGATAGGCTGAGTTATTTTCTTAGGCGCTACGGCGTGGCAATCATAGACGGGAAGCGATACTGCCTTAGAAGACTGAAGGAAGCGCCAGATTTGGATGCCCGTTTCAAAGATTTCTTAACTAACAATAAAGATAACAGAGTAATTTGTATTGAAACGGGGGAGATTTGGCCTACGATTCGTGCTGCTGAATTAGCGGTTTTCGGTAAAGATAATGGCACCATACATCGTGCCGTAAATGGTCAACTTCACTCGGCGAAGGGTTTACATTTCTGCTTGCTGTGCAACTATAACCAGAATGAGCAGGGAGAAACTTCTGCACCCTCGCTATAAGAGAAATAAGGTCAAGGTAAGATGCGTCGAGACCGATGTTCTTTATGACTCGATGGCAGATGCCGCACGTTTTTCTTGTCAATGCGTATTCCGTTTCGCAGAGGATTGCGGAAGGTGGTATTAGGAAGGCAGCTCGGGAGGGGCGGAACTTGCAGAGGATACCATTGGAGCTTCGTGGATAGAGAAACACCACCGGCAAAGAAGAGAGGTAGATACCGGCCTGTTCGCTGTAGAGAGACAGGAATAGTATATCCATCAGTTGTTGCTGCCGCGCAATCCTTCGGCAATGAAACGAAAAAATTACGGTTCTATCAGACTGTCGGCAAAGTCTGGCGGGACGGCCTACGGCTATCACTGGGAGTTTGAAGACGAGCAAGCGCCAAAGATGAAGCCGTTTGGAAGAAGCAAGCCTGTCCGGTGTGTGGAAACAGATGAGAGGTTCGAGAGCATAAGGAAGGCCGCGGAGGGAAACGGGGGTAAGAAAGTCAGGTATCGGACAAGCTGCCAATCATAAACAGGAAACGGCAGGTGGTTATCACTGGGAGTTTATAGAAGATTTTTTGGTTAGTGCGGGTGGGCATCCGAAAGGGTGCCCTTTTTGTCATGCGCGACATGCAGGTTATATGGAGTATGGAGTTCCCCTGTTTGCTGGTATGCCAGTCTGCTATATTTATAGACAGCAAAAAGGGACGGTACCGAGCCGTTCAATGGCAGAAGGAGCCAAGATGGACAGGAAGATTCGATATTTCGTCAACGGGTGGAGCTTTCGGCTCAGTTTTGCAACGCGCCCGGGTTATGACGGAGACCACGAGGATATCAGCGATGGAGATTCGTATGAGCTTGGCGAATACGAGAACTCGAGAAGCGCTCGCGGCGGCGGAAGCATTCATATCGACGCATGGGAACGAGGTCAATGACGAGGAAGATGGCATCGGCTCCGTCATCTACTGGACTGTAGAGGTCGAGCGTCGCGTGGAGTACAAAGAGAACGAATGGCTCCCGTGCGATGAGTCCGGGAGGATTGATGATGGTTACGGCAATGAGCCGAATGCGACCGTCGCATATCTCAGCTCACTGGAAGGAAGCCGCGAGGAGCGGGCGTTCGAGCTTGCGAAGAACGAGTATCTGGCATGGCTGGAACACAAGGCAGACCGTTATACGACGGTCTACGGTTACATGGATTAGGTGATAGATATGAACAGCATTTGCTTTGACACCGAGACTACCGGTCTTCATCCGAACGGTAGCGACCCGGATGAGATTCTGACCATCTCCATCATCGGAAGGGACGGCTCCGTCCTGTTGGATGAGAGGTTCCGACCGACCGTGAAGACCGAATGGCCGCACGCGAGCGCCGTCAACGGCATCTACCCGGAGGACGTGGCAGACCTGCCGACTATCGAGACAGCCATACCGCGACTGAGGGAAATCTTTGCAGGGGCGGACGAGATTATCGGCTACAACGTCGGATTCGACCTCGGATTCCTTTCCGCCGTCGGGGTGCGCCCGAGAGAGGATGCAATCATCACGGACACCATGAAACTGTTCACGTGGTTCATGGGAAGGCGTTACAAGTTGGTGGATGCCGCCGACCACATCGGATACGAGTGGACGGGCAGGGCGCACGGGTCGCTTGCCGACGCGCTCGCGACACTTGCCGTGCAGCGATGGCTCGAACAATGGCTCGTAGCAGAGTAGATACGTGCTTAGGGCGTGTGAAGTGTTGCTTTTCACACGCCCTTATCTTTGCAGGGCAAGTGTGTGCAATCTATGTGGTTATCTTGCTCTCTGGGTTGCTGGTATTCTGGTCTGCTATATTTATAGACAGCAAGGGACGAAAGTTTTCCCGGCAAGAGGATTCCAGAATCCTCCGCAAAACGCCATCGAGAGATTGGAAAGACAATGGCTATCAACCAGTGACCATCATGGGCAACCTCACGCGCGATGCGGAGCTTCGCAAGGGGATGCCGCGAGTGTCCTCACCTTCGGACTCGCCATCAACGAGAAGAAGAAGGACACCGAGACCGGCGAATATGTCGATGCGCCGGTGTTTGTCGATGCGCCCTGTTCGGTGCGCGAGCCGAAGCACTTGCTCCCTACCTCACCAAGGGGAAGAAGGTTTCGGTGGATGGACGGCTCCGCTACCACTCTTGGATGAAGAACGAGGAGAAGCGCCATGCCCTTTCCGTTCTTGTGACCGATATCGAGTTTGCGGACTCGAAGGGTACCAGGAAGGATACGGTTTCTGCCCAGGGGCAGTCTGCGGAACCGGAAACGTATGATGCGGATATTCCGTTCTAGGGAGGACGGAATGCACTTTCGTGGCGTTTCGGTGCGGGAAATCCCCTTCATGCTCTTCCTCGGCCTGCTATTCGCGGTGACCGTCCGGATGGTGGGTGTTTCTCACACTTACGGTTTCGGTCGTTTTCGGAAACGTGGCTGCTGCGGTATTCGCCGTGTGCTCGGCACTTTCCGTCACCGTCGGTTACGGGCTTGTACGCGCATCCGATTCCCGTGAGTAGCGTTTTTCAAACAGGACAGAAAGGACTTCTAACATGTACACGATTCTGATGCTCAACCAGAAGGGCGGAGTCGGCAAGACCACCATCGCGGACGAGCTTTCCTTTGCGCTTGAGCGTCGCGGCAAGACCGTGGCGTTCGTCACTACCGACCCGCAGGGCGGTTCCGTCCATGAGGTCTGCGATGACCCGGATTTTGCGGAGGGTGCGATTTTCAGGTTGTCGATACGGCGGGCGTGCTCGTGGGCGGTGTGAACGATTGGTGCCGCGCGGCGAATCTCATCCTCGTGCCCATGCTTCCGAGCACGCGCGACATGGAGCCGACGCTGAGAACGCTCGATATCGTGCGTGAGTCCGGCACTGGCGCAAAAGCGTATGTCATCGTCAACAACTTCTATGCCTACGGCACACTCGACCGTCAGCTCGTGGAGTACCTTGAGGGTGAAGGGGTTCCCATCATCGCGAAGATTCCCCGCGCCGTTGCCCTCGCGCGTGCCGCAGCAGCCGGTGTGTCCGTGGCGGAATACGACCCGAAGAGCCATGTGGTCGCCCCGATTGAGCTGCTTGCAGATTCGGTTCTGAACGAAGAGGAGAAAAACAATGGCTAACAAGACCACAGCGAACGCGTTCATGGCGAGCGCGCAGAAGTCCAAGCGCGAGATGGCGGATATCCAGAAGGAAGGTTCCGGCAAGCATGAGACGGACGAGGTGGAACTCAAGAAAATCAGTCTCCTCATCCCGGCTTGGCTCCACAAAGAAGCGCAACTCCACCGCGTCGAGACGGGGAGAGCATGACCAAGCTCATCGTCCGACTGCTTGCCGAGGAGCTTGGTTAAGGGGATGGTGATGAAGGGATGGGCTTGATGGTAACGGAATCGGAAAAATCGAAGCACGACATGCTGCGTGCGATGCGGAAACACATACGCGAGAATGGCATCACAGACTTCACCGATTTTCAGGACTGGTGCGATGAGAACAACGACTGCTGGTCGCTAGCGCTCGATAGCGGACTTTCGCCGGTTATTGAGAAATACATCGACGGGCGCTTTTATTAGAGAAGAAGCGAAGCCGGTAGCCGGATTCATTTCGGAAGAGGGGTATGGAAGATGAACCTAATCACCATGGTTCCCGCCACCGCGAAGTTTTTCGAGCAGATGCGGGCGATGCGAAGGTACATCGTCGAGAACGGTGTCACCGAGTTCGCGGTATTTCAGAATTGGTGTGATGAAAATAACAGGAGGTGGGCGGAAGCACTCGACAGCGGATGCGCTGATGCTATCGAAGTTCATCGCCGATTGGAACGGTCGGGCGGATGCAGGCCGTTGGAAACACGCGGCGCAGGCGGACGATAACGTTTGGGATAACGAGTTGAAGTAGGAAGTAGCGATGAACGAGAAAGAGAACCATCTGCCGAATCTCAGCGACAAGGAGCGTGCGCACGCATTGGAGCTTGCCATGAAGGCTCGAAAGCGCCGTGCCGTTCTCAAGGCACGTATGAAGTCTGGTGAACTAGCATTTACTGATGCCTTGAATGAGGAGGACGCGAAACGTATCGAGGTTGTGTCGCTTTTGAAATGCGTTCCCGGCATTGGTGCGAGCAAGGCGGAAGCCATCAGGAGGTTGGTCAAGATTCCATTAGGCCGACGTGTTAGTGGACTTGGTATCCGGCAGCGCGAAGAGCTGACCGCTTTGGAAAAAACGGTTGGAAAATGACAGCGCAGAGGTCAAAGGCTTTGTGATGTATCCGCGCTGGACGCATTGGCGCGACCTAAAGGCTGAGCTTGTAATTCAAAGTTTGGAATGAAAAGAAGGAAGAGAATATGACAGATAAGATGGCAGACCAGATTTTCAAGGGCTTGAGCAATCGAATCGACTTGTCGCAGAGCTTGTTAAGGCCGTCGAGCGGCAGAACGAGATTCTTGATGAGAAACTTGATGATATTGCAACGGCGGCTTGCAATCCGAATTAGCAAATTGATTTTCAACGAAATCGTGGATAGTGAAAACGGGCACTAATCGAGGTGCCCGTTTTCATATCAAGCAATAATGAGAGGAACGGGATTCGCATCATAGGAAATCTCTATACCGATAATTTAATCGGCACCGTGATAGGGCTTTCGGTTGCAGATGATTGGGAAGGTGCCAGACGCGAGTGGAGGATAGTCGGATGTGAGGTTGACGAAACCCATTCCGCAACATGCGTTTGCGGAAAGGAGGGCTTCGCTATGTCTATACGATAGCGAATACGGAAACGGGGAAACACTCTCTCCGATTGGGTCGAGTTGTATCAAAGTTCGAGCAAAGCGATATGGACGAGAACTTGCCGGTTGGCAGCAAAGCCATCAAACTGATGGAGGAAGCGGCGAGAATCGGAAAAGAGGATTACGTCCATCTGCATAGCGGAAGTTACTCGCGCAAGCTCCTGTACTTCCTGTACGAGCAAGATGCGTTTCGACCGACAAAGTACAACGGATATGATGGTTATAACGACTACCTATTCTTGCTTGACATGTTCAACGGAGGATTCTGTTCGGAAGCGCAGGAGAGAAAATGCCAAGCTATCATCATGCAATCCATCTACCCATGGCTGAAATCTCTGGAAGAAAAGTAAATCGCAGAAAGGGAAAATAGATAATGGGAAATAACGCTTTCGATGATTTGAAAAGAGAGCGAGAGAAGACGCTTATGCAGATATTAGGCAATGGATGTTCTGGCTTCCTCTCACTCCGAATGAACTGACAATCCTTGGCGCGATATATGCCGTCCAAATCGAGAACGAGGACTGGGGTGATGAATTTGCTCTCATGGAGGAGCGTTGGTGCAGCGGCTTTCCGTATTTCAGAGTGTCTGGCAAAGCTGCTTAAACTTGGCTATGTGAGAGAAAGCGTGAATCGAAGTGGTTACCGTCTTCTTACCTGATTAGCGCGAAGGCTTGTTTGGAAGATGGCGAATCTAACGGATACGATAAGGAAAATCCAAAAATCCCAGATTGGTACTGGAACGTATGGGATGATTACGATTGTTGGAGTAATTCTTTAAATGGAAACGAGATTACCTATCGCTTTTTAAGGGAAGCGTGGGTGTCCGGCATATCTTGCCAAGACGATTGCTTCAAGTAGCGGTTGTCTCAGGCCGGGTCTTCGATGGAATTGATTTTGTCTTCGCAGTTGATGGGAACCCGAGGTGGCGACACCTCGGGTTCTTGAATTTCAGGCGAGTTGAAACCCCGCAGAAAAAGGCATGGGAAAGGGTGCGGCGGCACCTTTTCCATGCCTTTTTCTCTCTCGCACTGATAGAATATCAGTGCTCACCGGCCAAAGGCCGCTCTTCGAGTTGCAAGATTTGGGAAGTGGGTACTCAAAGTCCACTAAAATGGACTTTTCAACCCTCTTCCATCTTGCTCCCGAGCGGCTTTCGGAGCCTTGACGGAGAGCGCTTTGCTTGAGAAACCGGTAATTTAAGTTCCCGATTTTCTGTAGTCAGCAGAGCGACTATCCGATTTCGTGTCACTTACAAATGGCGGCGCAATTTGCCATAAGTGTTTACGAATAATGGAAAGGAGAGAATTGCGAGATGCGTAATCGTGAGGTTCAAATAAAGTTTTACGCAACCGAGAAAAGAGAGAGAGTCCATTCGCAGAAACGCGAAAAGAGCAGGAATGAAAATGGGCGAGTATGCCCGAGCGGTTTTGACTTCCGACGATGTTTCAATCAAGGTCATCGACACCCAGCCTTTGAAAAAAGCGGCGCATGAACTCGCAAAGCAGGGAACGAACCTGAATCAGTTCATGAAGTTCCTGAACACCTATGGTGTGAAGGTATTTGACCCGGAGGAAGCGAAACGGGTTTTGGAGAAAGAGGTCTCGTCGTTTTCCGAAATTATGGAAGCTCTCGCAGCGCTCCGAAGGAAGCCGACCGAAACAACATCCATCTGCAAATCGAGGATTTTGACAACCTCGATAACGAATGACAGGAGATATGGGAATGACTTACCACGCAATGTTTTCGCTTTACATCATGACGGGATTATTGGCGCTTGTTATTAGCGTAAGTCTATTCTGCAAATCCATAGCAGAAGCGAAAGAATGGAAAAGGAAGTTTGGAGAAAGAAACTGGGATTACCTTTATCGAGTTCTCATTGCGTTGGTCGCAATCGCTACATCCGGTTACGCCATTTTCATTCTCTTTGAAATGCGATAACGGGTTTTGATTCTCTGGTTTGCGAGGGTACGAAAATGACGGAATGCAATCGTAAAAAACAGCTTTTGGGAAAAAGCATCAGGAATGTTCGGATGCGCCGCACTCGGGCAGCGGGCGCTGGCGAAGGCCACCGATGGAGTCAGCGAGTCGGCATTGCGCAGCTATGAACTCGGCGAGCGCAGTCCGAAGCAGGATGCGCTCGAACGGATAGCGAAAGCACTCGATGTGGCACCCGCATGTTTCGATACCTATGGTGCTATGGTATCGAGCACTACCACGAACTCATGCACGCGCTTTTCCTTTTAGAGGACAGGTTCGGCATCGAGCCGTGTGTGGACGGAAGCATTCGGTTTACCAACGAAGCAATCCAGTCATGCGTTTGCACTTGGAGGTCTTGGAAAGAGTTCTTGGAGGAGGAAAAATCACGAGAGAGGAATATGAAGACAAGAAAGACGGTCTCGTTGGATAGAGGACGAACAGAATGGGAAAACGAAAAACGATTGTTTGCCTTGAAACTGGAAAACAGTTCAATAGCGTGGAGAATGCAGCCAACGCTATCGGTGTATCGAGTGGTTTCATATCTCGCCAGATAAAAGCAGGAAAGCCAATTAAAAAGGTTTTTACTATTACTATGCTGGCGAGATGTTGCCGGATGAGTACCGTCAAAAGATAAGGAACCAAAAGAAAAGCCAAACTACAAATCGCGCCCGGTCATCTGCCTTGAGACAGGCGAACGCTTTGAGAGCATTAGTCTCGTTTCAAGGATGCTCGGCATAAGCAAATCGAATGTATTTCATGCGAAAAAATGGTAAGTGCCGTGCATGGCATTCATTTCTATTACGGTGATGAGCTAAAGCCGGATGACTCGTTCTTGCCTAAACGTAGAAGAAAGGTTCGTTGCACGGAAACCGGCGTTGTTTATGAAAGCATAAAAGGACGCGGCGGAGAGAACAAAGATATCGCCGAACGGTATCGGTTCAGCTGCATCCGGGATGGCCGGTGGCTACCACTGGAATATGCCGATGACTGATTCGGAGTGGTTACATTACCGTGACCTGAAATCACGGTGCCCGGCTTGCAAGCGCCCGGCGCATATCGCGAAGAGGGATGAAACCTTCTATTTCGTTGATGACGAATACAACCCGTTTGTCAGGCACGCCCCGGTGAAAACGACGGAAGCGGTTTTTCGGTTCTTTGTGGAAAGTTACCGTCGCAACCATGGGACGGAGCCGGAGGTCGGGGAATCGAGTTGTATCGAAGTAAGACCTGCTATCGGGTATGCATATGGTGTCGGCGGAGAGAAATTCGACAACAGGAAGGAAGGTCGAGAAGGATGAATGATTGCGATGGCGTGAAAACAACTCGCCAAAAGAAGGATAGTTGTGGCACTACAAGGAATGAATCGCCTTTGCAAGATTCTTTGGTAATGCACTGAGAAATGCGCGAATGATGCGTGGCATGACGCAGGAACAATTTGCGGCTGAACTTGGAATACCTAAATACTCAATCAGAGCTTATGAGCAGGGAAGGAGATTTCCAAAGTACGAAACGCTCGACTCGATTTGTGAAACGCTTGGTATTTCGCCCGAATATCTATCCTGTCTCGGCATTATGAATGCGAATGAATTCGTCCATACGCTATTCAGCCTAGAAGACAGATTTCATCTTTACCCGGATATGGATGGAGCAATTCGGTTTGGTATGGGTGAAGTGCAGAATGCTATGGTCGAATGGGCGGAACAATATGGAAAATACACGTCTGGCGAAATCACGCTTGAGGAATATAAAGACTGGAAAAAGGAAATATCATGCAGACGAACCGGAGGATGAATCAAGGTCAGATGATTCCTTTTTAAAAGATAAGCCAGTCGTATGTTTGGAGTGCGAAGAACGTTTCGCAAGCATTGGTGATGCTGCCGCAAAACTTCACCTTAATGCCCGCAAACTTGAAACGCAATAAGAGAACGAACCGTACCACGGATTGCATTTTTTCTTATAGCTGAGTCATGGCAGGACGAAACGAAATAACTTTTCGGAACAGAAGGGAGGAGAAAGAAATTACCATCATCAAGCAGACCGGTGTGCAGAGTTCCGGGCACATGAAGAACCTGCGCGGTTACATCAACGATGACCGAAAGGTGATTCTGCGCGACAGTCTGAACATGGACGGCTGTACGAACCCGAAGCGCTGGGCGCACCACATGTGGATGACGAGGGAAGCCTACGGGCATAACAAGGCAGCACGGAGAATCAGGGACAAGAAGACCGGGAGCTTAAGGGAAGCGAAGAACACGGTTCTGTTCCATCAGATTCTCGGGTTCAATCCCGACGAGTGCGATTTAAACGGCGGGCGGCTCTCACCGGAAGCGTGCATGAGGTATGCCAAGGAGTACGTGGGAAAGCATTACCCGAACCAGCAGATAGTGATGGCGCTTCACAACGAATACTGCAAAGCGGACAAGACCCATCGCTATGCCGTACATATCGTCATCAACCGTACCGACCTCTCCACGGGCAAGCGGCTCGATGAGGGGCGCGGAAAAAGCGCCAGGTGAAACGCGCCAGCCGCATCCCGCGACCTCGACCACGAGTGGGGTTTGAAACAGGTCGTGGAGGGCGAGCGCAATTCCTCCGTCCACAAGAAGCAGCCATCCCGTATCGAGAAGGAAACTTGCGGCACGCGGTATCGACTCCTATAAGACGAACTTGCGAGAGCTGTGCCGTATCGCTGCCGGGGAAGCGGAGAACATCTATGATTACCGCGAGCTTCTGGAATCGTGGGGCGTTAACACGGAGTTCGCAACGGGCGCATGTACGTCACCGATACGGACAACGACCGCTATGCCTTCTCCGTGGCGAAGCTCGATGCCGACCTCGGAAGAAAAGGGGCTGGAAGCGGCGTTCACGGCGAACGTGGCGAAATCCATCCGTGCGGACGGTGAAGCAGCCGTTGCGGGAAAGCGGGATATCGAGCAGAAGCGGGAGCTGGCAGCGGAAGCGAAGAGCAAGTACCTTGCACAAATCAGAAGCGTCTACCAGAAGTACCGCAAGGAGATACGCGGCATGGAGGGCATGGAAATCGCGGATATCCCCAAGCTGAAACTCCCGCGCCCGATTCGGATATCGCGGACGATTCGGAGGTCAAGCGTCTGATTCTCGCCTGTTGGCGCGGAGCCGATGAACTCAGGGCAGAAGTATCCTCGACGGTCATGCCGAAAGGGAAGAAGAACGGCGGAAACGCCGGGAGCGGCGGTTCCAGCGGGCGCAACAGGTACCTGCGCAGGAACGCCCGGAACCGAACAAGGAGAACGGCGAGCGTTAATTAAAAAGCGGCGCGGGCGGGATGTTTGCCTGCGCCGCTATACGGGTTGCGAGAATCGGCATAAAAGCGCCCGCCGTTCCCTTAATGTCGCACATCAGGGGAGCAGCGGGCTAAAGCAAGAAAAGTTTCTCCACGAAGGAAGAAAACACGTTCAGTTTACCTCACTATGCCGTTCGTGTCAAGCTGATGCTTGAAGATTCGACACCTTCAACCACTGGAGAAGGAAGGCAATGGGCGCGAATGCAGCCGGGATGAAAAGAAGAAGCGTCGCTATGAGGAGCAGTCGAGCGTTGCCCCACACGAACAGCTTTGAGCGCTTGATTGCACGCCATGCAGCGATGTAGCCAGCCGGTACCGTGCCGACGTAAAACCCGGTAAAGGCTGTTGCAGCCAACAGGACGGGAACAGTGCAATGATTCCAATTGCACCCGTCTGAGTTATCAGGGCAGGGGAATTAACGAGAAGCAAAGGAAAACAACTATCGCCGTTATCGCCCCGACGATATAGAGGAACTTCTTCATCAAATCGAAGACTCGTTTTTTTCCTCATCATATTCGGCGCGAATTGCCATGGTGTTGTCTTGGTATATCGGGTGTTGATAGGTTCGCATTGTATGACCTTCTTTCTAATGTTCTGTATGCAAGTTCTTTGACGGTTGCCCGCTGTTGCTATCACATAGTAGCTTGGCGGAGCATCTTTCATGTCCGCGACTTCGGAATCGAGGAAATCGGGAGTATTTGGTTCTTTGGTCTTTGCCGCTGCCGGGGTTAGGCGATGAAAACTCGGTTGATTCTCGATGAAGTCGATTGCCGAATCCATTTGGCATCATGACACCCTTGACGATGCTTTCGATACGGGCGGGCGGCATGTTCGGGTTTTGCGAGAGAATTGCACGGGCTTCATCGGCGAATCCGTCAAGCCTGTCAGGCTCGAACCACTCGAAGCCGGACAGAAGTTGCAGTTGCCTGTCGGACTGAGTCCTCGGCCAAAAGGTTTTGCAAATATGCATAGTCGGCGGGTAAGTCAATGATTCAGAATCACACCAAAGGCAATTACCAGTGTCGAATATCGGAGCAAACCGAGGTGTATGCAAGCGTCTCCACATTACGGATGACACCGAAGTTCTGATAATGACGGTCGAAGTTGCCGACGATGTAATCGCAGGTCAGCATTTTCGACAGATAGGTTTCCACATCCTCAAGTCCAAGGCTTTCAAAGCACGAGACGAGGAATTGGTAATCGTTCTGCGAGTTGGGTTTCTTGTGGTTCTGGATGATATGCAAAGGCTGGAATCAGCTCCTCATCTTCGCCCAGCATATTCGGACACGCGTAGGTGCGCTTCCCTTCTTGATGAAGGAATAGGGAACATAATCCGTGTCCGTCAGAAGACGCTTGTGCAGATGCGTGGCGATGACCTCGTTGTAGACCTCTTGGTTCACGAATCCGGTTCCGCTCTTCACGAGCATACGCACGCCGTTTAAGATAGTCCACTTCTTTTGTTCAGGTCTCCGCCGACCGTGGAGTTCGGTGACATGAGGTTCGGATTGTCACTCGGAAGAGTCCTGCCCCAGAGTCAGAAGCCCGAGGTCTTCCGTGAAGTCGTTGTCGAAGAAGTTGATATCATCCCAGTTCTGCGGGTTCTCCGGGTCGTTAATCCAGTAGCGGTCGGAGAGGAAAGCCCGAAGTTCTTTTCCGCCAGAGCGATCGTGCTATCGACATGCAGCTCGGCAATGAGCCGCTGTATCTGGGCACGGGACGCTGGAATTGCCCGCCTGAGCCACCAGCCGTCGAGTGCAGCCCTTGTCGGGTTTCCTTTCATATCGAGAATCGCGGAGGAGCGAAGTCAAGCTCGCGCCGCTTTTAGTATCTTCACGACATGGTGCGTGTCGAGGTTGTAAAGGAAAATCGAGAACAGGTCGGTTCTTGTTCATCAGCGTATAGCGTTTATCGTCCATTGATGCGTCACATCCTTCCTTATATCCATATATGGATAGTGAGTCTATTTTACTATATTGCTGGGTTGCTTTCAAGCTGGTTTGTTGTCTTATTTGTGCGGGATATATGGAGTATCGTCTTGAAGATTTATCTGGTTTGGTGGTATGATATATTACCAGTAATCAAAGCTAGCCGTAAGAAAGGAGATACCATGGCGGGTAAGCCAGGCGGAGAAAGCCGTTGAGCGTTTCCCGGAACTCGGGTGTTTCGCGGTTGCGGTGCGCCGCATCGTGTACGAGAAGGGGATGACGCTCGACAACGCCATCAAGAAAAGCGGAATCAGCAAATCGCTTGGTTTGCCGGAATGGCCGGAAGCGGGGAAAGCCGACGCGTCTGCCGAGCCTTGCGTCCTTTTTCGCTATCGCGGGACGGTCTCGGAATCACGCCCGAGGGCTAATTGCCGCGATGCGGAAGGAAGCCAGAGTGCAGAAGAGCAATGGGAGAGGGCTGAGAACGATGAGTAGGATTTTCATCACCATGGGAGCGCCCACTCGAAAGCCGCAAATGTAAACCCCGTGGACGGCATCTGGTGCTCCGACTGCGGATGGGCTGGGCGCGTCGAGGAGGATATGACGGATTCTGAGGAGGCGAGGAGCCGCTATTCGAGGAGTTTTCCGAATATGTCCGAAGTTCTGCCCGAACTGCGGTGAACCTACGTGAACCCTAGAGGTGTCAGACAAAGGGACACCTGATGCGATAGGCTGTCCCTATCCGAAAGAAAAGACCGGCAAGGTCGAGGAGAGATGGAAAAGGAACGTTTTCTTGTCGAGGTGACGGTGAAGGGCGAGAAGGATTGGAAGGCGATACATGTGCGGGAGCATGGCGGATGCCGTGCCGGTCGCGGATGCGGTACAACCTTCCTATCTGCTCGACACGCCCATCGCTATCCGCGTGCGCGAGAAGAGGGGCAAGGGTTTGGAGGACTGACGAGGATGGAAAGGAGCGAAGATTACATGGCAAAGCATTTAGCGAAGTGAAGAGGGAACTTGAGCAGTCGGACGGGCATATGGCCGGTATCGGCCAGCAGCTTAAGCTCTCCGAGGAAGCGAGGGATGCCAGAAACGCCGGACGAAGGCTTGAGGATAAGAACGACGAGACCGACCTCATCGGAAACCATGAAGAAGCTGGAAGACCTTAATCGCCGAGCAGCGCCAGAGTAACGAACGCATCGCAAGGGGAGATGCGCGGCATGGTTTCGGAGATGAAGGATGTGCTCGAAAGGTCGAGGAGCTGAGAAACGGCGCGGCGGATGCGCAGCATCAGGCGAATCAGATGGCGCTCATGGGAGTTGCCAATGCCCAGCAGAAAGCTGGGGAGATGACCATAAAGAACGTCGAAGAGGTGACTGCAAGGAGCAGGAAGGTCATCGACTCGATGGTAGAGGAATCCAAGAGACGCATTGAGCGGCTTTCGATGGTGACGCTGCCCGATAGGCTGTTCTACTACAGCAAATGGATGGCGGTCATCCTCATTCTCATCATCTCGTGCATGTCCTATGGGGTATGTTGGTGTAGAGACCTACCGGTAATATAGATAGCAGGAAATCTTCTTATAAGACAGAAAGGACTGACAGAAATGAAGAAAGACAGCAATATGTTTAATGACAACAGCACCGAGACTGAGGGTGTCCCGGCGGACAAGACAGCCGAAATCCCGAAGGTCGTGGATTCGACGGAGGAGGAGAACGCTAAGAAGCCGATTATGCTCTTCGGGCGCGAGTTCTCCCGTAAGCAGGTCTGCGTGGCTGGTGCGGGAATCCTCTGTGCGGCGCTTCTCATCGGCGGCGGTGGGTATGCCATCACACATGCCGGGTGGACGGGCAAAGCGAATGTCCCTGCGGTGTCCCAGTCGAAGGACGATGAGAAGCAGGACATGGTACTTACCCTTTGAGGTGAAGGCTGACGGCTGGGATGCGGACACCTCCACGCCTGTCATCGCTCATATCGAGGATGCGGATGGAAGGTGGACTTCTACACCGCCATCGCTGCGAACAAGCAGGTGACCGTGAGGGTCGGCAAGTCCGGTACCTATACCGTCACATTCATTTCACCGGTGAACGCCGACGGTTCCATCTATGAGGTGTCATCGAAGAAGGTTACCGCCAGGAAGGCCGATAAGAAGACGGCCAGCACGGGTGTGACTTTCAACAAGGTGGATGCGGATAAGGTGACGAAGGATGACCTGACCGCCATCGCCAAGGACGTTGCAGCAGCCGTGAAGAAGGGTGATTCTACCCTGACCGGGGACAAGGGTGCCGAGGTCGTGAAGAAGTTCGAGGACAACATCAAGAAGAACCCGAACGCCGATGCCGATGCCGTCGAGAAGGAGAGCGAAAGGCGCAGGAGACGGCCAAGGAGGACAAGTCCGATGCCAAGGCACCGGAGACCTCCGACGGCAAGAAGGATAACGGAACTCCGGTTCCGGCAGCAAGGGAGATTCCTCATCCAAGAAGGATGACGGTAAGTCCGATAGCAAGCCGAGCGGAAACTCTAGCTCCGGTTCGAACTCGGGCAGCACGACGAAGAAGGATGACACCCCGGCGCATGTTCATAAGTATGATATCTACCATCCTGCGGTGACCCATACGGAGAAGGTGTATCATCCCGCAGTGACCCATACGGAGACCGTGCATCATCCGGCGGTGACCCATACGGAGTCTCGTTCAATCTGTAATGGATGCGGTGCGGATATCACGGGAAACGAGCGTAGTCACGCAAAAGCAGCGATGTTGGCCGGAAACACTGCTTGTGGGTCATTTCATAGTGAGCCGCGTACCGTGACGGATTCCGCAGCATACGATGAGACGGTTACGATTACAGATTCCGCAGAATGGTATGAAACGGTTACGATTACAGATTCTGCGGCATACTACACTTGTTCCTGCGGTGCTCGGAAATAGGGATTTCATGTTTACGGATATACCTCACGATTGCTGCAATGAAGAGACCGGGCTACCAGTAAAGAATCACCTTCCGCCTGAGCTTGGCGCACGATTCAAGACGCGTAAGCAATGGCGTGAGTGGGGATATGAACCAAAACCCGGAGAGCAGGGTCATCGGATGCATCCGAGTTCGCTTGCCTATCGCAGCTATGTCTATTTCCATGAGAGCGAAGTATGCTCTTATGCTAGAACGGAACCGGCGGATGATGTAAGGTATCAGACTCATGTGAGCAAAAAGACCGTCGCGCTTGAAGAATGTACCGGCCATGGAGGTCTAGCGGCAATCGGCTGGAAAGAGCCTAGACCGTATCGTGCAGGATGACAAGACTAACAGTTAGAGAGTCCATAGATGAAAAGCCCCTGACCAAATGGCCGGGGCTTTTTCTAATGCTCGTTATTCAGGTCTTTCGGTGGTTCCAACCCGTTCCGTTTCGATAGCTCTGCTGTCGCACTCTTCATATCACCGATTTCGGAGCCGAAGAAATCAAGCTCCTCAAGTCCAAGCGAATGGGTGGGAACCGGAACGATGATGCCATGGGAACCCTTGATATAGGAGAGGGCATCGTGGCGCTCGCCGACCTCGGTGAGCGACGCGGCGAGAAGGGAATCCTGAACCAAGGATATCGCTGTTGCAATTTCTCCATGACGGCCATCGCCTTGTCAATCGGCATCATCGCTAGAGACTCGTACCCGGAATACTGGTATGGATGAATCCGTTGCGTTCCATGAAGATTCGGATAAGCGTCCAAGCGCCGCGCCAAGCGTTCGGCCTAATGGAGCTGTAATTTTCGCTGAGCGCAGCCGTTCCCAAATCAAAAGTGAAGCTCCTTACGGGTGTCAGGGGCGAGAGGAAGGGATAACTGCATTCCGCTTTCAAGAAACTCCCTTCACATCGTAGCTTTCACCGATTTCCGTGAAGGTGGCCGCTTTCAAGCATTTTTGGAACCAAGGAAACTCATTCATCATCTCATCTATGGTGCCATAAGCACGTTGATAGGACATGACGATATTTTCAGCCGATTCATATCCAGAATATTGTGGCTTTTCAAAGCAATGGGATTCCAGAAAGTCCTGAATGTCTGACCATGGATTCTTTTTACCAGTATAGAATCGTTCAACAGACTCGTTGTCTCAGGTCGAAGTGAAATGCTTTCCTATCAAGTTCCATTTGGAATCCTAAGTGTAAATGCGGTTAGTCGTAAATACGTTCCGGACTGATATCCCGGATTACCTGTAGGTAGTCTTCACCCTCCGGTTCATTCATATCCTCATAGGTGCGCCATGACTTAATGTTCTGCATCACCCAAGGCTGTTTGGATAGAGTCGCGCAAACAGGGCACTGCGCCCCTGAACTGCACCTTGCGGTTCTTTGCCTGCCAAGTACCAAGACCGATGCGCACGTTGCCCATCTGCTCCGCATACTTTCCCACGCAATCGTAGAGGTCATCTACGTTGTAACCATTCCTTTTGCCTTCTCATCATCGAACTCGATGGTGAAGCGCCAAGGTCTCTTTTTCCATTTCTGCCATACCTATCGTCCTTTCTGCCAGATGGCTGTTATCATATGTTACCATTATACTATAATGCCGGTATTACGGCAATATAGAAATTGAACACACGTTCTTTTGGCGAACGCATGTTACAGAACGGTGGAGAGTACGTTTTCTGGCATCTCGCTTTCCGGCTGGTGTTCGGATGCGCTTGCCATGTCATGACTCTCCCCGGCGAGCGATACCTCCTCTTCCAGTTCCGGTGCGTCAATCTCGATGTTCTTTCCAAGCTCCTCCTCGTAGCGCTCCATGATGAAGGTGTCTGCATGGTCTGCCTTCGATGCGGCTTTGAAGAGGTAGGATGGGTCGTTTTCCAAGGCGTTCATCCAAGATTGCAAATAGGAGACGTGGTTCTCGTAGAACTCGCCCTCCAAATCGGTGCTCTGGATACCGAGGTCTGCGGAAAGAAACAGGCTTCCAAGTTCCGCGACCAGCTCTTCCTCAGCATAGGAGGGCTTCCGAACCGGGTGTCGAGTTCACGGGCGAGGGCGGATGGGTGTCCGGTGGAGTGGGTCATCTCATGCAGCAGGACGCGGGTGAACGCTTCATCCGAGCGAAAGGTCTCGCGGGGCGATGAGGATGCGGTCGGTAGCCGGAGAGTAGGCGGCACTTCCGAGGTAGCCGCTGCTCGATGACGGGGCATCTGGAAGACTCCTCAAAGGTTCTGTGCGATGGTTACCGTTCGGTCGTTCAGATGGACGGGAGCGTTCTCCGGCGGGATGCCCCTCGATATCCTCCGCATTGAAGACGTTCCAGTAGCCCCACGAGCTTCAGGTAGCGTCCGGCAAGCTCCTTTCTCGCCGGTATCCTCGTTTTCCTTGTAGAATGCGAACTGCTTCCATTTCTCGATGAGCGCGGACTTGGCACCCTTTTTCACATGCCAACCGGCATCCTTTATCTGGTTAAAGGTAGCCCACCGGTTGTCCGTGTAACCGCGCATGAACCCGATGAAGCCAAGATGCACGGTTTCCGCCCTGATACACAGTGCCGGAGACGGGGTTGTGCGGTGTGTTAGGGAGGGCAGGTACGGTTCTGCCCAACGAAGCCCGTCGCGCTTCATGTCCTCGATGATTTTCTCAACGACCGCCCGACGCTGGTTATCAATAATCTCCGTAGAGTCTGCTTCTGCTTAGATTTCATCATGGTCTCCTTTCCGGGAAAGCTCATTGAAATTATACGATAGCTGCCGCTTTTCAGACATGCTCTAAGAAAACGACCCCACAGAATCGAATCTGCGGGGTCTTGGCGGTAGGTTTGTAGCGTGAGTGCGAACAGATTGAAACCTGTCCTTATTCGGCATCAGAGCCAGTCTGACGGGATTCGGCCAGAAACAATTTCCGTTTGCGCCTGTTTTTGGTCGATACTGGTGGTCACGACCGTCCGCTCATTCTGCTTCCAGAAGTTATAGGAGCAGGAGACGAGGGAGATGACCTGATTCGGTTCGGAATCGGTATCGAGTACCATGGCGGCAGATTCCCGCGAGGAATCGTACCAACTTCGAAATCCGATTCACCGGCAAACGCCGTCCGTTTGGTCGGTTCCCATCCCTTCACGATGTTGGCGAAGCGCACGGTGTAGCGCATCTTCTTTTCCGGTGTCTGGATGAGTACCTTGGCGTGCTCTGATGCGAAAGTTTTATCGCTGTAGTTCTGGGATGTTTCCGAAACAGGTGATGGCACCACCGATACGCAGGCTGTGTCCGAGGATGACGGCATTCGGACTTTGAAAGCCCGCCTTCTCGCATTCCGCGTCGAGATAGAGCGCGCCCAAAGGGATTGTAGTTCCGGTAGATATCGTGATGCAGGTAGTAATCCGGGTCGGATGCGTGGGCTTGCAGGATGGGATGGTTGATATCCGTTCCGGCACGGTAATCCATCCGATAACATCCCGTTCACACTTTTCCAGTAATCCCAATCAACAGTAGGGAACTCGGATTCCCGACCGCCTGCGCTTCCCGTGGCGCTTTCCTGCGGCGTGCCGTTCGGTGACGGTGAGGGACTTGCATCCCGGTAGAAATGAAGCAGCACGCCGAAAAGGATGGCAGCGACGGCCAATGAAGACCGCCGCTGCCGCAAAAAGCCGCACGGGATTTCGGTTATGATTTCCCAATCTGGCCATCTGAATTACTTGGCGGCATCCGATGTGGCCTGCAGGGGCATCCTTCGTCGCTCCGCAGGTGGTGCAGACCAACTTGTCGATGACCGTCTCATCGTAAGCCGGGGTGTCGGTGACCTGTTTGTCATAGCCCTCGCTCACCATGACCTCATCGGTGATGGGGACGTTGGTGGAATAGCCGGGTGACCGGTCTGCTTGATGTGCTCATCGGCCTTGCCGTCGATGACCTGCTTGCACTCATTGCAAACGGTATGGTAGGTGGTCAGATTCTGGTAGACGGGTGCCACGTGCTCCGTGTGCGTCACAGCGTCATGGTGGACGGTCTTGTAGGTGATAGACCAGTCATGGGTGTGGGACTTCTCTTTGCTCTTAGAGCCGTCCTTCGCAGACGCGTCGGAACCGCTTTCCTTGGAATCATTCGCCTGCGCGGATTCGGTCGTGGAGCCTGCGCCGGTTTGGTGGCCGATGCCATAATAGGCACCGCCGCCGATGAGCGCGACGAGGGCAAGGCCGCAGATGGCGGCGATGACCTTCCGGCTATGCGACTTCTTCTCGCTTTCCGGGTTCGCCTGCATGTTGTTCCCATCCGCAGGCGCTTCGGTGGAATCTCCGTCGTTCATCTCGATATCGTTCTCTTTATCGTCCTTCATGGGTGTATCCCCTTTCAAATTAAAGGAAGGCAGGGTGCCGAAAGAGCTGGCACCCTGCCGGTTTCAAACGTTACGGGCGCTAGGCTTCGGTGTTATCCTCTGCGCTCTCGTCCGCATCGCCCCTTGGTGGTCTTGCGGCTCTTGATGCCGTAAGCGGTCGCGCAGCCTGCGGCAATCAGGAGGATGCCGATGGCAATGGCGATGTTCGTCATGTCAACGCCGGTCTTTCCGTAGGTGGAGCCTGCCGGGGTCGGTGACGGTCACGGACTGTCCCTCGTCGTTGATATCCTTATGCTCCGCCACGGTAACGTCCGTGGTCTTGCCGTCGATATCGCTCTGTTTGGTCAGCTCCTCGAAGACAACCAGTGTATGACCGTCGAGGGAGGTTGCATCGAACTCGCCGAGGTTGATGGAGACCGTGCCGCTCTCACTGTTCGTGAACTTGAGTTCGGCGGTCACGCCCTTATCGGCAACCTTCAAAGGCTCGCCGGTCTTCTTATCCATGAGCGTTGCATGGAGCGTGTACTCCTTGCCGGGGATAAGACCCTCGTACTTCACCTCGTCAGTAATGACAGCATCCTTGCCAGCCATCAGTTCATGGTCACCGTCGGACTTGTCGGTCGCGGTGGTACCGATGGTACTCGGGGCGAGCTTCACCGTCTGTCCTCGTTGTCCTTATCGCATTCGCTCGCGACGATGGAAACGGGAGTCTCATCGGAAGCGTTCTCGATGCTGCCCTTGAACATGACCTCGAAGACCACGAGGTTCTTGGTCTCGCCGGACAGGCGGTCGATAACGTCGTTGGAATTGAAGGTGTAGTCCATGTCGATGGAACCGGACTCCTTCTCAGGGGTGAACTCCGCCGTCTTGTAGACAAGGCAGGAGAGGAGGTCTTTGTTCTCCTCGGCATATGCCTTGACCTTGGCGAGGTCGATGGAAGCGGTCGGGAGCTTCTTTGCGTTTGACCAGTCGATACCGTTATCGGTGACCTCGACCTCATCGGCCTTGTAAGTCTCCTCGATATTACGGACGGGCTTGTGCCGCCGTCTGCGGAGCCGCTGCCGCCCCCTCCTGACCGGTGAGCTTCCAAGTGCCGTCCTCCTGCTCCAGTAAGAGTCTGGGTGTCGGTCTTGACAGTACAAGTGCCGTCCGCGTTCTCGGTGCGCTCGGAAGCATCATAGGTGTAGGAACCGTCCGCGTTCTTCACGATGGCGGCACCGTTGCCCCAGTCCTTGTCCTTAACCTTGATGGAGTAGGTGTTCGACTGGAAGCCAAGCACGCTCATCAGGCCGGAGGTGAACTTGGTGAGGTCATCCTCGGTATACTTCTTCGCGCCTTCGCCGGTCAGTACGGGAAGGCCGGTTTTTCATCCATCAGGATACCGGCCATGGTGTAAGCCTTGCCGGTAAGCACATGGTCGTATTCCACCTTGTCGGTGACGGTAGACTCCGCATCGGCGATTACGGTCTTGTCACCATCGAGCTTGTCCGTGGCTGTGGTACCAATCTCGGAAGTGTGCATGGTGACTGTCTGGTCTTCATCCTCGATATCGCTATGGGAAGCAATCTCCTTGTCCTTGTAGGACAGGGACTCGAAAAGCGACCACCGGCGTGTTGTCTTTCAGGAGCGACCCATCGAAGGTGAAGGTCACATCGACGGTGCCGTAGGTGTCATCGGGGAACGAACTCGGTCTCGGCGGTGACAGGGGTTGCCGTCGGCATCGAGGCTGCTTCTTGGAGACCTTGCCGTCCTTGTCAGTGACCTTCTCGTAGAGGGTGCCGGAAACCTTGTAGGGTCTTGCCGGGAGTGACGTTCTTGTACTTCACGGTATCGACTACTGAAACCTCGGTATCGGAACGACGGTCTTATTGCCGTCGAGACCGTCCTTTGGCGGTGGTGCCGACTTCGGGCTTCGTGATGGTGACGGTCTGGGACTTGTCCTCGATATCGGCATGGCTTGCAAGTTCCTTGCCGTTCAGAGACAGGGACTCGAAAGCGACCACCTTGTCCTTGGCCTTGAGGTCGGATGCATCGAAGAAGTGAAGGTCACATCGACGGTGCCGTAGGTGTCATCGGGAACGAACTCGGTCTCGGCGGTGACAGGGGTTGCCGTCGGCATCGAGGAGCTGCTTCTTGGAGACCTTGCCGTCCTTGTCGGTGACCTTCTCGTAGAGGGGTACCGGAAACCTTGTAGGTCTTGCCGGGAGTAACGTTCTTGTACTTCACGGTATCGACGATGGTGGCATCGCCCTCACCGATGAGGTTCTTGTCCGCATCCAAGCTGTCCACGGCAGTGGTGGAAAGCGTGGGTTTCGTGATGGTAACGGTCTGGGACTTGTCCTCGATATCGGCATGGCTCGCAAGTTCCTTGCCGTTCAGGGACAGGGACTCAGCGACCACCTTGTCCTTGGCCTTGAGGTCGGATGCGTCGAAGGTGAAGGTAACGTCCACATCACCGAAAGATGCTTCGGGAACGAACTCGGTCTCGGCGGTGACAGGGTTGCCGTCGGCATCGAGCTGCTTCTTGGAGACCTTGCCGTCCTTGTCGGTGACCTTCTCGTAGAGGGTGCCGGAAACCTTGTAGGTCTTGCCGGGGTCACGTTGTTGTAGTGGACGGTATCGACAACAGTGGCACTGTCCTCGCCGATGAGGTTCTTATCGCCGTCAAGAGCGTCCGCAGCCGACGTGGAGAGCTTCGGCTTTCCGATGGTGACAGTCTGACCGGCATCGTTCACATCGGCATGGGGAAGCAATCTCCTTGTCGTTGAAGGACAAAGACTCGAAGGCAACGAGAGAGGTACCTTCTTGAGCGAGCTTCCATCGAAGTAGAAAGTCACATCGACATTTCCGTAGGAGTCCTCTGCGGTGAAGTTAGCTTCCCGCAGTGATAGGGTTGCCGTTCTTATCCTTGAATACCTTCTTGGAGACCTTACCGTCCTTGTCGGTGACTTTCTCGTAGAGAGTGCCGGTGACCTTGTAGGTCTTGCCGGGGGTCACGTTGTTGTAGTGGACGGTATCGCGGACAGAGACATTTTCCTCACCCGTGACCGTCTTGTCACCGTCGGCGGCATCGACGGCGGTGGTGCCGATAACAGGAGTCTTCACGGTAACGGTCTGGTCAATGTCGTTGATATCCTTGTGATTTGGCAATCTCGATACCGTTCGTGGAAAGGGTCTCGAAGGCGACGAGCTTGGTGCCGGTCTTGATGCCGCTGGCATCGAAAGTGAAGGTCACGGTCGCGGTACCGCTTTCGGCTTCTGCCGTGAACTCCTGATCGCGGTGACGGGGTTGCCGTCGGCATCCTCGAAGGCCTTCTTGGTGGACTTGTCCATAAGGGTTCCCGTGCGCGTATAGGTCTGCCCAGCGGTAAGCCCGGTGTAACGGACGTAATCGGTGACAGTGGCATCGCCCTCAGCGGTGACGGACTTGCTGTTGTCCGCTTCGCTCACGGCACTTGTCGAGAGCTTCGGCGTGAGCACGGTCACCTGCTGGGAAACGTCATCCTTGTCCTTGTGCTCTGCGAGCTTCGCGCCCTTCGCATCGGTCAGGGTCTCGTAGACCACGAGGGTCTTGCCCGCAAGGTCGTAGTTGTCGAAGGAGAAATCGACGGTCACGGAGCCATGGGACTCCTCTGCGGTGAAGGTCTTCTCTGCGGTCACGGTCTTACCGTTCACCTTGAGCACGTCACCAGTCTTGGCATCGTGAACCTCACCGGTGACGGTGTAGGTCTTGCCCGCAACAAGGTGGCTGTACTCCACCTTGTCGGTAACCTTGACGGTGCCGACACCGATATAGTGGTCGCTGTCGGATGCGTCATAGGCGGTAGTGTGGATTTCCGGCTCCGGGTCATCGAGAGTTCGAAATCGATGGATGCGCCGTTGCGGCTGACGGTGACGGTGGTGTTCACCAGTGCATAGCCCTCGTTCGCGGTGCAGCGAAGCTCCTCGACGGAATAAGCGTCGAAAAGGCATGGCACCGAGGAGTTGTCGGCCTTGAGGGGCATTGCCGGTGGTGGCATTTCCATCCTCACCGACTACGGTGTTGCCGAACCAGAAACCGGCGGACGCGTTGAGCTTGGAGCTGTCGATGGTGCCGTCGGCGGTCAATGCCCAGTCGTTCGCGTTGGTGTTGCCGTCATGGGCGTTCCAAGAGGACGCGGAGCTGAAATAGCCGTTCTCATCGGTGACGGCGATATGGGACTCGCCGGTGGTGAGGGAGGTCACCTTGAAGGGCACGCCAGCTAGACGGTCGGAACCGTTCTCGGCCTTCTTGGTGAACTCGAAGTCGGAACAGTAGACCTGCTCGGGAACCTCAGCGGTGTTATAGGTAAGAAGACTATCAGGGTTGGACCCTTCCAGGATTTTCTGGAAGCTCACGGCGTTACTCTTGAGGTAGCCCGTGGGTGCCTTGGTCTCACGCACGACGATGGTGCCGCGCGGGACGCAGGCGATATTCTGGTCGTTGTAATAGAGGGCATCGCCGGAGGAAATCCTCAGTACTTAAGAGGCGTACCCGTCCTCGTCCGTCTTGAACGTCCAAGGTCGGCTCGATATCGGCCTTCTTGAGGTCATCGTAGTTGTCATAGTCGAAGGTGTCGTAGTAATCGACGGTGAACTCGGCATCGGCGAGGGTGGCGGAACCCCTGCGGGAGGTTGCCCGCGCCGTTGAGGTCTTCTCGCCGTCGAACTTACCGACGAGCATTGAAATCGGGTCATCATATGGCTTATCGCCCACGGTCTTCTTGGTGACCTGACCGGCATTCACCGTGACGGTGAAGTCATCGGCGGCGTAGTAGCCCTCCGGTGCCTTGGTCTCCTTGACCGTGTAGGTGCCAGCGGTCAGCAGTCCCGCTCCTGCCGGTCTCGCCCTTCTCGTTGGTGGTGAGCTTTGGACGAACTTGCCCGAAGCGTCGTAGATGGAGAACTCCCGCGCCCGCAAGGCTGTAGAGCTTGTTGTTGTCGGAGACGTTGGTGCAGGTGGGAAGCCTTGTAAGCTCGATGTAGCCCCTTCACGACCTTGTACACGGTGATGGTGGTGTGCATACGCTGCACCGACCTGCGTGTTGTGGTAGGGAATTATGCACCGGGCGCACGACGTACATATCGCCGGTGGCATGTCCCGCCGGGTAGAGGTACACGTCGTATACAGCCTTGCCCGTGGTCTCGTCAAAGAGGTCAGCGTTGCCTGATAGGTGGCGGAGCGACGGCCAGCGAGATATGGGTTCTCAGCACCGGAGTCCACGCACTGCGCATCGTTCACAGTGATGGCACCGGCAAGCTCGCCGGGGTGAAGTTGGAGATTGAAGCGAGCGATGGAACCCCAGTAAAACGGGGTACCGAACCACGTGCCGTTGATGGAGCAGGTGCCCGTTGCGGTCTGCGCGGGCGAGCCGCATCTGGGGGGCTTACCTCCACGGCATCTTTGAGCTTCCACTTGGCGTAGACGGATACGGTGGGGTCGGTGAGCTTCTTGGTGAAGTCGAATGGCTCGTTGGTGGTGGAATCGTACCAACCGGCGAACTCGTAGCCCTTGCGGGTTGCGGGAGCGGCCTTCTCCTTACCGAACGCCTGCTTGTAGGACTGCCCGTAGGGGACGGTCTCGGTATCTGACTTGGCGGTTCCGTCATTTGCGGAGAAGGTGACGGAAACGTCGTACTTCTCCCCACTTGCCGACCACATGGATGCTGTCAGTCACCTTGGTCTTGTACCAGTCGAAGGACTCACCGGTCTCTTCGTTGTACCAATTGAGCGCAAGACCCTGTTTCTGCTTCTTCGCCATGAGGGCTTCCACATAGGAAGTGCCGTCATCGTTCGCGACCCAAAAACGCGGGGCAGTGCCGATAGCCGAGCCTGCGGTAAAGTCAGTGGGGCTTTTTGAGGGTCGGAAGCGTCTCATCGAGGTCATCGACGGATGCGGTCACCGTGAGCACCGCACTGGAACGCGCCTGCTCGGCGGCATAGGCAAGCCCGGTGGGGCAAAGCCGATTGGAAGATGAGCACTGCGGTCATGACCGCAGTGAGCACCTTAGATTTCTTGATTCGTCCGGAGAATCTTCATGTGTTCTTTTCTCCTTCCTTGTTTGCATGGTTTTCTGTAGCTTCGTTGGTGGTTCGTTTGAACTGCGTTTCTCGTTTCGTTCTATCTCTAACCGAAGTCATATCTGCCGATAGCTCCGGTGTTGTCTTCCTCGTTTGACCTTCCCCCCGTCATCGTCCACGAAAACCCTCGTCTGAGATTTCTGCATCGCGGATGCATCGATGGCGGATTCGGTAGCCCATGATGCGGGCATCTCATCATCCGAGTACGTCGGGTGCGCGTGCTTTCAAGTAGTCGAACACGGCGATGGCGCGACGGTTGATGGATTGCACTGTGGCATCGGGTAACACAGCTGCTCCATGGCGAAGAACCGCTCACCGTTTATCAGCTCATCGCCCTCCCGCCACAGGAGCTCGCCGTCCTTCTTGGCCAGACTACATCGTCCAGCTCATCTGGCGAGACGAGGAGCATGGCGCTCCCGACCTGACGGGTGGCGGCGGGAACCTTGGTGCCCTCAAGGGTCACCTGCCCGCCTGCGTGCTGCGGATTTCCGTCATACCAGTGCTCTGCGAGGATGATGCCGTTTTCCTCAAGGGCACCGAGGTAGAGGTTCCAGTCGGTAAGGATGTTCGTTCCCTTCGTGCGGAACGGCTCGGAGTTCGTCTGGGCAGATGAGTCAAACTTCTCGTAGCGGAAGGACTTGTAGAGCACCTCGATTACCATGAACTGTCACCTCCCTTTCTGTTGCTACCTGTTGCAATCTCGCAAGCTCTGCGTTCTCCGTTCAACGATGCGAAAGCGTCCTTTCCGTCCCTCATATCGCGGGCTTCGCAGGCAAGGTCGCGGCAACTCGTCTCATCGGAGGAACGACCGCCGAACCGCTCTGGGTCGATGGATTTGCAGAGGTACTGCGCATAGAGTTCCATGAGGGGATTCGAGGTAACCGCAGGATGCATGGAAGCAATTGTCGAACTCCTCAAACTCGGAATGACTCGCCGTAATAGTCGCTGTCATCGTCAATGCCCTCCTCGACCGCCCACGAGGGTTCGGCTTCATCGGAATCATCGAGGGCGTTCAGGGCATCGGCGATGTGACGGATATTCGAGTTCTCAAAGGGCTTTTTCAGGGAAAGACGGTCTCGCCGAATCGCGCGAGCGCTTGAAGCTGCGAGACCTGCTCGGATTTTCCGAAATGGGGCAACGCGTCCTGCTCGTTGTACGGCTCACGGTAGCAATCGTAGCCATTGTCGAAATACTGTGCGACACCGCCGTTGCAGACCTGATAATCCCGAGGTTCGCGACGGAACTGAGCCTACTGATATCGCCAAACTGAGCGCGTGGGACAGGGAGTTCTTGTCGATGGAGAAAGGTTTTCCATCAATCCGTGTTAATGTCCCGTTCCGTGAATTGGCTGTGGGAAAATGGACTTTCTTGTTCGCTTCTTCAAGCTCGATATCCTTATAGAGGATACGACCCATGCGAAATCACCTCTTTTCCTGCGGACAGATTTTATTGCGCGATATCCTGCCCGGTGCGGGAGTTCTCCTTTTCGGGCGTATCACCGGCGAGTGCATCTTTGCCGCTCGCCATGTCTTGCGCTTCGTCCGCAAGACTGGACGGCACCCTTTCAGCGGCACGCTCTGCGGCTTTTCGGCCTTATAGGGAGTCCTGCGCCACCTTGAGTGCGTGGGTGAGGTCGGTGGCCTTCACCTCGTAGCGCTGATACGGGTGCTCGGCATCGTCCTTCTTCCCCGTCCAGATGGGCACCGGCTCGTCCTTCTTGAACGAGACCGTGGCGCGTCCCTTCTCAAGCATGTCCTTCTTCATGTAGTCGGAGAGGAACATCGGTTGAGAAGCCGCTCACGTCGATGCCGTTCACCTTCGTCCCCTTGGGGAAGGAAACAAGCACTTTCAAAGTGCGCCCGTCACTTGTCTGAATGTCGTGGGGGCGTGAGGAAGGCGGCGGGCATGTTGATTTTGGCGTAGTTGTTCGCCTTGGGAGCCTGCTCTGGCTCCGGTGTCTTCTTGGGCATGTTTTTTCATCCTTTTTCTGTCTGTGCGGAACGGGTAGTCCCGCGCGGTGTATACGGTATCCGATTTTAGCACAATGGTGTGTTTTGGCTGCTTGGGTAGCTGTCGGCGAACGGATGCAAGTCCGGTTCGAGTGAAAGCGGCTCATGCCTATCGCACCCCCTTCACATGGTTCATGGGTTGTTCCGCGCGTGTCGTATCGCAGGTTTTCGAGCACGGCGCTTCCGGAAGCGCAGTCGTGGGATTCCGGTGTTCAGGTCGTAACCGCTTTCCAAGGCATCTGTGAACCTCGCTGCCGTATACGTTTTCGAGTGCCGCGTGGCACGCGCCCCGCATCTCGGCAAGGCTGCTGTGGTCTGCCGATGCGAACTCGTTTAAGTCGCGCATGTTGCCCATGACTTCGGTATCGAAGGTGAAGGCCGGGTAGGAGCAGAATCCCGAACGCATGAACTGGCCGGTGAAGGCTCTGAACTGGGAGATTTTCGAGGCATCGCTTCTCCCATGTTATTGGTGTCGGGGAAAACGGTCGCGTCCTGTTGCAGCGGGGAACCGAAGTTCACGGTGACGCTGCTCCAAGGCTGTCCGAACGATTCGTCGGTTGGGTCGGAGAGATAGGCGGTCACTGCAAGGTTTCCGTCCGCATAGGACTCCTGTACAAAGCTCGACCTGCTGGGTGTATCCGAAAGCATCGGAAGGAGAACTCGATGCCCGATTTCTCACTGTCGTTTTCGCAGGTTCCCGGAAAGCATGTCCGGGGAGAGCGGTATGGCAGGGCGGTCTGGTGCGGATGTGGTCGTATCGTAGGAGGGCACTTCCGGGGTCTGGGCTTCTG
>VOFE01001390.1_pt1 | contig 60001 bp, 95 predicted proteins | sample 5384071 | NCBI WGS metagenome assembly VOFE01 (sample SAMN12384724, study PRJNA508395) | human gut metagenome | isolation source: healthy gut D | host: Homo sapiens
TGCAATTGCGCGAAATGCTGTGATTGCACATAGAGGTGCGATTAAAGTATTCAGTGAAGAAGGCGAAGGAACAACATTTATTAGGAGAAAAGTTATGAAAAAAAGAAAAGGAATCGCAGTGTTGCTTATTCTGATTCTTTCTCTCGCAGTAACTGCGTGTGGGGATCGTTATGGAGTAAAGGAAGGCGAATCTTACATTTACTGTATGAATACAGACAAGACAGGACTTGTAAAGGTTGCAGCTAAGATCAGCGGCAATTCTGCGATAAAAAGGCGGAATCTGTAATCGATGAGATGAAGAAACCAACGAATGAAATTGAATATACACAGGCAATTCCGGAACAGGTGAAACTGCTCGACTGTGCTTTAAAGGGCAGTATCCTTGAGATTAATTTCAGCGAAGAATATTATGAAGTGAAATCCTTAGATGAGAAACTGATGCGGGCAGCAATTGTGCAGTCACTGCTTCAGATTGATGGAATTGATGCAGTATCTGTCCGTGTGGAAGGGGAACCGCTCAAAGATAATGAGGGAAATGATGTTGGCTTAATGAATGCGGATGATATTGTTGATGCAACAGGATCCTCGTTAAGTTCTTATCAAACGGATACACTGACATTGTATTTTGCAGATCAGAATGGATCCAAACTGGTCAGGCAAGAGGTTGATGTTCATTACAGCAGTAATGTCTTGAAAGAAAAGCTGATTGTAGAAAAGCTGATGCAAGGTCCATCTGAGGAGGGGGCATATCCAACGATCAATCCGGCGGCTAATCTGTTGAGTGTAACAACAAAGGATGGAATCGCAGGAGAGGAAGACGGCGGGGGGCTCTGGCGGCAATTCTCCTGGGAGAAAAACAGGGGATGGACCGAGAAATCAGGGAACTGTATCAGGTAAACAGGATTGCCCACGTGTTAGCTGTTTCGGGTGTTAAGACTCTAAAGTTGGATATCCCCCTAGTGCCTGAAACCCGCATAAACTGGGCATTTGTGCCACTACATATCGCTATAATTTACATTCTAAAACTGTGCTTAGACGAGGAAATTATTCCCCGTTGTCGTTTTCCTTGTTCAAGGGGGTATTTCACAAAATGTATAAATTAGCAAAGAAGCAATAATTCAGCGTAAGTTTAATCTTATGGCAGAAGTCTAAAAAATGGCAAAAGGAGAAGATGAATATGGCATATAAAAAATATAGAGAAATGAAGGTTTATGAAGCAAGTGGATATCAGTACAAGCGGACACCGAGCATTGTGTTGAAAGGGAAATGGCTCTCGGAACTAGGATTTGACATTGGGGAGCAGATTGAAGTGAAGTGCGAGGATGGACGCCTGATTATAACTAAAGCAAACGAAATATGGCAATGCGAATAGGAGCGTTTTATATATTCAAAGCAGAAAGAAAAAGAGCTTGAAACTGTTCGCAATCTCGAATATAATAAGAGTGTTGAATTGTAATTTTTCCTGTCCACGGAGGCTAAAAATGGATTACTTAACATCAGCAGAAGTAGCAGAAAAATGGAATATATCACAGCGAAGAGTCGCTATATACTGTAAAGAGGAAGAATTGATGGTGCAGTCTTAAAGGGACGAATGTGGATGATTCCTTCGGATGCAACAAAACCAGAGGATCCTAGACGCATTCATAAAATAGAACACCAAAAGGGCATGAGATAATATGCGAATAGGAACTCTACGGGTAGATATGCACATTGATATTTAAACGATTTATGCTGAGAGTTACATAAAATATGACAAAGGAGCATAATCGAAGATGGGAAACAAAAATACAAACTTGCAAATGGCCAAAAATGCCAAGGACGATGAGTTTTACACAACATATGAGACTGTCGAAAAGGAGATGGCACATTATGTGCAACATTTTGAAAGAAAAACGGTCTTGTGTAATTGTGATGATCCATTTGAATCAAATTTTTTGCAAGTTCTTTTGAAAAATTTTAATGTCCTAAAACTGAAAAGGTTGATATGTACTTCCTTTAGTTCATCAAAAGTTATGGGTACTCAGGTCGCTCTTATGGATGATGATAGCAAAGTGCTGACTAAAGGAAATGGATATGTTCTGGATATTACCGGAATATGCGAGGGACAGGGTGAGTTGTCGGATGAGTATGTTACTCAATTTTTGCTGCAGTCTAAAGTTATAAAAAAATTAAAAGGGAATGGGGATTTTAGAAGTGATGAATGTCTCAGTATTTGGCAGAATGCGATATAGTAGTTACGAATCCCCCTTTCTCGCTGTTTAAAGAAATTGTTGCAGAGATTGTTAAATACAAGAAGAATTTTCTGATTATAGGAAATCAGAATGCATTAACATACAAAGAAATATTTCCGTTGATTCAAAATAATGAAGTATGGACTGGATATCAATTTGAGAGATGAAATTTAGAGTTCCAGATTCTTCTGAACCACGGTCAACCAGATATTGGGTTGATGAGACGGGGGCAAAAGTGGAGAAGCCTAGGTAATGCAATGTGGCTTACCAATCTTGATAATGATAGAAGGCATGAAAGACTGAATTTAACGAAAAAATATACACCAGAAGAATATCCAAAATATGATGACTATGATGCAATCAATGTCAGAAGGATAACGGATATCCCATATGATTATCCCGGAATTATGGGAGTGCCAATAACAATAATTAATAGGTATAATAGTGAGCAGTTTGAAATTGTAGGGGAAGCGAACCACGGCTCGGATAATGAGTATGATTTGTTTAAGCCTACGATTAATGGAAAATTACTGTTTAAAAGAATACTGATAAAAAATAAGCAACCAATGAAAGAGGAAACCCAATGTTTAGAATACTAGATTTGTTTAGCGGAGCAGGTGGAATGTCATATGGAATGGAAAAAAATGAGCATTTCACAACTGAAGTCGCATTGGATTTTAATGAAAAGGCACTTCAGACATTTAAGCACAATATGCCAGATACAGAAACTGTATGCGGGGATATTACAGATGAAAAAAAAAAGCCAAGGTCATAGAATTGTGTAAAGCAAAAAAAAGTGAATATGATTATTGGTGGTCCGCCATGCCAAGGATTTTCATTAAAGGGTAAAAATTAGGACTGGATGATCAAGGAATTTTCTTTTCAATGAATATTTACGTTTTGTAGAAATATTAAAGCCAGAGGTGTTTGTGATAGAAAATGTGAAAGCATTATTATCTACATCAGCCGGGTGGTTTAAAGATCAGATAATTAAAAAGTAACAGAAATGGGATACCATGTCGAATATGGAGTATTAACAGCGTCAGATTTTGGTGTGCCACAGGCGAGACAAAAGGGCAATTTTCATTTGTTCAAAAAATAAAAGTATTCCACTTCCGGCAGCTACATGTGAAACTCCTGTTACAGTTAGAGATGCGATATACGACTTGGCTTATTTAAATTCAGGCGAGGGAGAATTTGAACAGGATTATATCACAGAACCAAGTAGCGAGTATCAAAAACAGATGCGAAGAGGAAGTAAGAAATTATATAATCACAAGGCATCAAATCATGCGGCGATTGCAATAAAAAACTTGAGATGATTCCGCCAGAGTGTGGGGAAAGAACATCTTCCATCGGATATGGTTGGTAATCAGCAGTTTTTCAGGAACATGGGGAAGACTAAAGTGGGATGCAGTGTCACCGACTATAGATACTAGATTTGATGCATCTTCAAATGGAACGAATAATCATCCGTTTCTGCATCGAGCAATTACGCCAAGAGAAGCTGCAAGAATACAATCATTTGATGATAAATTCGTATTTATCGGACAAAAGTTATATATTAGGCAGCAGATTGGAAATGCAGTGCCACCTTTAATGGCAAAAGCAATTGCAGATCAAATAGACAATATTTTGCAAAAAAATAGTACACGAATGTATTGGGATGAAAGGAGACTTTTATGAATATTGAAATGGCTTATATGCTTGGAATGATTCTTGGAAATGGTGAGATACAGCAGAATGCTACCGAAACAACAGTGACCATAGATATTCCATATAAAAATTTGTATACTGATGATTTAAAAGATGTAGCTGTTTATGTTAAGGCAAGTATAGTAGATATTAGATCTATTGTAGAACCCTTAATAGGACATGCGTTAAACATTACTGAAGCACCGCATTCTACCAAAATGTCATTTACAAAGCCGAATGAAGAATATGTAGTAAGAGAAATGCTGAGACTTATTGGCGGTGGACGTCACCATTCTACTATGAAAATGAATGCCGAACTTTTTCTATTACTACAGATCAAAAGAAGGCTTTATTGCGTGGTATCGCAGATGTAACAGGATATATAAGAAAAAGTAATATTGCTTTTGGTCAGGATGGAGCACATAGAGTCTATATAGAGATTCCGGGAAATTGGTATATGGTAATTGATATTGCCAATATGCTAAAAGATGTTGATGTTCCAGTCCAGACAATTGATTTCGGTCATCCGAATTTTAGAGATGGAAATTTGGTTAAGTATAACGCCGGAAAGCCAAATTTCTGGAAGAAAGAACATCAGGTAAAGATATTTGCAAATGAGTTTTTACCTGTGGGATTTAACATTAAGCATAAGCAGGATGCTTTGGAGAAGTATGCGGATGAGTTGCTGGAATTCATTGATCCTGTTAAAACACATAAATTCTATTGGGAAAAAAGAGTACGCAGGGCGAACAAACCTATCCATCCCGGCGAAAATGATCCGTCATTGCCAGAAGAAATCAGAGGAAAGCATTTTGACTCGTGGACTGATTTAGCGGGGTTCTTAGGATATGGCGAATAATGTAAAAAAAGAATTTGAATTATATGAGCCTATGAGATTATGGCTTCAGCAGTATTTGGAAGACAAATATAAAAACGCAACGGTAATTACAGTAGATTCTCATGCAAGAACTTTAGATTTATTTCTTGAACAATACGATGTGATAGATTATTATCCACAGACAATAGGACTCGATATACAGATAGATGTGCTTGGAATTGTAAAGAAAAAAGGAAAACCACAAATATTTTTTTATCGAGGCTAAAAAGACGCAGTTGAATTTGCATGATTTAGGACAGTTATGGGCTTACTGTAAATTGTGTGATCCAATGGAAGCATTTCTGTTATCCTCTGCAGGGCTTGGTAGCCTAAATAAAATAATGAATAATTTGCACAGAACAGATTTACTAGAGTTTGGAGACGGAAAGAAAATCAAAAAGATGCAAATTGGTAAATGGGATGGGGCAAAAAAATTCAATTGATTATCACAGTCTTCTTCCGAAAATGTAGGTATTTATAATATATACATCAAGAGGTAGAAGATGATAGAAAAAATTTTAGATAAAAATAATATAGCATATAAGGTTATTGATGGAGAGGGCAATACAACTATTATAAAAATAAATGGGAAATTACATATGCTTTATATACATAATAAAGGAAATCAATTTCAAGTGGAAAGGGATTTCTTTGAGTATATAGACGGAAATTCTATTCCATATGTTATTTTGTGTGAAGATGACAATACCCATGTATTATATTATTTGAAATTGAATAAAAAGGCTAACTGGGTCAAATCATGTTTTGATACATGCGATAAGGATGTTATATATTTAGGAAAGCAGGTTTTAAATTCTAAAGTTACAGAGACCGATTTGATTAAAGAACTGAAGAAATACTAGACAAAAAGCATTTTGACATCGGTGATTCATCTCCTGTTACAGAACGAAAATTACGGAGGCATTAAGATATGGCATATGGCAAATCAATAGAATTATTTCTGGTTAATGGCACTGCTGATAGCTTAATAACGGCAGAATTGTCAAATTGGAATGGTAAAGCTATTAAAATTCCACGGATTGAAGTGCCTACATGCAGTAGAGAAGATATAAAGCAAGCGGGTGTTTATTTTTTGTTCTGTAAAGAAGATAACGGGAAAGATTCTGTGTATATAGAGAGGCAGAGAATGTAAAAGAGCGGTTGATTCAGCACCTAAGAGATGCACAGGCTGAGAAGGAAAAATATTACTGGAATACTGCAGTTATATTTATAGGGAGAGACCTTAATAAAGCGTTGATTAGATATCTTGAAAACCGTTTTGTAGAAATTGCACGACAGTGTAATAGATATGAGGTTCTTACAAAAAAATACATATAAAAATACTGTGCTAAAGGAATCCCAAGTTGCAAGTATGGAAGAATTTGTTGATAATGTAAGGATACTGATTAATGCACTTATTATAAGGTTTTGGATGCATATACTAATGCTATTCCAAAAGAAAATCCAGTTGAGATACGGAGAAAAAAGAAGATATAAAGTTGTATTTGGAGCGTGTCATAAAAAATGTAGGAAAAATAGAGGCACAGGGTACAATCACATCTGAAGGATTTATTGTATTAAAAGGAAGCCAGATATCTCCGTGGATGACAATACAGTTCCTGACACAATAAAAGAACAAAGGTGTACCAGTAATATCATAGATGGTATATTACAAGAAGATATGCTTTTTTCAAGTCCATCAGGTGCGGCAATGTTTGTTGTCGGTAAAAGTGATAATGGTTTGACACGATGGAAGGATGAAAATGGTCGCACTTTAAAAGAAATTGAAAATCATGAAATGATGAATGAAAAATAATATTTTGTAAGCGGAGCGTAATGACATTATGGTTATTTGTCCAAAATGCAGATCGGACAGGACTGCACCAATATTATATGGTTATCCGTCCCATGAAGCCTTTGAAGCAGAGGAACAGGGAGAACTTATCCTGGGTGGATGTGAGATGATAGACGGAATGCCACACGAGGATTATGGCTGCCTTGACTGCAGATACCGATGGTCAAAGGAACTTCTTCCAGCTACTCAGATTACCAAAATACGATATAAGGTTGTGGAGAATGGTCCGTGTACGATAGATTCCCAACAGTCATGGGTGTATGAAATATATCCGGATGGAAGATGTAAAGAATATATCTATCAAGGGCAGAGCCGGAAATATCAGTTTAAAACTGATGAAAAGGTCTCCGAAAAGAAGGCATACAGACTTGCATGCTCCCTACAGAAAATCATAGGTGCTCCATTGTGGGAAAAGAACATTGTAGAAGGTCAAGTGCGCGATGGATGCAGTTATGAACTTCAGATAACTTATGCTGATAAGCGGAAAGAAATAATAAATGGTGATGTTGCCGGGGTACGTTTGATTCCATACTGGAGAAATTCGTCCACAGCGTGTTCCCAGAATAAAAATGATTATATAACGGAAGTCTCTATTGACAAAACAAACATATGTTCGTATAATTATCTCATCGCTACATTAGAGTGTTGAACAGTCTACAGAGATATGGTGTTTGGCAGACTATTTCCCTTGGTCGAACTTATATCGCAGGAGGCACGTTTAATATGACATACGAAACAGGTACAGAAGTTTTCTTCATTGAGAGCAACCGTATAATCCGTAAGGCAACCGTGGTCAGAAGAAGCGGTGATTTTTACATATTACGATTTGATGAAGGCGGTGGCATCCAGTTAAGAGAAGGCAGAATTTTTCCAACAAGAGAACAGGCAGAAGCAACGCTGCCTGGAGAAAAAGTTCAGAAAAAGCTAACTCTCCATACGATTACTGGCATTGAAATGTAAATTCGCAAAAAGGGGTTGACAGTAATACCCCTTTTGATATATTAATAGTGTCAACCGTTCAGTTGACAGTTGACACAGCATTCTACAATGCCAAATGTAGCTTACCAAATTATTATAATTAATATGGATGACGCACATTAAATCAAATAAAGTGTAAAAGAAAACCAATGTATAAGAATGAATATTAAAATTAATTAGAAAGTGCGGTTGAATAGTATGAATGAGAACGAAAAGGTAAGTTTTGGAAAGTATATTGAAACGATACGAAAAGAGAAAAGAAAATCACTAAGAGAAACAGCAAAAGCGATCGAAGTATCTCCACAATTCCTAAGTGAAGTGGAGAAGGGTAGAAAAGTACCCTGACAAATGAGAGAATTGAGAAACTGGCAAAATTCCTCATGTTATCTGAAACCCAGACTTATACACTTTATGATATGGCAGCGGAAGCAAGAACATCGAATGATGTGTTAATACCACAGGATTGTGTCGATTATGCATCAAATCCTTATGTGCTTGAGGCACTGAGATTATCTAAAGAAACAGGAGCAGGGGAGGCAGAGTGGCAGGTACTTTGACGAATTAAGAGCTCGAAAGGGGTAGTAGCAGCCTATGTATGAACCACAGTTTAGATGCAGAAGTAATGGTGTTCCCATTTTATCCCATGAGGATATTGAATCAGATGCAGAAATGTTCATCCGAGATTTTGATCCGGATGTACTGAACAATCCTAAAGAAGTTAATATTGAGGAATTCGCAGAGTTCTATCTGGGATTGACACCAGAGTATAATAATCTGACTCATTGCGGACTCATTCTTGGAAGAATGGTCTTCAATGACAGCAACAAGGTTCCGGTATATGATGCAGATGCAAAACGTGCAGAATATATATTTGCCGGAAGGGGAACGGTCATGATCGATAACACATTGCTGACGGACGAGCACCGCTTCCGTTCAACGATGGGGCACGAATCAGGACACTGGATTTATCAGCAGTCGTATTTTTACAGAGACCCGAATCAGCTGGTCCTGTTCGATAATTTGGAACAAACATCAACTGCTTGTAGAAAAACAGACATAGAAGGTGGGGAAGCAGCGCAGAGCAATGGGCGCAAGCAGTTATGTTCAGATCATGACTGGCTTGAACATCAGGCTAAATATTTCAGTGCAGCGATCCTTATGCCGAGAACTGCAATGAGACAGGTCTGTGGTGATAAAGAATTAAGAAAAGACTCAGAGAAGAGTTTCCGGGATTTGAGTTGGAAATGCTGGCAACAGAAGTGGCAGAAATCTTTAATGTATCATCAGAGTCGGCAAAGATTAGAATTAAACAGCTGGGATTTGATTTTGCAAAGTCACCAGTTAAACAGAAAACGCTTTTTACAATTGGTTATCCGAGTAGTGTTATCTCACTGTAAGCATAAGCACCTCGAAAAGGGGTGCTTCTATTATAAATAATGTGTCAACCAAGGGGTTGACGAATATAATTCTACAAACCATGAAAAATAGGAAAATAAATAAAATATATGAATTATATTTCGATACAAGAAATATAGTCCTAAAATAAATAAATATTGACATATAATTCAAATAACGTATAATAGTATGTAACAGGAGGTAGATAAAATGGAGTTTGACAGAAGCAGATTAATGAACAATATAACGACTTTGATAAAAGAAAAAAAATATAAAAATAGGTGAGCTTGAAAATTCAGTAGGTATCAGTACTGGATATTTATCCAAAATGGCAAAGCCTGAAAATGAATCAATGCCGGGAATTGATTTAATATGGAAACTTGCAGAAAAACTTGGTGTAAGTGTAGATATGCTTGTTGGCGGTGATTTCAGCAAATCAAATGATAATTTGTTTTATCTTGTGAAATTCCTGCATGAATTGAAACTGGAAACAGATGTTCATGAAATAACATGGAGTAAATTTTCCAGCTACGATGCGGTTAAGGATCCATTAGATTTACCTGAATGGGATGATCTGGAATGCAATGTTGAAGAAAAATAGTTACATCAAATATTACAGACAGATATGTATCCTTGTTTGATTCCCAAAGAAATCTTAAAGCAACAAAAGAAAATTTTTATGCGTTTGTAGATACACTTCATATTGTTCTTCTGTTCAAGTGCATAGAGACGGTTGAAAATGAAGAAAAAAGTGGTTTATGAATTATACTCTGCAACGGACAATGGACCAAGTAATAACTATATTATTCCGTTGTGTTCCACATTGGAAAAAAGACGGTGCGATATTTTTGCTCTGAGTGATTTTTATGAATGCGTACAAAGGCACGATAAAGATATTCAGTTAAGAGAATCAGCACGAAAAGCAATTGGAGACTTTTTAAATCGTAATAATACAGAAGAATTGCCATTTAACTAGGAGGTGCAGCCTGAACATGGTAACAGAAAAAGTAAAAGGGGTAATTTCCTGCCCCATATGTAAAAAAGGAAAAGTAATAGCGTACGAAAGCGCATCAGGAAATCATCAGTAGGATGTCACAATTGTGGAAGATACCTGTTGGTTGACTGGGATAAGATGACAGCCGTTGAAAATAAGGCCTGTAAAAACGCCTATAAGATGGTTGTAAATAATTGAATAACAATTTGCTGACTGAGCAATAGGGGCGTTTGAATAAAAACAGCTACCACATAGCCAGAGCAGATTACCAGAGGAAATAAGAATGATCTTGTTTCCCTTGGTAATGTGCCCTGGCTATTTTTTTGTCCTTTTGAGATTGTTTTTGAAACCGTGAGTTGTTCCTACATTACACAGAAGGATAAAAATACACGTCAGATTATGAAACTCGAATGGCTATTTTAAATTTTGTATCAAGATAAATCGGTCAGAAATTATTAGGTTGGTTAGGCAGATCATTTTTATGCTGCTGATAACAAAACGTTAATGATGAAAAAGTCCCCCTTTATATATTCTCCATTCGCCTGATTATATTTTGCGAAATAAATGAAACGGCAAGGAGAATAGATAAGTGAGGATTAAAAATGAAGTTTTGGTGCTTCTGAAAAATATTTGAAATTTATTTTTAATCGTGCAAAAAAGTCTGCACCTTTAAAAATTATTCTTAACTCACAAAGCAAAAGAGAACAGGAAGGAGGTGAGCGAGAGATGGCAAAGAAGAGCATGACACCAAGCGAACGCAGGGAAGCGATTCTTAAGGTTCTCTGTCAGAGAAGACAGGACAAGATTGACAACCTGGCATTTGAATTTGGCGTTTCAGTCCGGACTATAAAAAACGATATCGAAGAGCTGTCTCTCGCTTACCCGATCGAAACAGTTCGTGGCAGATATGGTGGAGGTGTAAAAGTGGCAGACGGATATTATGTCGGTCGCAATTACCTAAAAACCAAAACAGCAGGAACTGTTAAAGAAACTGCAGTCAACACTTCAGGGTGACGACCTTGAGGTAATGAACAGCATCCTACGTGATTTTGCTTTGTAGAACATTATTGACGAGAACCCACGGCCATGAGAGCCGAATGTGAAAGGATGATTTTATTATGAAAAGAAAATTTTTATCTGCAGCCCTTATCGGGGGCAGAGTCGAGGAAAACAAAAAGAATGCAGTGAGCTACGCAAGGATCACTGCCATGTCAGGTGACGTTCCAATCGTACCACATCTCTATTTCCCATCATTCCTCGATGACAATATCCCAAACGAGAGAATGACAGGCATCGCAATGGGTCTTGAACTCATGGATATGTGCGATGAGGTGTATGTGTTCGGTTTCGACATCACGGAAGGCATGAAGTTTGAACTCGACCATGCAAAAAGAAACAAGGAAGCCTGTAAGGCTTTATGATACAGATTTCAATCCCGTGAATGTCAGGACCATACCTGTGGATGAACGTGCGGATGCCAGATACAAGGGCATCATCAGAAATCTGAAGGTGTTGAAGTAGGAGGTCCGCCATGTCAGCAGTCAATGTCCGTTACGGACTATATCCGGGTGACCGCCTTATGGTCACTGCCGGAAAGAAAAAAGAGAGCAACTGTAGTAAAGGAGTACCCGTTCCATATTCTGATGGACTGGGGAAAGTACAAGTCCAGCGTAAACAAGATCGATGTGTATACAGGTGATGTGAAGCTGGCACGCATTTGAAAGGAGAGAACGCCATGAGTGAGGCATTGTTATTAGTGGCCGAGGGCTACGAGCAGATTGCTGCCGGAATCAGAAAGATGGTTGCAGCACAGAAAGATACACCAAAGAAAGAGGAGAAGCCTGTGAAGAAGGCTGAAAAGAAGGAAACTCCTGTGGCAGATACACCTGAAGGAAGAAGCTGCACCGAAGGAGACAGCCGTTGACAGAAAGACGGTCCGTGCCTTCCTTGCGGACAAGTCCAGATCAGGAAAGACCTCGGAGGGTAAAGAACCTGATCGAGCAGTTCGATTCCAGAAGCTGTCAGATGTTCCTGATGAGAAACTGCCGGAACTGTATGAGAAAGCGCAGGTGCTCTAATGGGCGGACATGCAAGGTTCTCCCCATCGTCCGGTAAAAGACGTCTGGAATGCCTCCATCGTTACTGTTGGATGAGCAGTTTCCAGACGAAGAATCTCCATTCGCAGCAGAAGGGAGTGCCGGGCATGCGATGGCGGAGTACCTCATCAATAAGTATCTGAAGAAAAGGACTAAAAGACCTGTATCTGATTATTATTCGGATGAACTGCTCGAAGCCGTGGATGATTACGTGGAATATAACATCACCCAGATCGAACAGGCAAGGAAGGACTGTGATGAACCATTCATCGGAGTGGAACTGAAGGTCAGCCTTGCACACAGAATCAATGACTGTTTCGGTACTGCAGATATGGTGGTGGCCGATTCCCATAAGATCCACATTATCGATCTGAAGCTCGGCAAGGGTGTGGTGGTCGATGCAGAGCAGAATGTTCAGCTTATGATCTACGGACTGGGAGTGTTGGACATGCTTGGTTTCTTATATGAAATCGACACGGTGGAGCTTACCATCGTCCAGCCGAGGATCGAACATTTTTCTACTTGGGAGATATCAGCCGGGGAGCTGCTTGCATGGGGAAAGGACGTCCTTGAACCGGGAGCAGCAAAGGCTCTTTCAGGCGAGGGAGAGTTTAAAGCCGGAGATCACTGCCGATTCTGCAAGGCAAGATTTACATGCCGTGCAAGGGCAGAGGAGTATTTAAAACTTGCCCAGATGGAATTTGCCGAGCCGGCCCTTATGTCGGATGAGGAAATTGCAGAAGTCCTTTCCAAGGCAGATGCGCTGAAGAAATGGGCAGAGGAGGGTTTACACCTATGCTCAGAATGAAGCAGTAGTTAACCATAAAGAATGGCCGGGCTATAAGCTGGTCCTGGGAAGAAGCAACCGTAAATATACAGATGAAGAGGATGTGGCAGAGGCGGCGCAGAAAGCCGGATACACGGATATCTTCAAAAAGAGACTGATCGGCATTACCGAGATGGAAAGGCTGATGGGCAAAAAAGAAATTTAATGAGATCCTTGGTTCACTGGTGTACAAAGCCTGACGGCAAGGTCACACTGGTGCCGGATTCAGATAAAAGAGAAGCAGTGAATCTATCAACCGCAGAAGCGGATTTTAAGGAGGAATAATCTATGACAACAGCAAATTTAACAAAAGTGATCGTACCTTGCAGACTCAGCTATGCACACCTGTGGGAGCCGGATTCCATCAACGGAAGCGAACCTGAAGTACTCCGTCTCCTGCATCATCGACAAGAATGATAAGGAGACCATCGCCAAGATCAAAAAAGGCAATCGAGGTGGCAAAGGATGAAGGAAAACAAGTGGGGCGGCAAGATTCCGGCAAACCTGAAACTTCCGTTAAGGGACGGTGACATCGACAGACCAGAGGATGAGGCATATGCGGACAGCATGTTCTTAAATGCAAACAGTAAACAGGCTCCTCAGATCGTGGACAGACAGGTACAGCCGATTCTTGACCAGAGCGAGGTATATTCTGGCTGCTACGGAAGGGTATCCATTACATTTTACGCTTACAATTCAAATGGCAACAAGGGCATTGCTGCCGGACTTGGAAATGTACAGAAGTTAAGGGACGGAGAGTCTCTCGGTTCCAGAGCCAATGCGAAGGATGAATTCGAGGCAGTAGATGCGGAGGACGATTTCCTCGCATAGGAACAAAGCAGCAGATCATAGGAAGGGCGGTGGCATACACCGCCCGGATACATAAAGGAGATGTACTTTCATGGAAGAACTGATGAAGGAGCTTAACAGCATAAAAAAATATATCCCTGTATAACACATACCGCACCATCAAAGGGCAGATGAAGTCCGGCAATATGGAAGCAGCAAGAATGGGAATCAACAGAATAAAGAAGAAAGCGGAGGGACAGGCTTATGGACACACTTGCAATTGATATTGAAACTTATTCAGATGTGTCACTGCCGGACTGCGGGGTACACAGGTATGCAGCATCGGAGCAGTTCGAGATCCTTTGTTTGCGTACAGTCTGAATGACGAACCGACACAGATCATTGACCTGGCATCCGGGGAGAAGATACCGGATGAGATCATGGAATATCTTACAGATGATTCCGTAATAAAGACCGCTTATAATGCAGCATTCGAGCGGAACTGTATCAACCGATTCTTCGGTCTTTCATTAAGACCGGAAGGATGGAGATGCACGCTTGTCCAGGCATCCATGCTGTCACTTCCGTTGTCACTGGAAGGCGTGGGGGAAGCACTGAACCTTGATAAGAAAAAAGATGTCCGAGGGAAAAGACCTCATCCGCTATTTCTGTATGCCGTGCAAGCCTACCAAGGCAAACGGGGGGGGTAGGACAAGGAATCTTCCGTCTGATGCACCAGAGAAGTGGGAACTGTTCAAGACATACTGCATCCGTGACGTGGATGTGGAAAAACAGATAAGGAACAAACTCTCGAAGTTCCCGATACCGGACAGGGAGCAGGAACTCTACTGCATGGACCAGAGGATCAATGACAGGGGCATCATGGTTGATCAGGAGCTGATCGGACACGCTGTGGCATGCGACCTTCTGTATAAGGAGACGGTAACGAAGAAGGCATATGAGATATCAGGACTGGAAAATCCGAACAGCGTATCGCAGCTTAAGGACTGGCTGAATGAAAAGGGCATTGAGGTGGATTCCCTTGCCAAGGCTGCCGTGGAAGAACTTGTGGAGAACACACAGGGTGATGTGGCAGAAATGATGAAGCTGAGACTTGCCATGTCAAAGACATCCGTAAAGAAGTACGAAGCAATGGAACGTTCGGTATGTCCTGACGGTAGGGTGCATGGATTATTACAGTTTTACGGGGCCAACCGCACGGGCAGATGGGCCGGCAGGCTCGTGCAGATCCATAACCTTCCGCAGAACCATATGGAAGACCTGGAACTGGCACGCTCCCTTGTAAAGGAAGGCAGATATGACCTGGTGGAGCTTTTGTATGATTCCGCACCGGATGTGCTTTCGGAGCTGATCCGTACCGCATTCGTGGCAAGACCCGGATGCAGATTCATCGTCAGCGATTTTGCGGCGATCGAGGCAAGGGTCATGGGCTACCTTGCCGGGAGGGATGGGTCATGGAGGAATTCCGTGGTGCCGGAAAAATCTATGAGCAGACGGCATCCAAGATGTTCCATATCCCGATCGAAGAGATCACAAAGGGAAGCCCGTACCGTGCAAGGGGAAAGGTGGCATCACTTGCCTGTCAGTATGGAGGTGCGGAAGGTGCGCTCATCAGCATGGGAGCATTAAATTTTGTGGAAGAAGAGGAATTGAAAGGGCTGGTACAGTCATGGCGGACTGCAAATCCGCACATCGTAAATTACTGGTATGAGATCGATGGTGCAGTAAAGGCAGCCGTGAAAGAGCGGAAGATGACAAAGGTCGGAATGGTTACGGTATATTACCAGTCCGGGATGTTAAAGATCGCACTGCCGTCCGGAAGGGTGCTTTCATATGTAAGACCAAGGATGACCGTGAACCGTTTCGGTTCGGAAAGTGTCAGCTATGAAGGTGTCGGCACAAACCGCAAGTGGACAAGGATAGAATCCTACGGTGCAAAATTCTGTGAGAACATCGTTCAGGCAACTGCAAGGGATGTACTGGCAGAAGCAATGCTCCGTCTGGAAAAGAAAGGCTTTTTGACATCGTGTGCCATATCCATGATGAAGTGGTGCTTGAAGTGCCGGAGGGGACATCCTCGGTGGAAGAAGTCAATGGAATCATGGCGGTATGCCCTGACTGGTGTGAGGGGCTTCCGCTTAAGGCTGCGGGATTTGAAAGTCCGTTTTACAAGAAAGATTAGGAGGAGCTTATGGGGAGGATGCAACAGGGAAGGGTATCCTGATCCGACCGCAGGTATTGCAATCGGACGGGTCATGAAACAGGAAAAGCGAAAAAAAGAAGGAGGTAGAAGAAGAATGTTCGTATCGATCGGAAACTCAAGAATGGACAAAAAGTTTAACTGCATGGATATGACATATGAAGATTTTGTCAGCCGTCTTTCCAAGACAAAATATACTGCGGAAACAATGGAACAGTACAGGAAGATGCCGAAAGGGCAGCAGGACAATATCAAGGATGTGGGTGGTTTTGTGCTTGGAAAGCTGAAGGGCGGACGCAGGAAGAAGGACTGCGTGATTTCCAGATCCGCCATCACGCTTGATATGGATTACGGAACACAGGGCATTATTGATGAACTGGAAATGTTTTTTGACATGAAGATGGTGGTGTATTCCACGCATAAACACACACCGGAGAAACCAAGGCTGCGTATCATTATATTCCTGACAAGGGATGTGACACCTGATGAGTACGGGGCAGTCAGCCGTATGCTTGCATCGGATATCGGCATCGACTTTTCGATGATTCCACTCTATGAACCATCAAGACTCATGTATTGGCCGAGCACTTCCAGTGACGGTGAGTATGTGTTTCAGGAAATCGAAGGGAACGAAGTTGATCCCGATGAAGTACTGTCCCGTTATAAGGACTGGCATGATGTATCAGCGTGGCCAGTCAGCAACCGTCAGGCATCCGTTGTACAGAGGGATATCAAAAAAACAGGCTGACCCGCTTTCAAAGGACGGGCTGATCGGGGCTTTCAACCGCACATACACAGTGACACAGGCAATCGACAAATTCATCCCGGAGGGTACAGACATTCAAGGGCAATCCCCGGAAGATATGATTATATCCCGGCAGACTCGGCAGCCGGAGTTGTTGTCTATGATGACCTGTTCGTATACAGCCACCATGCAACAGACCCATGCTGCGGAAAGCTGATGAATGCGTTTGATGTGGTAAGACTTCATAAATTTGGTGACAAGGATGCAAGAGCAGCCGAAGGGACAGAGCCGGGAAAGCTCCCCATCTTTCAAGGCCATGCAGGATTTTGCTTTGCAGATGAAGAAGTAAAGAACACACTTGCCAGGGAAAGACAGGAGCTGGCGGTACAGGAATTTTCCACAGATCCAGATGAGGACTGGCAGAACAAGCTGGCACTCGACCGCAGGGGGAAACATCAAGGATACACTGCAGAACATCGCACTGATCATCCGCAACGATGAGAATTTCAAGCACATCGTGTACAACGAGTTCAAGGATACCATTGATGTCATCGGTCCGCTTCCGTGGAAACAGGTAAAGCCCGGATGGAATGATTCCGACCTTGCGAATGCAAAGGTGTATTTCGAGAGGGTGTATGGCATCTGGTCACCGACCAAGTTTAAGGATGCACTGCTTGGTAGTGTCATCCGACAGACTTTATCATCCAATCAAGGATTATTTTGCAACGCTTCACTGGGACGGACAGGAACGTATCGACACACTGCTCATCGACTATTTTCGGTGCGAAAGATTCACCGTATACAAGAGCAGTCATCCGCAAGACACTGGTGGCTGCGGTAGCACGTATCTATAAGCCGGGAGTAAAGTTCGACTCCATCCTTGTGTTAAACGGACCACAGGGAATGGGAAAATCCACCTTCTTTGCCATCCTTGGAAAGCAGTGGTTCTCGGACTCCTTATCCATTTCGGACATGAGGGATAAGACTGCTGCCGAGAAGCTGCTCGGAAACTGGATACTTGAGATCAGTGAGATGAACGGTATCCGCAAGACGGAAGTCGAGGTAGTAAAATCCTTTGTCACCCGTCAGGATGATAAGTTCCGTCAGGCATACGGTGTAAATGTAGAGTCCCACCCAAGAAAATGCATCATTGTGGGAAGCACCAACTCCGAGGGCGGATTCTTGCGTGACGTTACGGGCAACAGAAGATTCTGGCCGGTGCATGTGCCGGGAACAGGAAAACACCACCCGTGGCAGCTTGACTGTGTCGACCAGATCTGGGCGGAGGCAATCCATCTGTATAACGAAGGCGAGGAGCTGTTCTTAAAAGGTGCGGAGATAAGAGAGGAAGCATACAAGATGCAGCAGGAGCAATGGAGTCGGATGACCGTGAGGGCATCGTACAGGATTATCTTGACAGGCTTTTTGCCGGATAACTGGGCATCGATGGACATCTACCAGAGAAGGGCATTCCTTGGCGGTGGCGAGTTCGAGACGGTCGGTGTAAAGGGAACTGTCATGCGTGAGCGTGTGTGCATCATGGAGATCTGGGTAGAGTGCTTCGGCAAGGAGCGCCAGAACTTAAAGAAGGCAGATTCCTATGAAATCGAAGGCATCTTAAACAAAATCGGGGGATGGAAGAAGTATGATTCCAATAGCACGGGCAAGACCAAAGTCCCCCTTTACGGAGTGCAGAAGACTTTTGTGCGGATGGATGAGAAACCAGAGGAAACCCGTTAGGCGGTTTCCATGGTTTCCCAGATGCAGATGGGCAACGGTAGTCGGAAACCGTGCTGACACCTTGGAAAATAAGGGGTTGCGGTTCTTAGTTTCCAAGTTTCCCATTAAATCCAGTTGAGAATTAAAAAATAAAGATAAAAAGAGCAATTCATGTATATATGCGCGTATAGGAGTTAAAAGGCATATGGCAACCGCAATCGGCAAAGGAGGTATCTGGTTTTGCTAGAAAGTACAGTAGAGAGACATTTGAGGGAAGAAGCAAAAAGCGGAAAGGCATGGCGTTAAAGTTCGTATCACCCGGTATGAATGGAGTGCCTGACCGCATCGTCCTGATGCCGGACGGAAAATGGCATTTGTGGAACTGAAAGCACCGGGGAAGAAGCCGAGACCGCTTCAGCTGAAGAGAAAGAGGATGCTTGAGAGGTTGGGCTTTTCCCGTTTATGTAGTTGATAATATCGAACAGATCGGAGCAGATCCTTGATGAAATACAAAGCACATGATTATCAGCAGTATGCAACAGATTTTATAATCGAACATCCTGTGAGCTGCCTGATCCTTGATATGGGACTTGGCAAAACGGTCATCACGCTTACGGCACTGTGGTCTGCTGTTTGACTATTTTGAAGTAAGGCGGATCCTGGTGATTGCACCGAAGCGTGTGGCAGAAACAACATGGCCGGCAGAGATAAAAAAGTGGGAGCATCTTTACGGCATGACATTTGCCGTGGCAATGGGAACTGCAGGGCAGAGAAAGGAAGCACTTCTGTCAGGAGCCGATGTTACGATCATCGGAAGGGACAATGTTTCCTGGATGACAAAAACATATTTTTTGATTTTGACATGGTCGTGATCGATGAGCTGTCGAGCTTCAAGTCACCAAGGCACAGAGGTTCAAAGACCTAAAAAAGTAAGGCCGATGGCAAAACGTGTGGTCGGGCTTACAGGGAACACCGGGAAACCTCATGGACTTATGGGCAGAGATAGGGATCCTTGATATGGGGCAGAGACTTGGAAGATACATCGGAGGATACCGTGACAGGTTCTTCCTTCCGGATAAGCGGAATCGTGAGATCATCTTTTCGTATAAGCCAAGGGAAGGAGCAGAAGAAAAAAGATATGAACTGATTTCCGATATCAGTATTTCCATGAAAGCCGTGGATTATCTTGATATGCCGGAATGCATAAGCAACCGTGTGACCGTATCCATGTCGGAATCAGAACAGGAACTTTATGACAGGATGGCAGATGAAATGATCCTAGAATACGGGGAAGGACAGGACATCGATGCGGTAAATGCAGCAGCCTTAAGCAACAAGCTTCAGCAGATGGCAAACGGTGCGGTCTATGATGAATCCAGCAATGTCCGTAATATCCATGACAGAAAACTGGATGCTCTGGAAGACCTGATCGAATCGGCAAACGGAAGACCGCTTCTGGTTGCATACTGGTTCAAGCATGACAGGGAGCGGATATTAAAACGGTTTCCGGCAAGGGATATCAATACCAAGAAAGATATCGAGGAATGGAATGAAGGAAAGATCCCGGTGGCGCTGATCCATCCGGCATCGGCAGGACACGGACTGAATCTTCAGGAAGGCGGTTCGACCATCGTATGGTTCTCGCTTACATGGTCCCTTGAACTGTATAAGCAGTTAAATGGCAGACTTTACAGACAGGGTCAGAAACACACGGTCATCATAGAGCATCTGGTGACAGAAGGCACGGTCGATGAAGATATCCTCCGGGCAATCGAAAAAAAGGATACTACACAGAATGCAATGATAGAAGCAGTAAAGGCAAGGATTGGAGGTATGACGGATGACGGCAGAAGTAATGATGAAGGAATATAAGAATATGAAAAAGGAACTGACCGTGACTGAGTTCCAGCTCCGTCAGTTTCAGGGAGTGAGCGAACAGGATATGATCGATTCCATGTTTTACTCCCATCAGGAAGGGGAAAGGGTGCAGACGAGCACTCTTTCCGATAAAACGGCAAACATAGCAGTCAAGTATAAGGCTGCAATGGAAAGGGAAAATGACGAGTGGTATGATTTCCTTTTCCACAGATATATGTTCCTGAAGGAAGAACTGGATTTTTTCGAGCATGCGGTGAACGGACTGGATGAAAGACATAGAAGCATTATCACGGATCTTCTGGATGAGGACATGACATGGGACATCATGATGGAAAGATACCATGTGAGCCATACGATGATCGGGAAATACAGGAAAGCAGCATTGAAGGAACTGGATAAACAGTATGAACTGAGAGACAGACAGGTGGAAGCCTTTGTCCTCGGATAGGAGGTTTTTTATGTGTAAGCGTGGAGATATTTATTATGTGGATTTTCGGAGAGAAGGCCGGAAGCGAACAGGGTGGTCTCCGTCCGGCACTGGTGGTAAGTAATAATAAGGCAAATAAGCATTCACCTGTGGTTACGGTCATTCCATTGTCGGCAAGGGTGTGGAAAAGAAGTATCTTCCGACCCATGTGCAGATCCCGCTGAAGAAAAGCAGCGGTCTGAATAAACCGAGCATGGCACTGGCGGAACAGGTGGAAACCCCTTGATAAAACAAGGCTAGAGAAAGAATCGGGGAAGTGCTGGATGACATGGTCATGGAGCAGATCACCGTAGCACTCAGATACAGATAGGTGCATATGCAGAGTACAATTAAGGCAGTCAGACGGCTGTCTTTTTTGTTTGGATTATGGTAGAATTGATTTTTGATGGGGGTGCATGATGAAGATAAAAATAGATTTTTTTAATAAAAATATTATAGATGCAATCGGTGCTGGAATATATCAGGTATCGATAATGAATAATGGAAAAGAAGAAGTTTTATATATTGGAGAATCCGTGTTTGTGCTTGTGCGCTGCGGGGCGCATTTATTTGAACTTAAGAAGACTCCAGAATATTTCGGTTTTAATGATGAAACTATAAATAATGAGAATATTATCTTGAAATTTGAACTGTTGGAAGCTATTAGTAATATGGCGGATAGAAAACATAGGGAAAAAAGAATTGATACAGAAAAAGAAGCCTATTTTACAAAGTGGAATCAGTGACAGAATGAAATCAGTAGAAGAAAAAGTACAGGCACTTACAGCTTTTCTGGAAGGAGAATGATAAATGGCAGAGAAAAGAACAACAAATACTAATGTGACAAGATATGATAAAGCACATAAAAAATTTATGGATAAGCTGAATGTTTTAAAGGACAATGTAAATCATGGTTATGATTCTTTGAAAGTAGTACATAAACAGACGATAGATTCATCTGTCAGTTTTAAGGAGACCGTAGATAAAGGTCAGGAACAAGAAAGAAAAGATCTTTATGATATTATAAAGACCTCGGAAGATGAGAAAAAAATCAATGGGCGAAAGAGCGTATTCAGGAACTTGATCGTATCAAGGAAAAAGAAATAGACGGACATAATGAATTTTTTGAAAGAAGAAGGAGATACGACAAAAAGAAATATCGTAGGTGGTATGATGTTGATTGCTGTTTCTGCAAAACTTATTTCCAGTAAACAAGTAAGGCAGATGGGTGGGGAAAGCTATCAGTTCTGTTGGTAAGAGTCTGCTTCGCTTAAAGAAATAAAAAGGTGGTGTACTAGAGGTTTACTAAAGGTGCACTAATGGTTTACTGACTTTTAATTTACAGGTGCTATGATTAAGATGGCAAAAAAGAAAGGGAGCGGAAACGCTCCTTTTTATGTTGCCGTAAGGCGGTGTCTTTCCAATCCTTTCACACCGCCCGTGTACATAGAAGGGAGGAATGGCAGATGCCGATGAAACCAAAAGCCGTGCAGACACCCCGGATGTCCGAAGCTGACAGACGGACTGTACTGCGAGGAGCATGAAGCACTGCACCGTGGTGACAGGGCGAGCAGCAACAAGCGTGGTTACAACAGGCAGTGGCAGAAGGCAAAGGGCAAGATACCTGAAGGCACATCCTTTGTGTGTTCAGTGCTTAAAAGGAAGGGCATGCGGTGACAGCAACCGTGGTCGATCATATCAGACCGCACCGTGGTGATCCCGTCCTGTTCTGGGACGAGAAGAACTGGCAGAGTCTTTGCAAGCCATGTCATGATAAAAGACATGGAACGAAGATAACAATCCTGAGTATCGGTTCTGACGGCAGACCGTGGGGGTATCGAATCTCTACCGTCTGAACCGCTGAAGACCGATGGCCCCCTTTGCGTGAATTTTCGCAGAATTAAACCGGGGGGATATAAAAAGGGTATGGTAATTTTTCGCAGAATGTACTTAAAACACGGCAAAAAGGGTATTTCCTTTTGCCGGAAAATCAGGAAAAAGCATTATTTAAGGCTGGAAAACAGTGTAAAAACATTGTTTTTCCGGTCTTTTTTGTGTGCCGGAAGGAGAGTGGAAAGGATGACGGACGCACAGGCAAAAGCAGATCAATGAGATGCGGATGAAGGGGATGGGCTATAAAGCCATCGGGATGGCAATCGGACTGTCCCGTGACATCGTAAGGAATTACTGCAAGAGACATAACCTTGCCGGATACGCCACGGTGGTTTCAAAAATATGAAACTCATGGTGGACGGTAAAGAGGTGTGCCACTTTTGCGGTAATCCGATCACGCAGCCGAAGACCGGCAGACCGAGAAGGTTCTGCTGTGAAAATGCAGAAGGGAATGGTGGAAGGCACATCCGGAAGCAGTAAAGAAAAGCGAGAAGGCTTCCTACACGCTTGTATGCGAGCAGTGCGGGAAGCCTTTCATTTCCTATGGAAACAAGAACAGAAAATACTGCGGCCGTGAATGTTATTTCCGGCACAGATTTTTAGCAGAGGAGAATATGGAAGATGCAGTTTCAGAGTTATAAAATAGCAGACCTTATCCCGGCTTCCTATAATCCGAGGAAGAAGTTAAAACCTGGTGATAAGGAATATGAAAAATCAAGAACTCCATTAAGGAGTTCGGATATGTCGAAGCCGATCATCATCAACTCAGACATGACCATTATCGGAGGACACCAGAGAGCCACGGTTCTTGCAGACCTCGGATACACGGAAGTGGAATGTATCGTGGTCGATATCGACAAGACCAAGGAAAAGGCACTCAATGTTGCCCTCAATAAAATTACGGGCGAATGGAACAAGGGAACTACTGGCTGACCTTATCAAAGACCTCGAGGATTCAGATTTTGATGTCGGGTTTACAGGATTTGAACCGCCGGAGATTGAACAGCTTTTTAATTCCGTACATGATAAGAAGATTACGGAGGATGACTTTGATGTGGAAGCGGAGCTTGCAAAGCCGACCGTGGCAAAGACAGGTGATGTGTGGCTGCTTGGAAAGCACCGTGTCATCTGCGGTGATTCCATTCTGCCGGAGACTTACGATAAGCTGATGGATGGACAGAAGGCAAATCTTGTCCTGACGGATCCGCCATACAATGTAAATGTTGAGGAGACGGCCGGCAAGATCAAAAAACGACAACATGCCGGATGAGGATTTCTATAAGTTCCTGTTTGCTGCATTTGTAAATATGGAGCAGTCAATGGAACAGGATGCTTCCATTTATGTATTCCATGCGGATACGGAGGGGCTGAATTTCAGAAAGGCATTCAAGGATGCAGGTTTTTATCTTTCCGGGTGCTGCATCTGGAAGAAGAACGCACTGGTCCTTGGAAGAAGCCCGTACCAGTGGCAGCATGAGCCGTGTCTGTTCGGATGGAAGAAAGGCGGGAAGCATCAGTGGTATTCCGACAGGAAGCAGACCACCATTTGGGAATATGACCGTCCGAAGGCATCCAAAGACCATCCGACCATGAAGCCTGTGGCGCTTATGGCATATCCGATCCAGAACTCCTGCATGAGCAACTGCATCGTGCTTGATCCGTTCCTTGGTTCCGGCTCTACGCTGATCGCCTGTGAGCAGACACACCGTATCTGCTACGGTATCGAACTGGAAGAGAAATTTGCGGATGTCATCGTAAACCGCTACATTGAACAGTGCGGTTCGGATGCGGATGTATTTGTCATCCGTGACGATATGAAATTTTCATATCAGCAATTATGCAGGGGAGGCAGTATAATGAAACAGATGACCTTCCTTGATCTATGTTCCGGTATCGGCGGCTTCAGGCTCGGTCTTGAAACTGCCGGCCATAAGTGCATCGGGTACTGTGAATATGATAAATTTGCAAGAGCCTCATATGAAGCAATGTACGACACGGAAGGAGAGTGGAAAGCAGATGATGTCACAAAACTTAAATCAGAAGATGTCCCCTATGCAGACATCTGGTGTTTCGGATTCCCATGCCAGGATATCTCCGTTGCAGGAAAACAGCGGGGACTTGTCGGAGAGCGAAGTGGGATATATTACAACATTATTGACCTCATCAAAGGCAAAGAAGAAAGTGATAAGCCCACATACCTTCTTGTTGAGAACGTTAAGAACCTGTTATCAATTAATTCAGGCTTCGACTTTGCCAGCGTTCTGTCTGAAATGGACGAAGCGGGGTATGACTGTCGGTGGCAGGTGCTTAATTCAAAAGAATTCGGAGTCCCCCAAAGCAGGGAGCGGATATTCCTTATCGCAAATCTTAGAAGCAGAGGTGGACGGGAAATATTACCTCTCTGCGGAGAAAACGCAGCAACTCTTAACCAACTTGTAGGTGGGATGCAGGGATACCGTGTATATGGCACGGATGGCATTTCCGCAACCCTTGTGGGGAATGCGGGCGGTGTCGGGGCCAAGACGGGTCTTTACTTCATCGACCAGAGCAACCATGATCCGAAGATCACGGATACGGCAAGATGCCTGACAGCGAGGTACACAGCCGGGATGACCAACCATACCGCCATGAACTCAGCCGTGCTGGAAGTCCACCCGGTGCTTACACCGGAGCGGATGGAGAAACGGCAGAACGGAAGACGGATGAAAGAGGACGGAGAGCCGATGTTCACCCTGACCTCTCAGGACAGGCACGGTGTGTATGTCTGTGAAAAGGTGGATTCCGTCAAAGTAAAAAATGCCACGAAGGCAGGATATGAAGTGGCACGGGAAGGGGACGGTATCAACCTTGCCTACCCGGACAGTGAGACAAGAAGGGGAAGGGTCGGAAAAGGATGCTCCCAGACACTGGACTGTTCGGGCAGATGGGAACGCTCATGAGGGGCGGCCGCATCACACGGCTGACTCCGAGGGAGTGCTTCCGCTTACAGGGATTTTCTGATGAGCTTTTTGACCGTGCCTCTGCCGTCAACTCCGATGCACAGCTTTATAAACAGGCCGGGAATGCAGTCACCGCAACGGTTGCTTATGCGGTTGCGATGTCACTTCCGGAGTCCAGAAGCTGACATTACATTTTCTTTTGGAAAGTACCATTATCTGCTTGACTATATGGGCATTCAGAGTGATATATGGTACTACCAAAGGAAAGGAGACCAGCAGAATGGAAATTATTACAAACGCTGAGAACAGGAAAGAATTAGTAAAAACCTTATCCGGACATTTCGGACAGAAATCAGAATACCTTGGACCGCCATCCTTTGCATACCGCATCGGAAGCATCACGGTGGACAGGGACGCAAAGGTCATACTTGAAGATGACAGCATGGAAGACGAGGTGAGAATGGTGCTTTTCCAGAATGACATGGCAGAAGAGACACAGGAAACACAGACGGAAGAACCGGAAGCGGAGATAAAATGCCGATCGGCAGCATGACACCGCAGGGTATCATCAACCTGATAAACATGATGCATTCCAAACAATACCTTATCAACAGGGCAGTCGGCAGGGAGTGCATTTCCATAGCAGACAGCCTTATAAATGCCCTGGCCGAAAGAACCTTCGAAGATACGGAGACGGCAGCAGGGTTCATTACGGAACAGGGCGGATGCAGCGGTGTCACCTTTGCAGACGGGAACATTGAGTTCACGGGATTTCCGCATACCGATAACATGATGGAATACTGCAGACTTGCATCGGCAATGGTAAAGAAAGCATCGGAACAGAAACGTGTGAATCCGAAACAGACCATTGAAGAGAATGAAAAATATTACATGAGGGCATGGCTGGTATCCATTGGATTTGGCGGAAGCGAAGGAAAGGAAATAAGGGCATTCTTCCTTAAGGGGCTGAAAGGCCATACGGCATTCGGACTTCGGAAGATGCGGAAAAGTGGAAAGCCAACCGCAGGGCAGAAAGGGGGTCAACGGTATGTTCGGGTAAGCAGACAGACACTTGAGAGACTGAGAAAGGAATATCCTGCGGGAACCAGGGTGGAGCTTATCCGCCTTGATGACCCCTACCGAAAGATCCCGTCAGGAACCATCGGAACGGTGGAATTTGTGGATGATGCAGGACAGCTCCACACGGTATGGGACGGACACGGGGCACTGGCGATGATCTATGGGTGGATGAATGGAGAAAGGTAAAAGACTGATGGATAAGATTGTGACAGTATATTATGGAAAAGAAGAATCATGGGAATCAAAGAAGCCGCGGAGCAGTTCTTCCTTCGAGCCATGATGGGATCGGATGGCAGCGAAAGGGAACGCTATACAAATATCTACATAAAACTGCAGATGGGGATGACCTTCTGCACAGATGAAGAATTTTAAAAGGGGAGAATGAAGTGAAAGAAGTCAGAGGAAAGCTGATGGCATTGATGAAAAAGCATCAGATGGATATAACGGAATTTTCGGAAAAATCTGGAATAAAGGAAGAACGGGTGGAACGGCTGCTTGGAGGCAGGGGAAAACCTAGCCATTTGGAGCGGATGTGTATCGCAGAAGCTTTTGGGATGACAGAGGAAGAGTTACAGGATATAGAACCGCTTTCTCAGACAGAGGTCAGGGGGTGCAGACAGATGGCATTGAAAAAGTGATCGCAGAACGGCTTCAGGAAATCGTAAAGATTCATGGGATAGGAATTCCTGAACTTGCAGAACGATGTGGTTTAAAAGACAGAGAGCAAAGAAACTTATGAATGGTGAAGTTAAGATGAGCATTGCAGAAGCAGTCAGCATCGCCAATGAATTTCAGGTCTCTTTGGAATATCTGTTAGAAGATATCCATATCCGCTGCCAGCACCACAGACAGATGAAGAATGGTTGCTGTACGAAAAACTCGGACAAATGGATGAAAATGAAGCTCAGAAATATTTAGAAATGATGATGCCGATGAAAAAGGGACTTGCCATAATTTACACAGTTTTCCCTTGAAATCTTTGTGTAGTTTATGGCTCACATATAACTGGATATATGTGTGTTTTAGAGCGAATATGTACCTACCGAAAGGGGAAGAAAACAAACGGGTACAAGCCATGAACGAAAAGGATTACAAAGCAGATCGAGGAAATGAAGAAGCAGACCATTGGGGTCGAGGTCGAGATGAACAACATCCGAAGGGATAAGGCTGCAGAACTTGCAGCGGCATTCTTCGGAACAGGAAGATTTGAAAACACGGCTTCCAGAAACGGATATTATACATGGTCCGCATGGGATGCAAGCGGAAGGAATGGAAATTCAGAAAGATGTCAGCATTGCGGGACCAGATGATAAAAATGCGAGCTGGTCACACCGATCCTTCACTACGAAGACATCGAACTTCTTCAGGAACTGATAAGAAAAGCTCAGACATGCGGGAGCCAAGAGTGATGCAACAAGGGGCTGCGGAGTCCACATCCACATCGGAGCAAACGGACACACACCGCAGACTTTACGAAATCTTGCAAACATCATGGCGGGACACGAGAACCTTTTAGCGGATGCCTTAAACCTCGACAGCTGGCGGATGAACCGCTACTGCAAAACGGTAGACCCAAGATTCCTTAAGGAACTCAATAAAAGAAACCAAAACGATGGCAGCCCTTGCAGACATCTGGTACACGGCAAACGGGGCAAGCTACGGAAGAGACCACCATTACAATGACAGCCGATACCATATGTTAAACTACCATGCAACATTCACAAAGGGAACGGTCGAGTTCAGACTTTTCCAATTTGATGCTCCGGCTGACGGAAAGCTGAACGGACTGCATGCGGGACAGCTGAAAAGCTACATCCAGCTCTACCTTGCCTTAAGCCAGATGGCAAAGGAAGTAAAGGACGGCAAGCCCGAAACCGCAGCAGACAGAAAATCCGAAATATGCAATGAGGACTTGGCTTTTACGCCTCGGATTCATCGGGGATGAATTCAAGACCGCAAGGGACATCCTTACAAAAGACTTGCAGGAGACACTGCTTTCAGAAGCGGAAGAGCTGCTTGAAGAGAACAGCCTCCTGCCACCTTGGGCATTGACCGCCATGTGCGGTCTTAAGGTGGTAGAAGGGTGTTCCCTTCAAAAAAAGGATGGAGCATTATGGAGAAAAGATATTACATTGCTTATGGCAGCAACCTGAATTTACGGCAGATGAAAATGCGTTGTCCGACCGCAAAGGTCATGGGGACTGCGGTCATCAAGGATTACGAACTGCTTTTCAAGGGAAGCCTTACAGGGGCATACCTTACGATTGAGCCGAAGAAAGGCAGTGAGGTTCCCGTTGCGGTCTGGACCGTTACCGAAGCAGATGAAGAGGCACTTGACCGTTATGAAGGATGCCCTGTTTTTTATTACAAAAGGATATGGAACTGGATATCAAGGGAATACGGACAGGAAAAATAAGAAAAAGAAAATGCTTTGTGTATATCATGCACGAAGAGCGGAAAATCGGGATTCCTTCCCTTTCCTATGTAAGAACATGCCTTGAAGGTTATATCAGTTTCGGATTTGATGAGCATTATCTTTCCGAGGCACAGATCAGGGCGGTGAAGGAGGCAGGATATGAAGACTGAAACATTAAGAATAAGGATCTGCCCGAAATGCAGGGGGGCAGGATACACACGGACACCTGCCCTTTCAAGGGAAGATAACCAGACGCTTATCTGTCCAGACTGTGGAACCCGTGAGGCACTTGCAAGCATGGGCGTGAGCAGGGAAGAACAGGAAGAAATTATAGAGACCATACACAGGTCAAACAGATAGCGGTTATGTAAAAAGGCTTCTTGGGAGTCTTTTTTGTTGCCATTTTTACAGGGAGGTGAGGACAGTGGCACAAAGAGGAAGAAAACCAAAGCCTACGGCAGTAAAGGTGTTGGAGGGCAATCCGGGCAAGAGAAGCCTTAATACGGCCGAACGAAGCCTGAGAAAGAAAGCACCACGCTGTCCGTCATGGCTTGAGGATGAAGCGAAAAAAGAATGGAGAAGGATGGCGAAACAGCTGGAGCATCTCGGCATCCTGACAGAAATAGATATGGCAGCATTCGCAGGATACTGTCAGGCATATGCGAGGTGGAAAGAAGCAGAGGAGTTTATTACACAGCACGGGACCATCAAAGACCCCGAGCGGATACTGGCAGCAGGTGCCACAGGTATCCATTGCACAGACCTATCTTAAGATTATGAATAAATTCTGTGAGCAGTTCGGACTGACCCCGTCTGCAAGAAGCCGTATCTCCACGGACAGCGGGGAAGATAAGCAGAATGATGAAATGGAGCTTCTGCTTGTGAAAGGCGGTGCAGGATAATGTTTGATGAAGCAAAAGCAGATCATGCAGTCAATTTTATAAACTGCCTGAAACACACCAAAGGAAGGTGGAGGGAGTTCCGTTTGAACTTCTCCCCTGGCAGGATGAGATCATCCGTACCCATTTTATGGGACGGTAAAGGAAAACGGATACAGGCAATACAATACCTGCTACTGTGAGATACCGAAGAAAAACGGAAAATCGGAGCTGGCGGCTGCCATTGCACTGTATATGACATGCGGTGACGGTGAGTGGGGAGCAGAGGTCTACGGCTGTGCTGCCGACCGACAACAGGCTGCCATTGTATTTGATGTAGCAGCGGATATGGTAGACCAGTGTCCGGCACTGAAGAAAGGATCAAGCCCGTCATGTCCGTAAAAGGCGTTTGTATATAAACCGACCAACAGCTTCTATCAGGTGCTGTCGGCAGAGGCGTACACCAAGCACGGTCTGAATGTCCATGCGGTCATCTTTGATGAGCTGCATGCACAGCCAGGAACCGGGAACTGTTCGATGTCATGACCAAAGGTTCCGGTGATGCCAGAACACAGCCATTGTTCTTCCTGATCACAACAGCAGGGACAGACAGGAATTCCGTGTGTTTTGAACAGCATCAGAAGGCTCTGGATATTATTGAAGGAAGAAAAATTGACCCGACATTCTATCCCGTGATTTATGGTGCATCCGATGAGGATGACTGGTCGAGTGAGGATGTGTGGTATAAGGCAAATCCGTCACTTGGATACACGATTGATATTGAGAAAGTGCAGAATGCATATATCAGTGCAAAAAGAGAATGCAGCAGAGGAGAATGTGTTCCGGCAGCTCCGTCTGAATCAGTGGGTGAAACAGAGCACCCGGTGGATGCAGATGGATAAGTGGGATGCCTGTTCCTTTGCAGTGAATGAAGAGGAGCTTCTCGGAAGGGAATGCTATGGCGGACTCGACCTTTCAAGTTCCACGGATATCACGGCATTCGTGCTTGTCTTCCCGCCAAGGAATGATACCGAGAAGTATGTGATCCTTCCGTATTTCTGGATACCGGAGGATAACATGAAGCTGCGTGTACGAAGGGATCATGTTCCGTATATGATGTCTGGGCAGCCAGAAGGGTGTTTAAAGACTACGGAAGGAAATGTCATCCATTATGGATTTATTGAGCAGTTCATTGATGAACTTGGTACGAAATTTCATATTAAGGAAATTGCCTTTGACCGATGGGGAGCAGTACAGATGGTGCAGAACCTTGAGGGCATGGGCTTTACCGTTGTTCCATTCGGACAGGGATATAAGGATATGAGTCCGCCGACCAAGGAGCTGATGAAGCTGACACTGGAAGGGCGGATCGCACATGGCGGGCATAAGGTGCTGCGGTGGATGATGGATAATGTGTTCGTCCGTCAGGATCCCGCAGGAAACATCAAAATGGATAAAGAAAAATCCACGGAGAAAATTGATGCTGCAGTCGCAACCGTCATGGCACTTGACCGTGCAATCAGAAACGAAGGCAGTGACGGAAGTGTATATGATGACAGAGGAATTATAGTATTTTAACAGGAGGGTATCGTATGGGAATTAAGAGTTTATTTGGATTTGGACAGGCGAGGGATAAGCCTGTGGACAAGGCAGCAGATGCAGGATATTCATTTCTGTTCGGAAGGACAACAAGTGGAAAGCCTGTGAATGAAAGAACTGCAATGCAGACCACGGCAGTATATGCCTGTGTCAGAATCCTTGCGGAAGCAGTGGCTTCTTTACCGCTTCATGTATATGAGTATCAGGATGACGGTGGCAAGAAGCTGGTGCATGACCATCCTTTATATTATCTGCTCCATGACGAGCCGAACCCGGAGATGACTTCATTTGTGTTCAGGGAAACACTGATGAGTCATCTTTTAATATGGGGAAATGCGTATGCCCAGATCATAAGGGACGGGGCTGGAAGGGTGCTTGGGCTTTATCCGCTCCTTCCGGATAAGATGGACGTGCAGAGGGATGACCGTGGAAACATCTATTATGTGTATTCAGAAACAGTGATGAAAACCCCATGTTCAAAAGGAATATGGAGATATCAGGATGAAAGCCGAGGATGTGCTTCATATCCCCGGACTGGGATTTGACGGGCTGATCGGATATTCCCCGATTGCAATGGCAAAGAACGCTGTCGGCATGACGCTTGCCTGTGAGGAATACGGGGCGAGTTTCTTTGCAAACGGGGCAAATCCGGGAGGTGTCCTGGAGCATCCGGGAGTCCTGAAAGACCCGTCAAAGGTGAGGGAATCCTGGAACTCCGTATACCGTGGTGTGAATAACGCACACAAGATCGCAGTGCTTGAAGAAGGAATGAAGTACCAGCAGATAGGCATCCCGCCGGAAGAAGCACAGTTCCTTGAGACAAGGAAATTCCAGATCAATGAGATCGCAAGGTTATACAGAATACCACCGCATATGATAGGTGACCTTGATAAATCGAGCTTTTCCAATATTGAGCAGCAATCTTTGGAGTTCGTAAAATACACACTTGACCCGTGGGTGATCCGGTGGGAGCAGTCATTACAGAGATCACTTCTTCTGCCGGGAGAGAAAGGAAAGTATTTTATCAAGCTGAATGTGGATGGCCTCCTCCGTGGGGATTACCAGTCAAGGATGAACGGCTATGCGGTCGGAAGGCAGAACGGGTGGTTTTCTGCCAATGATATCCGTGAGATGGAGAACATGAACCCAATCCCGGATGAGCAGGAGGAAACCTGTATCTGATAAACGGAGCAATGACCAAACTTGAGGATGCAGGGGCTTTTGCAAAGACAGATACAGGACAGCAGAACACTCCGGCACAGGAAAACAGCGGAAAGAGAGGTAAACGATGAAGCAGAAGTTTTGGAACTGGATAAGGAATGAAGATGAGAGCGTGCCTGACATGGAAAGGACGCTCTTTTTAAATGGCATGATTTCGGATGAAACATGGTACGGGGATGAAGTCACCCCGCAGCTTTTCAAAGATGAGCTGAATGCCGTAAATGGAAATATCACGGTGTGGATCAATTCACCGGGCGGTGATGTGTTTGCAGCAGCCCACATCTATAACATGCTCCGTGATTATAAGGGAAGTGTGACGGTCAAGATCGATGGTATTGCAGCTTCAGCAGCATCCGTGATCGCTATGGCAGGAGATACGGTCTGTGTATCCCCGGTGGCTATGATGATGATCCATAATCCTGCAACGATGGCAATGGGTGAGGCGAAGGATATGCAGAAAGCAATCGCCATGCTGAATGAGGTCAAGGAATCTATCCTGAATGCCTATGAATTCAAGACGGGGCTTACCCGTGCAAGGCTCTCACACATGATGGATGACGAGACCTGGTTCAATGCAAAGAAGGCGGTGGAGTTTGGCTTTGCGGATAAGATCCTTTTTGATTCCGATGAGGATGAGAAAAGAAAAAGCCGGATGAGCCGGAAGAAAAGCCGGAGAAAGGAAGCAATGGAGAGAAAGGGGACGGAGAGGGCGATAAGGACAAAAACGGGAAAAAGAAGCTCCCGTTCCAGCAGGATTCCATGATGTTTTCCACCAAGGCGATGAATGAGTCGTTCCTTTCCAAGGTGTCCGATAAGGATGCCATGATACCGGTCAACCAGTTGGAGAAGAGACTGAGTCTCTTAGCACATTAAGGAGGATATGAACTATGAGTAAGATTTTAGAATTAAGAGAAAAGAGAGCGAAGGCATGGGAAGCTGCAAAGGCATTCCTCGATGCCAAGAGAACACAGGAAGGTTTTGTATCTGCAGAAGATGCAGCCACCTATGACAAGATGGAAGCGGATGTCGTAAATCTTGGAAAAGAGATCGAGAGACTGGAAAGACAGGCTGCCATTGATGCAGAGCTTGCAAAAAGGCAACAAGCACCCCGATCACAAACCAGCCGCATGCCGGAACTGGCGGGAGCAGTAAAAACAGGAAGGGCAACCGATGAATACAGAAGAGCGTTCTGGAATGGTATGAGAAACAAAATGTCATACGAAGTACAGAACGCTCTTTCTATTGGTACGGATTCCGAGGGCGGTTATCTTGTACCGGATGAGTATGAAAGAACACTGGTGGAAGCCCTGAATGATGAAGTATTCTTCCGTAATCTGGCTACTGTTATCAAGACATCCAGCGGTGACCGTAAGATTCCAATCGTCACATCAAAGGGTGAGGCAGCATGGATCGATGAAAGGTCAGTTTACAGAATCCAATGACAGTTTTGGGCAGACAACCATTGGGGCTCATAAGCTGGCAACCATGATCAAGGTTTCAGATGAGCTTTTAAATGACAGCGTGTTTAATATCGAACAGTATATTTCCAGGGAGTTTGGAAGAAGGATCGGTGCAAAGGAAGAAGAAGCCTTTTTCATCGGTGACGGAGCAGGAAAACCTACAGGTATTTTCAACGCAACAGGCGGTGCTGAAACAGGAGTGACAGCTGCAAATACCACCATTACGTTTGATGATGTCATGGATCTTTACTATTCCCTTCGAGCTCCATACCGTAACAAGGCAGTATGGCTTCTGAATGATTCGACTGTTAAGGCAATCAGAAAACTGAAGGATGGAAACGGAAATTATATCTGGCAGCCTTCTGTAAGGGAAGGAGAGCCGGACAGGATCTTGAACCGCCCTTACCGTACATCCATTTATGTGCCGGAGCTTGCAGCAGGAAAACGTGATGGCATTCGGTGATTACAGTTATTACTGGATCGCAGAACGCCAGGGCAGAAGTTTCAAGAGACTGAATGAGCTTTATGCTACAACGGGACAGGTTGGATTTCTCGCTTCCGAGCGTGTTGACGGCAAGCTGATCCTGTCTGAGGCAGTGAAAACACTCGATGTGAAAGCTGCCGGAAAGTAGGTGGGCTGAATGTTTGTAACGCTTGAGGAAGCCAAAGGGTATCTGAGGGTGGATTCATCAGACGAGGATAGTTTTATCCTCGATCTGATGGAAACTGCAAATGCTTTGATTAAAAATGTAACAAGACGGACTCCAGCGGTACTTAAAAAGCATGAAGCAGTTGTGCGGACAGCGGAATTGTATGTGATCGCTTACCTTTTATGAGCACAGGGAGGAAGCCGACCATAAGGCCATGACGGAGACCGTGAAATATCTGCTCTTTGGCATACGGAAGGAGAAGTTTTAATGATCGAGTTGATGCGTGACCGGATCACGCTCCAGAAAAGTTCCGTGAAACAGATAAGATCGGAAACCATACGGCAGTCTGGGGAAGATGTGTATTCCTGTGCTGCTTATGCCAATAACCTGTCTGGAAAAGAATACTGGGCAGCAAAGCAGTTGAATGCCCAGTCTGAACTGGATTTTATTATCCGGTACTGCAGCGAGGTGGCAGCCCTGGACAGTGAGCATTACCGCATCAGGTTCCGTGGGGATCTTTATAATATTACGTTTATTGATAACGTGCAGTATAAAAATAAATCTGTCAGGATCCGTGCGGAACGGATCAAACGGTGAGGTGAATTGGAAATGGCAAAGAAGATCAAAGCGGATGCCCTTGCATCGGAAGTCATGAAGGAGCTGGACGATTATTCCAGTCTGACTACGGAAGTGATGAAAAAGGCGGTCAGGAATGCCGGAAAAACAGTCCGGGAGGAGATTGCGGACACAGCACCGAAAAAAGACCGGAACTTATGGAAAAAGCTGGGCGGTCAAAAAAAGACCGGGGAAGACAGTAAGTCCTGCAGGTGACGGTACATGCCAAAAACCGATACCAGATCGCTCATCTCCTGGAGCATGGACATGCAAAAAGGGGAGGCGGCCGGGTAGCAGCAAGACCGCATATTGCACCTGCAGAGGAGTCAGGAATCCGCCAGCTTGAGGAAGAAATCGAGAGGGGATCCGGAATGGATGATCTGGTTAAGATGATGGAAGAAACAGGACTGCCATTTGCCTACGACCACTTTGAAGAGGGGGAAGCAGCAGAACCGCCGTTTGTGTGCTATCTTCTTCCGCAGAGTAATCATTTTTCTGCGGACGGAAAGGTGTATCTGAAGATTACGGAAGTCCATATCGAACTGTATACCGACTGTAAGGACTTGTCGGCAGAACAGAAAGTAGAAGCCGTGCTGGATAAGCAGGGTATTTTTTTTATGAGAAACCGAGGTATGGATTGAAAGCGAGAAATTGTATGAAGTCCTGTATTCATTTGAGATGGAGGTTTAGACATGGGAAATAAAGTAAAATATAATCTGAAAATGTCCATGCAGCAAAGCTGAAGGAAACAGTGAGCAGCAGCGGTGAGACAACATTTTCTTATGAAAATCCAAAGGCAATCCCCGGAGCAGTCAGTATCAGCCTGATGCAGAAGGGGAATCCAGTCCATTTTATGCGGATGGAATTGTATACTTCCGGTCTGTGACGAACAACGGATACAGCGGGGATCTGAGATTGCCCTGATCCCGGAGTGGTTCCGCACGGAGATTTTACAGGAGAAGCTGGATGGAAAAGGCGTGCTTGTGGAAAGTACAAACATCGGGGAAAGTGTAAAATTTGCCCTGTTATTTGAATTTGACGGGGATGTGAATAGTATCCGCCATGTGATGTATAACTGTACGGCATCCCGCCCGTCCATCGAATCCGAAACAAAAGAGGATACGATCGAACCTGAACGGAGAAGCTGTCACTGACGGCTGATCCGAGAAGTGACGGACTGGTAAAGAGCCGTACCGGAGATACCACGGATGCAGCGACATATGCGAACTGGTATAAGTCCGTATATATTCCATCAGAAACAGAAGAAAGCAGTGCGAAAGGATAAGGTGAAAGGATATGTTAAAAAGAGAAATTGAAATCTGTGGGAAAAAGATCCCGTTCCGGTCATCTGCGACCGTTCCGAGATTATACCGTGCAAAGTTCAAGAGGGATATTTTTAAGGATCTGTCGAAATTGGAAAAATCCTATAAGGGTAAGACCGAGGATGGGGATGAGTTCCAGATCGATGACCTGGAGATCTTTGAGAATGTTGCATATATCATGGCCTACCATGCGGATAACAGCATCCCGGCATCCATTGATGACTGGTTGGATCAGTTTGATATGTTTTCCATCTATGAGGTACTGCCTCAGATCCTGGAACTGTGGGGCGATAACCTTGCAACAGAGGTGGCAGCAAAAAGGCCTGGCAGAAGTGAACGGAAATGACAACACCGCTGTTCCTTCTGCGCAGCGTAGAGATTGGAATATCTATATCGGATCTGGATCTTCTGACGGTGGGGCTGGTGATCGACATGTGGACGGAAAAAGCAAATGATAGCGTGAAATATAATAAGATCGCCACGCAGGATGATTTTGATAAATTCTGATAGCAGCATCAGAAAAATCATGTTATTATGATATTGTATAATTTCTGTTTGAAAGAATACAGAAATTATTCTCCACTCCTGAGAAAATAATTATGCAGGGATAATCCTTGGAAAATATTCTATGGATTCAGCTTAGAAGGTGACAAAAAGTGTCCGCTATCTTCTGCAGGTTGTTTAATGGGATCAGGAAGAAAGGAGGATAACTATGGCTAAGAGAAAAGGAGTATCTGGTAAAACTCATACGAAACAGCAGCTTAATGATTATGCCAATCAGAATAATCGAATAATAAGGCATACCGGACGAGAAGCACAAACGAAGAAAAGCCCGAAAAACAAGGAATCACTTTGACCAGGATATGATCTATTATGAGCCGGATCTTGGTTTTGGATGGTGTGATGACTAGGATTTGAGAAAGGCAGGTATTTGTATGGGAAACTTTTTTTATAACCTGTTTAATGGAAAGACGGGCTATACAATATCGGATAGCATGGCAGTGGATGAAGATGGTGATCTTTTAATGAGGTTATCTGATCATACGGTTATGGATATGGATACAGGGGAAATTGGTTTTTATCATCGGCAGGAAATCTGTTTGATGAGGAAGATGAATGGTAATGTAAACCTGATATGACGAATGGAAAAAGCATCGCATTTTGCGGTGCTTTTCCTATCCTTAGAAAAATTATGTTTTTATGAAAATGAGGCATCGATCATTTAGTTGTGATCGGTGCTTTTTTTTCTGCCATGACGGGGGTGTGTGCAGGTGGCAAGCAGGATTAAAGGAATCACGGTCGAGAGCGGCGGGGATACCACTGGTCTTGACAAAGCCCTGAAAAATGTAAATGCAACGATCAGGTCGACCCAGTCCTCGTTGAAGGATGTCAATAAGCTGTTGAAACTGGATCCGGCAAATACAGAGCTGCTTGCACAGAAGCAGAAACTCTTAAAGGATGCCGTTGGTTCTACCAAAGAAAAACTGGATGCTTTAAAAACAGCACAGGAACAGGCAAAGCAGCAGCTTGAGAACGGGGATTTAGGGCAGGATAAATACGATGCCCTCCAGCGCGAGATCATTGAAACGGAACAGGAACTCCAAAAACTGGCACAGGAAGCAGTAAATTCAATGCTGCCCTTGCAAAAATCGAAGAGGTTGGTGGGAAGCTGGAGTCAGTCGGAAATAAGATATCCGGTGTCGGAACAAAATGCTTCCCGTTACAGCGGCAGTTGCAGGTCTTGGTACGGCAGCCGTGAAGACTACGGCAGATTTTGATTCTTCCATGAGCCAGGTACAGGCCACGATGGGAATTACGGCTGATTCCATGTCAAAGGTGGATGGACAGTCAGTAAATACAATGGATACCCTGCGTACCCTGGCGAAGCAGATGGGAGAAAACAGCCTTTTCTGCAAGTGAGTGTGCACAGGCACTTAATTACCTTTGCTTTGGCAGGTTATGATACACAGCAGATGTGTGATACGCTTCCAACGGTACTGAATCTGGCAGCTGCAGGATATTGATCTTGCATCTGCATCGGATATGGTAACGGATGCAATGTCAGCCCTTGGCATGCAGACGGATGAAGCCAATACAATGGTCGATCAGATGGCAAAAACAGCATCGACAACGAACACATCCGTGGCGCAACTTGGGGAAGGAATCCTTACCATTGGTGCAACTGCCAAATCCGTAAAAGGCGGTACGGCAGAATTAAATACGGCCCTTGGTATTCTGGCCAATAATGGTATCAAGGGAGCAGAGGGCGGTACACATCTTAGAAACGTGATCCTTGCATTACAGAGTCCGACCGATAAGGCAGCTGCCTGTATGGAGAGTCTCGGCCTTCAGGTTTATGATTCGCAGGGAAACATGCGGAGTCTGAACGATATCCTTTCTGACCTTAATAAGTCTATGGACGGCATGACCTCTGCAGAGAAGAATAATATCATCAGTACGATCTTTAATAAAACGGATCTGGCATCCGTAAATTCCCTGCTTGCAAATACCGGGGATACCTGGGACAGTCTTCAGAAGTCCATTACGGAATCCGGTGGTGCTGCACAGCAGATGGCAGATACACAGCTTGATAACCTGTCCGGTCAGATCACCATCTTAAAATCAGCGGTGGAAGGTCTGGCCATTTCTTTTGAGAGGCGCTTATGCCTGTGATCCGGAGTCTTGTCTCCAAGATACAGGGATTTGTAGATAAGCTGAACAGCATGGATGAATCCCAGAGAAATCTGATCATCCGTGTTGCAGCGGTGGTTGCAGCCATCGGACCGTTCCTGATCATTCTTGGAAAAACGATCTCAACCGTAGGGACAGCGATGAAAGGCTTTTCTTCCCTTGCCAAAGGAATCGCAAGTCTTGGAGTAAAGATCGCAGGAAGCAGCGGTTCGGTAACCGGGCTTGCAAGTGCACTTGGGGCGGTAGCAGGACCTGTGCTGGCGGTTATTGCCGTGGTGGCCGTTTTTAGTGGCTGCGTTTAAACATCTGTGGGATACCAACGAGGAATTCAGAAATGTCATGACAGCAATCTGGGAAGGTATTGTCAAGAAGGTACAGGCATTTGTTGAAGGGATCAAGGAAAGGCTGGCAGCCCTTAATATTGATTTTACTGCAGTGGTAAATACACTGAAAAAAATCTGAATGGTTTCTGTGAACTTCTGGCACCTGTGTTTGAAGCAGCATTCAGTATCATTTCAACAGTTCTTGGTACAGTACTTGATGTATTGACGGGACTGCTTGATGTGTTTATCGGACTTTTCACAGGAAACTGGGAGCAGATGTGGTCGGGGATTAAGGAGATATTCTCCGGCATCTGGAATGGCATCACTGGAATCTTTACGGCAGCAGTGAACCTTATCCGAGGGATTGCGGATACGATTCTTGGATGGTTCGGGACAAGCTGGAATGCAGTATGGACTTCCGTATCCACATTCTTTACGAATATCTGGAATGGAATCACCGCATTCTTTAACGGAGTATGGGAGACCATCAAGAATGTTGTGCAGGTGGGGATTCTCTTTATCGGTTCGCTTTTGGAAGCAGCGTTTAATATCATTACGTTGCCGTTCCGGTTCATATGGGAGAACTGTAAGGAGATCATTATCTCCGTATGGAACACAATAAAGAGCACGGTTTCGACTGTGATCGATGCCGTGGCATCGGTGATCTCTACAGTCATGAATACCATAAAGACTGTGATCAGCACCGTCTGGGATGCAGTCAGTACAAAGATATCTACCGTGCTGAATGCCATTAAGTCAGTGGTAATCACGGTATTTAATGCAGTAAAAACGGTAGCAGTTACGGTGTGGAATGGAATCAAAACTGCAATCAGCACGGTTGTTGACGGCATTAAAAGTAAAGTGTCTTCCGTATTTGAGACTTTGAAGAGTACGCTTTCTTCTATTTTTAATGGAATCAAATCGACAGCGGTGTCTGTGTGGAATGGAATCAAGAGTGCAATCGTTACACCGATTGAGGCAGCACGGGATACCATTAAAGGAATCGTGGAAAAGATCACGGGGTTCTTTAATGGCATGCACCTGTCACTTCCACATATCAAATTACCGCATTTCAGTATCAGCGGAAGTCTGTCACTTGCCCCGCCAAGTGTACCGCATCTGAGCATCGACTGGTACAAGGAAGGCGGTATCATGACAGGGCCGACCATCTTTGGCATGAACGGGTCGAGTCTTATGGCAGGAGGGGAAGCCGGAAAAGAAGCGGTTCTTCCACTGAAAGGCTTTTATGAACAGCTGGAAAATATCCTGACAAACAGGCTGAATACTTCGACAATGGAGCAGTATCTGGCTGTGATAGCAGAAAACAGCGGAAAGGGCATCTATCTGGATGACGGAACGCTGATAGGAAAAACTGGCACCTGGGATCAATCAGAAACTGGGCATGCAGAAATTTAAAGCAGAAAGGGGCATGGTCTGATGAGCGAATATACAACCGCAGGATTTGGGGCAACGATTAATGGAAAGCACACATGGAAAGATTATGGTCTTGTGATCGGCAATACGGATATCGTAAGTGAGCCATCCCCGAAAACTAATTATATTGAAGTGCCTGGAAGCAGTATCAGAATTGACCTTACGGAAACGCTGACAGGACAGGTGGAATATGAGTCCAGACAGCTTAAGTTTTCTTTAGGGAAAATGGAAAGGGAAGATTTGTGGCCGGTGTTTTACCGGACATTTCTGAAGGCATATCAGGGTAAAGAAGTACGGGTTGTTCTGGATCAGGAGCCGGATGTGTATTATCACGGACGTGCAGAAGTTTCAGGGGTTTTCCAGTAATGGAAGGCTCGGTACATTTACCTTTACGATAGATGCGGATGCGTATAGATACGAATTTAATGTGTCAAGCGAGGATTGGCTGTGGGACGTATTGAATTTTGAAACAGGGATCATCCGTGATTACCGTGGGATCAATGTCTCTGGAAGCAGCAGTAAACTTCTGGAAGGAAGCGGTATTCCAGTTGTTCCTGCATTTCTTGTCAGCAACCTTGATGAAAGCGTTTCGAACTATATTACTTTTAATGGGACGAGGTACACTCTGCAGGAAGGCCGGAATCGCTTTGCAGATCTAATCATTTCGGCAGGAGGTGGAAGACTCTATTTTTACGGAAAGTATACAGTAAATATTGAGTTCCGGGGGGAGTCTGTAAATGTATAAAGTATTTTGTGACGATCAGCTTTTGTATCTTCCGGGAGATCAGGAACTGGTCATTTTTAATACCAAGCTGGAACTGGCAGATAACAAATCCGGTTCATTTGAGTTTGATATCCCGGCAGTAAACCCGATATATGACAGGATGAAAAAGCTGACTTCCGTCATCCGGGTGGAAAAAGATGGGGACAGTATTTTCTACGGACGCATCCTTAGTATGGAGAAGAACTTTTTATAATACCCGGACAGTGGTGTGTGAAGGGGAGCTTGCATATCTTCTGGATTCGATACAGGAAACCGAAGGCATACCACAGCTATACTGTGCGTAGTTTCTTGAACGCATTGCTTGCTGTCCATAATATGCAGACAACAATGGAAAAACGGCTTGCTGTCACATTTAATTCCAAATGTGCAGGAGAAAGCGGTTCTTTGATAACCTTTCCCTATTCTATAAGTCTGGAAGTACGGTATATGCCGTTTTTGCAAAGAAAAGGGCTAATGATGTGGCAGGGAAAACATTTATTGTACCTGCAGGAGATTTTTTTATGTGTACTGGCATACGGATGCATCGGTTAATAACTATTATGGATTTTCCATAGACAGTGTGGAGTTTACAAGTGGAATTCCAGGTACGGCAACGGTATCATCACTTCCATCTTATACGGCAGTGGAAACGAAGAAAGTTTCTGATATGCAGAGTGCCCATAATCCATATGCTAACAGTTCCAATCTTCTGTGGCATTACACCCATACATTCGACAGGAAAGACCTGTATCCGAAGATGTTTGTTACTGGGATGGTGACGGTGGAAGATAGCAATGACAGCATCTACCGCTACACAAACTGGGAAAATACGCTGGATGATATTCAGGATAAGCTGGTAGACAGACTTGGAGGGCATTTACGGATCCGGCATTCCGGCACGACCCGTTACCTGGATTATATCGCAGATTATGATAATACCAATACACAGGTCATTGAGTTTGGCAGCAATTTGCTTGATTATACGGAAAATGCGGATGCATCTGAGATTGCAACCAGGGTGATCCCGCTTGGGAAAAGGTTAGAGGAAAGTTCGATTGAAGGACTGGAAGAGTATACCACGATTAAAAGTGTGAATAATAGTGTCCCGTATATAGAATCCACGGATGCCGTAAAAGTGTACGGTGTGGTGACAAGGACTGTGAGTTTTGAGGATGTCGGAGAGCCGGCCAATTTGAAGAAGAAAGCAGAGAAATATCTGTCAGATATTCAGTTTGAGAACCTGTCTTTGACCTGCAATGCCGTGGACCTGAACATGGTGGATGTGGATATCGAACGGATCAAACTGGGGGATTCCATCCGGGTCGTGTCAAAACCACACGGAATGGACCGGTATTTTCCGGTTACTGCACTTACCATTGACCTGCAGAATCCACAGAATAATACGGTAACGCTTGGAACAAGTGTAAAGGCAGGAATTTCAGAACGTACAACAAATCAGAACGACTCGCTTGTACAGAAGATCCAGTCACTGCCGCCACAGTCTGATACCCTGCGGATGGCGATAGAAAATGCAACAGCCCTGATCACGGCAGCAACCACGGGGCATGTGGTGACAAGACCGGAAGAGATCCTGATCATGGATACTGCAGATAAAGGATACCGCAAAAAAGGTGTGGCGATGGAATTTAAATGGTCTGGGATATTCCAGTACGGGATATAACGGGACGTTTGGAACAGCCATTACGATGGATGGAAAGATCGTAGGGAAATATATTGCTGCCAGAAGCATTTATGCAGATTCCTTTACTGCAGGAGAACTACAGACTGCGTGGAATGGAATCACGGATTATATCCAGCTAAAGAACGGGGAACTGCAGGTATTTAATACTTCTGATCAGCTGGTGTCAAAGTTCAATTATAATGGGGAGCATTTTTACAGGGACGGCACTTATGTAGGTAAGATTGGAACTAACAAGTGGTCAAGCAATGCAGCACACAAAGGGCTGGTGTTTGATCTGGAATATACCGGAAAGTATATGGCATGGTGTTATCAGAAAACAAGCGGAGCTTCATCCTATACCACGATGCTGTGTTTTTCACAGGGAAACAGTATCTATACGGAACAGGGGCTGCATCTGGGCTGTGATTTTTATGGGGAGTGGAATACGCTCTACAACATTAAACTTTCGGGTGTTTCTTCTGGCGGATACAGTGCATTTACTGAACGATCCCAATCATCATGAATATTACGGATAAAGGAAATGGGGCATCAGCTGGACTTACAGTAAGCTTCAGGTAAAAAACGGCATCATAGTCGGATACTGGAATTAAGGACAGATAAAGTGAAAAAAGAAATCGAACTGGAACTTCCCCGTGGGGAAAAGCCAAAGGAAGGAAAAACAGAAATGGCAGAAAAAACAGTGGAACTGATGTCTGGTTCACCGCTTGAAATGAAGCTGGAAGAAGTTTTAGGTAAGGTTACTGCTATGGAATCAGCTATGACAAAATGACAGCATTGTTTGAGGGAGGCATTTAGTGGAAAAGCAGGAAAAGAATAAAACAGAACAGAATCCCATGCCTCTTGGCATGATTCTGGATCATGCAAGGGATGGACATGACAAAATCAGTGGTTGCACTTGCAGCAGAAATACGGGCTTCCGGCAAGTCTTCTTGATGTGATCCTGACAGGCGTGCTGTCAGAAGTACGGGAAATGAAGTGTATGGAGTACAGGCAGCTGAAGGAGGGGAGAAAAAGATGGCAAATGTTACAACGTATCTGAATAAGATCCTGTCTGCGGTATATGGAAAAGATGTCAGGCAGAGTATTTATGATTCCATCAATGCAATCAATACACAGGTGGAAGGGTATGTATCTGCTGAGAAAAGCCGTGTGACAGCGGAAGCTAATAGAAATAGTGCTGAAAAAATCAGGGTATCAAACGAGAACGATAGGGAAGCCGCTGAAGAGGAACGTTTAACAAATGAAGCAGAAAGGCTGGAGATATATGATGATCTGTGCTCTCAGGTAGCTGATATGCTGGATGAATTGAAGAATGTGGCAGAGGGGAAAATTACATTTTCTGCGATTTATCCTGTGGGAAGCATTTATATGTCCGTGAATAATACCAGTCCGGCATCCTTGTTTGGCGGCACATGGCAGTCATGGGGAAGCGGACGTGTTCCGATTGGCGTAAACACATCGGATTCAGAATTCTCTACAGTGGAAAAAACAGGTGGAAGTAAGTATCTGCAGAGTCATACCCATACTTTTACCGGAACAGCGGTCACGGTGACAGGTGGGTCACATTCCCATACGCTTCCATATCCTGTTCCTTCAGAACCGGGTTATGATTACGAAGGAGAATCTTATAATGCTCCTTTTGGTACTTATAGTCCGCAGAGTGAACTGATAGAGGAGACAGATTCAGAAACCCACAGTCATACTTTTACGGCAAAAGGTACACTTAGTTCAACCGGAACAGGAAACGGTCAGAACCTCCCGCCTTATATCACCTGTTATATGTGGAAGCGTATTGCATAATTTTAGTAACTGGTATCTCTTCGAGGTGCTTTTTTTATACCCAAAATCAAAGGAGGAACTCATTATGAAGGAATTTTGGAACACGGTACAGTTTGTTTTTACAGCAGTAGGAGGATGGCTTGGATATTTCCTTTGGCGGATGCGATGGCCTGATCTATGCACTGCTTGCATTCGTTGTGATCGATTATCTCACGGGAGTGATGTGTGCGGTCAGCGATAGGAAGTTATCCAGTGCAGTAGGCTTCCGTGGAATCTGCAGAAAGGTCCTGATCTTTCTGCTTGTCGGAATTGCAAACATCCTGGATGTGCAGGTGATCGGTACGGGCAGTGTGTTACGGACAGCGGTGGTCTTCTTCTATCTTTCCAATGAAGGCGTGAGCCTGTTAGAAAATGCATCGCATCTGGGACTTCCTGTGCCGGAAAAGATCAAGGAGGCTTTTGGAGCAGCTCCATGACCGTTCAGAGAAAGGAGAATAACCGCTATGAACAAGAAAGAATTTATCACAGCGGCTAGGATATGTGGACAAGTATGCTTCAGCGTATGGCATTCTTGTCCATTCTTCTGTTATTGCACAGGCAATTTTGGAATCCGGCTGGGGGAAAAGCACCCTGGCTGCGAAATATCATAATTATTTTGGATTGAAATGCGGAACAAAGTGGAATGGTGGTTCAGTCAATCTTTCAACTAAAGAAGAATACACACCCGGAACACTGACGTCAATCCGTGACAACTTCCGTACCTATTCTTCGATGGAAGAAGGAGTAATGGGATATTTCGAATTTATCCAGCTTTCCAGATATCAGAACCTGAAAGGCATTACGGATCCAAGGAAGTACCTGAAACTATCAGGGAAGACGGTTTTGCGACCAGTTCTGATTATGTGAAGAACTGTATGGCTCTGGTAGAGCAGTATGAGCTGAGAAAATATGACAATGCAAAGGAGCGAGAGACTATGGCAAAAACAGCAGCAACATTGATTGCACAGGCAAAGGCATGGGTCGGATACCGTGAGGCAGACGGATCCCATAAAAAGATCATTGATACTTATAATGTACACAGACCATTGGCAAGAAATTATTCGGTAAAATATACCGATGCGTGGTGTGCCACGTTTGTATCAGCATGCGCCATTAAGACAGGCATGACGGATATTATCCCGACAGAGTGCGGATGCGGTCAGATGATCGCCCTGTTCCAGAAGCTGGGGAATGGGACGAAAATGATGCAAGAGTTCCAAGACCGGGGATATTGTTTTTATGACTGGGATGATTCCGGTAAAAGGTGATAACACCGGATGGCCGGATCATGTCGGAATTGTGGAAAAGGTATCCGGAAGTACGATTACGGTAATCGAAGGAAATAAAGGAAATGCAGTAGGGCGGAGAACCCTGCAGGTAAATGGAAAATATATCCGTGGATATGGAGTACCGAAATACAACAGTGGATCTTCACAGAATACTTCTTCTGGGAATGCCAGCGGGAGCAGCAGTTCTGGCGGTATCAATAAAACACCGAAATGGGTAGGGAAGGTTACGGCTTCATCCTTAAATGTCCGCAAATGGGCAGGAAAGGAATATGGCCGGATCAAATCTTATCCATATCTGTACAGAGGGAATCTGGTAGATGTCTGTGATACCGTAAAGGCGTCAGACGGAAAAGCGTGGTATTATATCCGCATTGCAGGAAAATACTATGGATTTGTTTCTTCAGATTATATCGTGAAGGCATAGGAATATGGCTGATGGTCAGTAATGGCTGTCAGCCGTATTTTTTTCAGTTTATGCCAAGGAAAGAAAGGTGAAAGGGTATCCAAGAAAACACTTGCTATTATTGGCTTTCAGAGTGATATATAGACTACCAAAACGGAAGGAGGTATGGCTTGTGGAAATTCAGATCAGGGAAGGCAGCAGGGAGCAGAAAAGAAAATTAAAAGTCTGTGCATACTGTCGTGTATCGACAGATGAGGATGAACAGGAAAATTCGCTGGAAAATCAGGTCAGGCATTATGAGACGGTCATAAAAGCCAATCCGAATTATGAATATGCCGGAGTTTACAGTGATTTTGCCATATCGGGATTTAAAGAAAAGAGACCCGGTTCTGCAGAAGATGCTTGCCGATGCAGAAAAAGGTAAGATAGACCTTATATTAACAAAATCAGTATCACGTTTTTGCAAGAAACACCTCAATCGTTCTGGAAGCTACACGAAAGCTGAAAAGAACTGAATGTAGGTGTTTTTTTTGAACTTCAGAATATCAATACGCTGTCAGGGGAAGGGGAGCTGATGCTTACGATCCTTGCAGCACTCGCACAGGCAGAAAGTGAAAGCGGAAGTGCTGGTGCAAAGATGGTTTACCAGCGAAAGTACGAGGCAGGAATTCCCCGTACAGTACCTTGAGCGGTCTTTCGGTTATACAAAAGACGAGAGTGAGTATTTGTTGCTGATGAAGCAGAGGCTGTATGGGTAAGAAAATCTATAAGATGGCAGCAGAGGGATATACTCCTGCATCGATCAAACGATACCTGAATGAAAATGGGATAAAGACGGTAGGCGGTGTGCAGTGGGTAGACAGTACCGTGTTCCGTCTTCTTGAAAACGAGATTTACAAAGCGATTACATCATGCACAAGCATTTCGTGAATGAAGAGAGAAAACTGGTCAGGAACAGGGGAGAGTGGATGCATGGTACATCGAAGATGACCATGAAGCTATTGTTTCCCGGAACTCTGGCAGAAAGCACAGGGATGCATTGGCTGCAAAGAGGATTATCTTGCGGAAGGCTCGGTGATAGAGGAGTTCACAGAAGAAAATTATCCTTATATGAATAAAATCTATTGTGCGAAATGCGGATATCCCTTTTATAAACGCATTTACAGTAAGGGTAACAGGCTCAACTGGGGATGCAGCGGGACGAAGCGGTATGGAAAGAGTTTCTGTGATGGCATCAATATCCCAGATGGTGTGCTTCGGAGTGCATGGCATTTTGAAGAAAATACTTATATCGATGAGAAAGCATCAGATAAGGGCGTGAAGGAATTTACTTACTTAAAAGAACGCTCATGGAAGAGACGGCATAAGAAGAAACAGCCGTCAGCAATTCCTGAAAATACGGAAACAGAGTATCCATACAGAGAGAAGATCTTCTGTGCGTTATGCGGAAGCAGACTTGTAAGGTATGTGAATCCCCAGAACTATAAAGTTACCTGGGTATGTAACCGAAGAAAACGGAAGGAAAAGAAGCCTGTGATGGGACAAGGGTTCCTGACACCGTTATAAAGGGATGGGGAGAAATCAAGAAAGATATTTATATTCAGAGAAAGGACGATAAGAATGGCAAGAAGCGTTACAGTTATACCAGCAAGAAACCGTCAGGTATCAGGGTATAGGGCAGCACCGCAGAAGAAGATAAGAGTTGCAGCCTACTGCCGTGTATCAACGGATCAGGAAGACCAGCTTCACAGTTTTGAAGCCCAGGTCGATTATTATACGAAGTACATCAATGACCATGAAAATTATGAAATGGCCGGCATCTATGCGGATGAGGGTATTTCGGGAACCAATACGAAGAAGAGGAGCAGTTCAAAACGTATGATTGCGGATTGTGGGAAGGGAAAGATCGATCTTGTCATTACAAAATCCATCAGCCGTTTTGCCAGAAATACGCAGGACTGTCTGATGTATTCCAGAAAGCTGAAGAACCTCGAATCGGCATTATTTTCGAGAAGCAAAATATCAATACACTGGATTCTACGGGTGAGCTTTTTATTTACGATCTTAAGCTCCCCTTGCACAGGATGAATCGAGAAACATTTCAGAGAACTGCAAATGGGGAATCCGGACAAAGTTCAAGAACGGTGAGATGCATCTCAAGACATTCAAATTTTGGGATATGATAAGGATGAGAATGGAAAGCTCATCATCAACAGAGAACAGGCAAAGACGGTAAGACGCATTTACAGGATTTCCTCTGGGGGCTGAATCCTGCACAGATTGCAAAAAGAGTTGGAAGATGAGCAGGTGCCGGGATGCCTTGGACAGACTAAGTGGTATGCAAGCACGGTGATCGGAATCCTGAAACAAGAAAAGCACATGGGTGATGCGTTACTGCAGAAAACTTATACGGCTGATTTCCTTACCAAGCGTCAGGTAAAGAATAACGGGGAAGTCGCACAGGTCTATGTAAAGGACAGCCATAAGGGAATCATTGATAAGGAAACATGGAATGCGGTTCAGGAAGAATTTGAACGCAGGGAGAAATTCATGCAGAAGCATGGGACAGACCGCTACAGTTACGGTTCAGAATGTTATCCCTTCTGCGAAAAGATCTTCTGTGGGGAATGTGGAAGCCTTTTACAAGACATTCCTGGAAATCAAGGGGGATCATACAATGGCAGTGCAAGAATCACCGTAAGGATGGAAAGGTTGCATGCACCAATGCTTATGTAGATAATGCGGATTTGGAAAAGGGATTTGTAAAAGGCATTCAACCGATTGGTCGGTGAACGGGAAAAGCATATAGAAAGATGGAATTCCATGAAATTAGATGGGACTCCGCTTGAGAAGATAAGGGCGGGGCAGATGATGGAAGCAACCGAAAGCGGACAGCTTCAGCAGTATGTTCCTGAAGCCGCACAGCTTGTTTTGGAAGAAATAACAATATTCGGTGCAAAGAAATATGAGTTTGCATTCTTGGAAGGCAGCAGGGTAAAGGTTTCCGTATGATCATTCGGAAACCTCCTCCTCATCATCCAAGCCAAATAAGTCAAGCTGCCCGTTCTGCGGCATATCATCAGTTTCTTCTTCCTGTTCTGTTTCATCAGCTTTCTTCTGTGGGAGTTTATGCGTGTAGAGCTTATCCCACGGAAGCGGATTCCTGCATTTTTGTTATATCCGATAAGGATTGCTTCTGCAAATCTAAGAGAGCCGGAACGCCTGTCCTTTGCAGTACGAGCCAGTTCCTTAATGGATATTCTTCCCAGTTTTTCTTTAAAAATATCATCTTTGATCGCATCGCCATAGGCATTCAGAAAACGTGCCAGCCCATTCATCATGTTTGCACTGAAGGACTGGGCAGCACCTTCCATGTTGCGACAATCAGGCGGATCACATGATCGAGCATGTGATAGCCGTATTTGTCGTGGATGGTCTCAAGGGTAGCAACGGCACAGATACCGCCAGGAACAGAAGAAGAGGTGATGGAAAGGTCATAAGATTCTACTAGATCACGGATGATAAGCTGTTTATCATTCCCAGCCTCAATGTTTGCCATGAATATTTCATAGGGAAGCAGGGGCTTTACATACTTCATCTGATTAGCAAAATATCGGCTTCGTGTTCGTAAACGAGGTCATCATAGACCATGCACCATACAGGAGTCTCTCTTGAACCGGAGACGAGTGCCACGATTTCAATGGTGTGCTGCCCGTTAAAGACATAGTTGATGCCGTTACGGCGGCTGACTTTACGGATTTATCTGGTACAGATCGAAGTTCGCAGCGGCACGCTGGACATGATTCTGTGAAAGATTTCTCTGATATTCCTGGTTGGATACAAGATTCCTGATGGGAATCTGCTCAAAGTGTACTTTTGGAACATACTGCATGAGATCAGTTTGTTCCGATATTGCTTGGTCATCTGTCATTTTAATCCTCCTCCAACTGCGTCAGCAGTCTGTTTATTTTTCGTGTAAGGTTTATGATCTGTGTCCTGACTTCTTGCCGGGCAGAAGCGGATGGAAGGAAAATCCGTAAGTTCCATTGTCCTGATATGGTTTTGGACCATGAAGGAATGGTAAATTTAAGGCTTGCCAGTTCTGCATCTGGGTCAATGACGGGCATCTGTTTGATGCCAGCCTCGGCACTTTCCCTTTCACGTCTGCGCCTTCGGGAATCCGGTTTTCCTGTAGGAAGCCGCTGCCATCGCAGTTCATGCCGTAACTGCGAGTAGCCGATGCGGTCGATCGAACCGCTGTTGAGCAGTCTTTTAAGTCCATTGATATCTTCGATGGGAAGTCTTGACAGTTCTATGACATTTTCATGGGATACACGGAGACTGCCGTTTAATATTCTGGATGTTATTTCCGGTTCTTTTACGCGGAGTTCATCGAGTGCTCTTGCGTACACATCGTATTTTGTAACAGTGGAAAAGCCGAAGTTATATTCTTTTCCGATAATGGCTGCAATCTCCGTTTTCTGTACATACTTCTGGGATATCTGTCCGTCTGCGTTGAGCTGTTTCTCAGGATGATTTTTCAGAAAATCAGCACTGGCAATATTCATGTCTGCCCGGAAGCGCCTGCCAATAAGATATTTTTGTATTCACTTGTGAGGTCCTTCCGTTTAAGCTGCTCTGTACATATGTAGGCTTCCGCTTCGTCACGGCTCCGGAAGAAGAGTCTGCGTATATTGAAGTGGATATCCCACTTCCGGCAGATGGAATAACGGAGATGTCCATCGATGAGGATATTTCCCCACACATATAGCTTCATCACAGCCATGATCGAAGATATCTTCTTCGAGATCTTCTATATATTTTTTCTACTCTTGGCTGGATGAGCTGCAGAAATTCAGCATCGGTTTCAAAATCTGGAATCTGATGATTACTCATACGATTTCACCTATTCTGACAGATTCATCCACGAGGATACATTCCTGCATGGAAAAGCTTGCCAGTCCTTCTTTTTTATTTATTGCACCATAGATGCGGTAGAATCTGTTATTGGAAAGTTCCGCATTGGTCTGTTTTAAAGTCTGGAGCAGTTCACGGCTGTATAATTCGTAACTGTTTCGAATGTCGGAATAGCATGCCCTGACATGGTGGGCAAGGTAATCCTGACGGACGCTTTTCCTGACGGCAATCATATGGGTGTCGGGATTTACCAGAAGCTGGATATATTCTGGATCACCGAGCATATGAAGAGTATGTTTGTGTATTCGGATGCGGTTTTTCTTTAAGTCAATGCATAGGATTGGCTGTGAAGAGGGATGATTGTTCATAGTGTGTTTCCTCCTTTTGTGGTTCGGCTGGATTTTTGGGTTCTTCTGGCGGTGTGTTCTCTGAAATTCCAAAGACAGCATAGCCGTCAAACATATTGATCTGTAAGTTGCTCTGGTGTTCCTCAACCGGCACACCGAATTGGTTCTGCCATTCCGCTGGATATGTAGGTGTCCGGGATGTCTTTATCTTTCCATCGTCTTTTGCTGTACGCACATATATTTCGGGCGTGGTAAGGTCAAAGACGAATAAGAGTTCATTATCAGACCGTATCAGTTTGCCGAGCAGTTTATAACGGTAACTGGAATTCCATCCCATCAAGGTTATTACCTTGGCAAAAAAAGATCCGGCATGTGATCTGCCTTGGGGAACGCTTCTTTGTAGCAGAGCACCATCGGAAGGAGTCTTTTTCATCTTCCTGGCATGGGCGGACGGCAAGTTTCTTTTCATCCGGGTTCACAAGGATCTGTACAAAATCTGTCTTAGGCAGCTTTTTGATGCATGCAGTATTTACGGATACTTTGTTGGCATTAAATGTAAAGGATGGTTCATAGGTGTGGGCGAAGAATTCTCCACGCACTACCTGATAACCCTCATAGCTGAAGGCATCGTCCTCGATGATCTGTAAGTCCCTTGAAGAGGACTGGATTAAGGTTTCATTGTTTGGCTGTTCATTCATTACGGTTCTCCTTCATGTCAGACATGAGTTGTTCTATGCTTTTTTCTACTTCATCAGGACTGGTCACCTGTATGTCTGAATCTTTGTATGCAACTGCTTCGTTGGAAAGGGTGTTCTGGTCATTGAATCTGGCAAATTCCTGTGCCTGTGCATGGCAGTAGTAGTTGCTGCCGAAAGTGTCAGCCCAGTCAGGCGGATAGGCACGGACATTTTTTTGAGATTGTCAGTAAATGGTTTTACGTCCGTTGGTGCATCTGGTAGCTGCTGTTCATCGATCACATCATTTGGAATAAAAATTTCAGTTTCTTCCAGATTGAAGATAAGGACAGCATCCGATCCGTTTCCACGCTTGATTCCTGTTATGCGGTATCTGCAGTCTGCGTTCCAACCGAGAAGTGCATAGATGGTAGGCATAAAAAGCTGTACCGCTGATTGCCCTTGGGGTAGAAATATTCCCTCGCTTTTTTGCCCACTGCATGGCGTTTCGATGCGTTTGTGGGACGATCCTTACGGCAAAGAGATGTTTGTTCGGATGGATCAGAAGTTCTACCAGTGTGCTGTTCAGTTTTCTAACGGCAGTGGTTGAAAATTTAATATCATTAAGACTGAATGTCACGATAATGCGATCAGTGCTGTCAAAAAACTGTGAGCGTGCAATTTCATAACCACGCAGGTCAAAGTCCCCAGACTGCACTTTCACGGGTGACGAGGGTGGGAGAAACTGTTCTGTACCGCCATATACACTTAGGGAAGCACTGATATAATCATCCTCTTTAAAGCCGGCCCATCGTGGATTAATGGATACAAAGCCTTTCAATACTCCATCTGGCAGGACCTTTAACCCGGCAGTATTCCCTTATTTCCATACTTGGCATTGCTGATGAGCCGTTGTACGGCAATGAAATCGTCACGGGACACAATTGCTTCATGGTGATTACGTTTCCTGTATTGCGGGCGGTTCTGCATGTTCTTTTTGATTTGTGATTCAGGTAATTTGGAGTATAAGTCTTTCGGGCAAGAACATCACCGCAGTGTCGTTCATTCTGCAATATCTGAAGGATTGAGCCGGGAGACCATACGGTATTCCCTTTTTAGTTTCACACTCCAGTTCCGTCAGGGTATCAGCGATTTCCTGACAGGTGCAGCCGTTTAAGTACATCATAAATATGAGACGTACAATCTTTTGCTTCCGCTTCATTGATTACAAGGTTTCCATCTTCATCATGGTCATAGCCGAGAAGCGTGGGAGTGAGGAATATCCCCTTCGAAACCGCATCTCAATGGAAGCATTCATAATCTCACTCTTGGTATGGCTTTCTTCCTGTGCGAGGGTAGCCATGAAGGAAAGTACCATTTCGCTTTTCGGATCAAAGGTATTCAATCGCTCTGTCTCGAAAAAGACACCGACCGGATGCGGGAGAGCCAGCAGTTCACGGACATATCCGATGCAGTCTACAACATTCCTGGCGAAACGGGACACGCTCTTTGTAACGATAAGATCGATTTCTCCTTTTTACAGTCTTCAATCATCTGTTTGAACTGATCACGATGCTGCAGAGAAGTGCCGGATATGCCTTCATCCGCATAGATCTGTACAAGTTTCCAATTCGGACTTTTGCTGATGACATCGTGGTAGTGGTTTTTCTGTAACTCATAAGAAGATGTCTGTCTTGGATCGTCTGTGGATACTCTTGCGTAGACGGCTACCCGCTGTTCATTTTCAACAGCGAATATATCTTCCTGTGGAAGTGCCGGAATTACATCAAGTTCATCAATGCTGACTCCTTTATATCGTTCCCTGATTTTGTTTTTCTGATCCGCAATGGAGCCGGATTTCTGTTCGTTTTCTCTCATGTCTTACCACCTTTTTCTTATGATGTGGTTTATTATAAAATTTTCATAAGAAAATAAAATAGACCATACGGACAGGCATATCCGCATAGTCTATTCCAAAGCAATTTTTTATGTGTGAAAATAGTGTGCCGCAGCATCTATGCTTCGTCAGCCGAAATATGCCATCCGTTTTTATGCATGCTATCAATGCTTGCTTTTACCATTTCATAAATGAAGCGTTTCTCATTTTCTGTGCATTCAGCCATCAGCAGATCTAGGTCAGTTTGGTAAGCGGTAGGGTTGTGGAGCTGTACTCCAGCGAGCAGCTCATCGACCGTTATTCCCAGGGCATTTACAATCCGGATAATGGACTCAAGACTGGCCTTACGTTTGGCATTTTCAATATGGCTTATGTAGGAGATGGAGAGTTCCGTTTCCTCTGCAAGCTGTGCCTGTGAAAATTGTTCTGTTCCCTGACTTCCTTAATGCGGTATCCGATCTGCTTGTGATTTACAGATGCAAGTGATTCGTTCATAATGTTACCTCCTGTTTCTTTTCCTTACGCAAATAGATTATCCGTCAGCGAGTGATAAAAAAGTTATGTAATTTAATAAAGCAGAGTGGAGTATTGCTGAATAACGAGGTGTCAATATGTGTAGACATTTGTCGAACGATTTTGATTGATGGGCGGTATAAAAGATGCTATGCTGATGTTGGAACTGATAATATGGAAGTGAAAGAAACAAGGAAAAACAAGGAATTATAAGAAATACATATTGAACTGCGGTGTGCTGCTGTTCATATTTTTTTACCCTTATAGTAAAGTACAATGGAGTAAATTACTAAATAGATATGGTTCTAATATTTATTCTGGTTTGCGGTTAAAATAAATGTATCGCAGAGCAGAAGAGAGGTGTAATTTACTTGCGTACAGAGGATTATATCCCGAAAAGGGTAAAAGAATTATGCAGCAAGCATAAAGTTTCCAAGTACCGACTCGCACAGCTCACTGATATGTCACAGACCGCTTTAGGGAATATAATCAAGAAAGAGAGCATTCCAACGATACCGACTTTGGAAAGAATCTGTGATGCATTCGGAATTTCACTAGCACAGTTTTTTGCCGGGGACGGCATGAGACCAGATCTGACAGATGAGCAGGAAGAGATATTGGAAACATGGGATAACCTAAATGCTGATGAGCGGAGAATTTTAATGAACTTCGTGAGATCTTTTTGAAGAAATAGGGGAAGCAGTTCAATTGTATCTGATTGATTGTTTCCCCTTTTTCTATGCGCTTTCCACGGCAGAAGAAAGCAGTGAGGATACAGAATGAGTGTAAAAGATGAGGAGTTCAAAACAAAATCTACGATCTGATGAATGGAAGCTACAATCTTGAGGAATATCCGGTTGCAGAAAGTAGCCTGGTAAAAGACGAATTTGCAGAAGGGGGATACTGTGAAAAATTATATTCGCAGATGCTGGAAGCCTATGAGAGGGTATGCAGAAGACTTGGAAAGCCAGGCACAGAAGATGAAGATGTGGAGATTATCATATCGAACCTCATGAGCATAGGCAGACATCAAAGTATGAAGATGTTTGACTATGGGGTGCTTTTTACAGAAAGAGAAAATAAACAGTAATGTAACTGTAAAATGGTGTGGCTGTGATTGGATGGCTGCACCATTTTTTGATATAATCGAATGTAATCAAATGTTGACGAAGGGAGATAAAAAGTAGATGAACGGAATGAATGATTTGCCACTGGATAGAATAGTTGAGATTTTGGCTGCTAAAGGGCGTGAAGGCGAATATTGGGACTATAAGCAGGAGTGGCATGAGAATATGGCAGATTTGTTAAAAGATATTATTTGTTTTGCCAATACTCCACATGATGCAAACTGTTATCTTCTCTTTGGGATTGATGATGACGGACATATTGTTGGAATGAAAAAGAATAGACGTAAACAGGCAGATATTTTAGAAGCAATGGATAATCTTTGGTTTATCGGGGACGTTAGACCTGAAATTTCTGTGGAAACTGTTGTGGTAAATGAAATAGAGGTGGATGTTCTTACTGTATATGATACGCAGAAGACACCTATATATTTAAAAAGAAACTATGGAGAAATGCTTGCCGGATGCATTTATATGAGAAATGGGGATAAAAACACTCCGAATAGAGGAATGGCAAGTATTGATGATGTAGAAAAACTCTGGAAAAAACGGTTTGGTTTATTGCAGACACCATTGAGTATATTATCGGAAGACTGCAGTACCAGACAGAGTGGAAGCAGCAGGATCATATTTATTACAATATGTATAGACCTGAATATCAGTTGAAAATGCTAAAGGGTGACGAAGACTATTTAATTCCGGAATTTTATGCTTATACGATGTCAAATAAAAGTACATCGTATGAAATGCTTCAGATTATTGCTGGAGACACGATATTAGAAGAATATCAAATTGTAGTATTGACAGTGGAAGATATAAAACTCCAGTACCAGAATGGGGATTTGCAGGATACGACAGGTATAGAATTGATCATAAATTCACATATAAGTATTTTGTAAAAAAGGAAGTACGGAATATAGATTGCAACAGTTCTTTTGGACGGTGAAAATGAAGAAGCAATATATGCTAATCGTAGACTGATGGAAGTGGTTTTACTTTATGAAACCGAAGATGAAAAGTCTGCGTTTGAAGCATATATTGAGGATAACCAAGAAGAAATAATGGAAAGAATTAGTAAAAAGGATAGGTATTCATATATTCAAGCTACAAATGAACCGGATACTAAAGAATGCATAAAAAGGCTTAATACAGGATTAGTTTTAAATGAAATGCTGCGTGAGTGGCGGAAATAGAGAATATCCCAGGGGAGCATATCCCACAAGGGGTTATCCCCAAAAGGGTGTGGGTGAATATCTCTTTTTAATAAGAAGTTATGCCATCTATAAATGACAGGGGAAAACCCTAGACGGGACTTCATCTGTCGTTCCTTGGTGTGGGAGTCTATCATCTCCTGCGAAGAATCACGGGCTCGTATACCGTGGGAGGCTTGCGGGCATATTATTTTTGTCTGCTTATATTTTGATGATCGGAATGACGGTTTCGGCGTTTCGGGCAATGGTGATGTTTTTGTTTCGCATAGAGCAGATCTTTCAGGCAGACATTATGATAGTCCGACAGCGCTTTGCGGCTGCTGCGGTGATCGTCTGCTTGTGGCGCCCGCTTTCTCTGTACGATAGTGGCTTCTGGCTCTCGTTTGGAGCTCTGATAGCAATTATTTTCATTCTTCCGATATTCAAAAATTTACCAGCACAAAGCCTTTGGGCGAGTGTCAGTGTGAATCTTTTTCCTTCTTCCGATTTTGATGTATTCGTTTTATGAATTTCCGATTTATGGAGTTTTCCTGAATCTAATTATAATTCCGCTGTTGTCGGTACTGATGGCAGCGGGTCTTACAGGAACGATGATCAGTCTGTTTTGGGAACATGCAGGAGAAGCAATCTTTTGTGTTGTCGAATAATTTTTTCGGGTGTATGAGCATAGCTGTGAAGCGGCGCTTCGTCTTCCTTTTGCAAGGGTGGTCACAGGGCAGCCGGCTATATGGAAGATTCTGTTCTATTATGTTTTTCTGTTCGCAGCGGTATTATTGCTGAGAAAGAAGGAAAAACAAAGGGGAGAAACGAAGCAGAAAGAGGAGGGCTTTCTTTCGGTTTTGCTTGTGAGTATAGGGATGACAATTTTATTATTTACAATACAAGTAAAAGATAAAATCACAATTACAATGCTGGACGTGGGACAGGGAGACGGGCTTGTGATACGAGGTCCGGAAGGGAAGACCTATTTCATGGACGGCGGAAGCAGTGATGTGAAGAAGGTGGGAGAGTACCGGATAGAACCCTATCTTTTTATCTCAGGGAATCGGGGAGCCTTGATTATGTCTTTGTCTCTCATGGAGATCAGGATCATATTAGCGGAATCCGGGAGATGGTGCAAAGGCAAAAGACAGGGGTAACAATTAAGAGGCTTGTTCTTCCGACGCAGACCGTATGGGATGATGCGCTGAAGGAGCTGGCAGAGCTGGCGGCAGAAGAAGGAATTCCTGTTTTACAATGGAAAAGGACAATGTCTGACGGAAGGGAAGCTGTCTCTTACCTGCATACAGCCGGGGAAAGGAGATGGAAGAGACCGGGAAACAGTGCTTCGTTAGTGCTTGCCCTTCGATATGGTGATTTTGACAAATCAACATTGGCGGACCGGATCATTGAGAAGACCGGACTACTCACAAGCCGTGAGATGCAGAATCAGGTGTTAGACAATATGGATCTTGAGCGGGAGCGAGGCATTACGATCAAGGCACAGGCTGTGCGTATTGTCTACAAGGCAGAGGATGGAGAGGAATATATCTTCAATCTGATCGACACGCCGGGACATGTGGATTTTAACTATGAGGTATCCCGGAGTCTGGCAGCCTGTGAGGGTGCAATCCTGATCGTCGATGCGGCGCAGGGAATTGAAGCACAGACACTGGCAAACTGTTATCTGGCAGTAGATCATAATCTGGAGATCATGCCGGTCATCAATAAAATTGACCTGCCATCCGCAGATCCGGATCGTGTTGTAGCGGAGATTGAGGATGTGATCGGAATCGAGGCACACGATGCTCCTCGGATCTCCGCAAAAAATGGTACGAATATTGAGGAAGTATTGGAACAGATCGTGACAAAGATACCAGCACCACAGGGCGATGCAGATGCACCACTCAAGGCACTGATTTTTGACAGCTTATATGATGCCTATAAGGGCGTTATCATTTTCTGCCGTGTGTTTGACGGTACAGTGAAAAAAGGAACGAATATCCGTATGATGGCAACCGAAGCAGAGGCAGAGGTTGTACAGGTCGGAATTTTCGGAGCTGGACAGTTTATCCCAT
>VOFE01002003.1_pt1 | contig 60001 bp, 84 predicted proteins | sample 5384071 | NCBI WGS metagenome assembly VOFE01 (sample SAMN12384724, study PRJNA508395) | human gut metagenome | isolation source: healthy gut D | host: Homo sapiens
ATGCCGCAAATTAAAAGCCGCCGGATTAGGAATCATTAAGGTGTTTTCCATTGCACGGGAAATTGACCTGCGACCCGTCGGCTGTTATGAGGGCATTTGCGATTACTTTCTTTTCGACACTGCCTGTTCCGGATATGGCGGTTCCGGCAAAACTTTCAACTGGAATATCCTGCAAGCCTATCGGGGAAAAACGCCTTTCCTGCTGAGTGGCGGCCTCCGTCCCGGCAGCCTTTCCTCTCTGTTGCAGTTCAAACATGAACAGTGGGCAGGCATCGACCTGAACAGCGGATTCGAACTGCTCCGGGGTTGAAAGACGCCGCCGCCGTCCACACATTTATAAACCAATTAAAACAAAAAATACAATGAACAGAATCAACCAGTTATTCAGTATCAAGCAAAAAGATATCCTCTCTATTTATTTTTGCGCAGGCTTTCCTACTTTAGAAGGTACGGCAAGCACCATCAAAGTCCTGGAAAAAAAAGGGATTAACATGATTGAAATCGGCATTCCTTTCAGTGACCCGATGGCTGACGGTATTGTCATTCAAAATGCCGCCAACCCAAGCATTACGCAACGGAATGTCCCTAAAGGTACTTTTTGAACAATGTACGTAACATCCGCCGGGATGTAAAAATCCCATTAGTATTAATGGGCTATTTAAACCCGATTATGCAGTTCGGATTCGAAAATTTCTGTCGCAAATGCGTGGAGTGCGGAATCGACGGTGTTATTATTCCTGACCTTCCCTTCCATGATTACCAGGAACGCTATCGCATCATTGCCGAACGTTACGGCATTAAAGTGATTATGCTCATCACTCCCGAAACCAGCGAAGAACGTGTACGTGAGATTGATGCACATACAGACGGATTCATTTATATGGTTTCATCGGCAGCCACTACCGGAGCTCAACAGGATTTCAATGAACAAAAATCTAAAAAACCCATTAATGGTAGGATTCGGAATTTCTAACAAGGCAACTTTCCAGGCTGCCTGCGAACATGCTTCAGGAGCTATTATAGGTAGTCGATTCGTCACCCTGCTCGAAGAAGAAAAAAGACCCGGAAAAGCTATTCTCAAACTGAAAGAAGCACTGAAGTAAGTTTATAGAAGTAATCAGGAGTAAGTAGTTACTACTTTAGCTACTTACCCTGCTTTTCCTTTTAATTCTAGCATACATCCGCATAAATATTCAATATTATAACATTTTACGCTAAAATACAAACAAATTTATCATTTACTATCCATAATTCGCAATTAATCTATATCTTTGTCAGCGTTTTAACAGTAATTCAACAATTATGAGAGCAGAAACTCCTTCCGTTTTGTTAATTTACACGGGTGGAACTATCGGAATGATAGAAAACCCAGAAACTGGTGCGCTAGAAAACTTTAATTTCGATCATCTGCTCAAGCACGTTCCTGAGCTAAAAAGATTCAACTATCGCATTTCCTCCTATCAATTTAATCCTCCTATCGATTCTTCGGACATGGAGCCTGCTTACTGGGCAAAACTGGTAAAAATCATCAATTACAATTATGATTATTTCGACGGTTTTGTGATCCTTCACGGAACAGATACAATGGCATATACAGCCTCCGCCTTAAGTTTTATGCTTGAGAATCTGAGTAAGCCTGTGATCCTCACCGGCTCCCAACTCCCTATCGGAACTTTGCGTACAGACGGGAAAGAAAATCTCATCACTGCTATTGAAATCGCTGCTGCAAAAAATCCGGATGGCACTGCTATCGTTCCGGAGGTATGCATTTTCTTTGAAAATCATCTGATGCGTGGTAATCGTACCACCAAAATCAATGCAGAAAACTTTAATGCTTTTCGCTCTTTCAATTACCCGCCTTTGGCACGAGTTGGCATACACATTAAATACGAGCCCAACCTCATTCGTAAACCAGACCCTACGAAGCCGTTAAAACCGCATTACTTATTTGATAACAATGTGGTTATTTTAACCCTTTTCCCTGGTATTCAAGAGAGTATTGTAACTTCACTCCTTCATGTTCCCGGATTAAAAGCTGTGGTAATGAAAACTTTCGGTTCAGGAAATGCACCGCAAAAAGAATGGTTTATCCGTCAATTAAAGGAGGCTACTGAACGAGGCATTATCATTGTCAACATCACCCAATGTGCTTCCGGAGCAGTCGAAATGGGACGTTACGAAACCGGAATGCATCTCTTGGAAGCAGGTGTTATCAGCGGATACGACAGTACCCCTGAATGTGCTATAACAAAACTAATGTTTCTATTAGGACACGGACTGCCCAACAAAGATATACGATACAAAATGAACTCCTGTTTAATAGGAGAAATCACCAAGTCTTAAGCCCCCCATTCGATTATTATAATCCTTTGATTCTCAAATCTGATATATCTGTAGATTTGAAAATCAAGGGATTTCTTATCATATAAAAAAGTCTTAATCGCACCTACTAGAGCTAAAATAGAACCGAAACGGAAATTCAATTGTTTTTCCTACATAAAATAACAGAAAATACAGCCTAAATATAAGACATGCGGCTATTTTTGCATTAGATTTTGGTTACAAACAATCAAGCAATATTAATTATGATGAAAAAACAATTCATTTCATGCCAATCATTGCAATAGCAATGGGAGGTATCCTGTTTAGTTGTGTTGACTCGGGGAAGGATTTGTATGATCCCTCCTACGAAACGTCCAACCCAATGGGAGATGGTTTTGCTGCTCCTGATGGTTTTGATTGGAGCACAATCAAAACAGAGAATGTCACAGTCGAAGTTAAAGATGAAGAAGGAGGGTTATATTCCTACTTAGTAGAAATATATACAGAAGATCCTCTTACTAATGAAAACGCATCTGTACTGGCTACAAGGACAGCAAATAAAGAGAATAACTTTAAAGCTACAGCTGCTATCACTCTGCTACCTACGCAAAAAGGTATTTATATAAAGCAGACTGATCCCAGAGGACGTGTAGAGGTATATCTGTTTGATGTGCCGGAAGATAATGACAACTTTACCTGTAAACTCTACTATCAAGAATCTGCTGCTCAAAACAGAGTGTTAATGAGCCGTACCGCTACCACAAGAGCTGTTTCACCTGAGAAACCGGTTTATACTTCCATACCAAGTGAAGCAAAAAGAAATTACAGAAATGCAAGGAACAACTTTACTGCGTGACGCTTCCTATAAAATTACCTCTGACTATAACGGTACATTCAAATTTGACGGATATGACGGTGAGATTAAAACCAAAGTTTACGTTGATGCAACATGGACAATTCCGACTACATTCCAGTTCCAGAATGGTATTGAAATCATTGTTATGGACAATGCTAAAATAAAAGCATCCGGAGTGATGACTTTTATAAGAAACTCCATGCTGACTGTCATGGATGAAGGAAACGTTGAAGCCGAAAATATATCATTTACTAACGGAGCACCTGCGGCCTTAAGAAACTGGGGTAATGTATCAGTTACAAACACTATGACATTACATTCGGGAGCTACACTCTACAACGGAGGTACTATAACAAGCAAGGACATAGCAATTAATTCAAATACCCAAATTATCAACGACAATAAGATTGAACTTGAAGGAGAGTTTAACCTTCCGTCTAATTTCTCATTAGAAAATAACGGAGAGATTTATGGAAAAAAAATGATTGCAAACTCAGATGCTGTTATCACAAACAAAAATATAATCATTTTTGAGACGATCAGTTTCACTAATCCTACCGTCAACAATAGTTGCAGTATGGAAGCCACTATTTCCTTCTACGCAAACGGAATTAAGTTAAACTTAACCCAAGGATATATCAAGGCACCTAAAATGGAGTTCCAAAACGGAGTTGTTAATTTGAATAACGGCTCTATGCTGGAAGCAACTACAAGACTGGATATACCTCCTGGTTATGCTATCGTTCTATGGAAAAGGTGAAAACACCTCTATGATAAAATCTCCCATTATAGCCGGTCAAGGATTTACTTATGACGGCAATTTGGCTATTGAATCAGATAATCATGTAGAGAAAAGTCCACATTGGACTAATTTTCATGTACAGAACGGCGCATATATTACAAAAAAATAGGAGAATCCAAAGTAACTATCGAAGTTTGTACAGGAACAAAGAACGAAGGACATAAGGGAGAAGAACCAGAGGAACCTAAATTCCGATCATAGTGGATGATACACATAATTATGCATATTTATTTGAAGATCAATGGCCATTATATGGAGACTATGATATGAATGATTTAGTCATGATTATCAAAGAAAGAACGATTTCTCTCAATAAGAATAATAAAGTGGAAGAATTCAAATTAAGCATCGATTTAGCCGCTACCGGAGCTACTAAAAGTATTGGAGCTGCTATCATGTTGGACGGTGTTCCTGCCAGCGCAATTATGCAACCTGTTGAATTTAGTGACAACTCTCTTATCAAAAGCTTCAACCTGAACAGTAATAAGATTGAGAACGGACAAGATTATGCAGTTATTCCGTTATTCGACGATGCGCACAAAGCATTGGGAAGAGATCGGTATGAACAAATTAACACCTTTGCCAATCATTCAAACAATACGAATGTTAAGAACATCAGTTTCACCATAAAACTCAGCAATCCGATTTCTCCGGATGAATTAAACATCAACAAACTGAATGTTTTCATTTTTGTGGAAGGAAATAGAAATAATCGTAAAAGAAATTCATGTTATCGGCTATCAACCAACCAAACTAGCTAATACTGATTTATTTGGAGGAAATAATGATAATAGTTCTGTTTCCGGTAAGAAATATTACATCAGTAAAGACAATCTGGCATGGGGAATCATGGTCCCTACTGACTTCAAGTGGGCTTTAGAATATGTAAATATAAAAACTGTTTATTCCTTGTTTACAGATTGGGTAACTAGCGGTGGTGTTAAGAATCAGGAATGGTGGAAAACATTCGATTCATCTAAAGTGTACAAATAACAACCAAATATTTATTGATAACACGGATTTCATATTGATGAAATCCGTGTTTTTCTATTAGAACATCGCAATGAGAGATTTATTAGATAAAATAAATATATATCACGAATTTTACTTGTCAATATTGAGAGATTATTCTAAAATAATATCTATATTTGCAAACTGTCATAAATAATCTGTGACAATAAGCTAATCTATAAATCAATAACAAAGCAAGCGATAGAAAGGTTCTATTTGTATGAAGAAAAAAATACTATTAGTTGATGATAAAGCGACTATTGGAAAAGTTGCCGGTATATACCTAGGTAAGGATTATGATTTTACCTATTTGGAAGATCCCATTAAAGCAATAGAATGGCTGAATGAAGGTAACGTACCTGATCTCATCATTTCCGATATCCGTATGCCGTTAATGAGAGGAGATGAATTTCTAAGATATATGAAAAATAACGAGTTATTCAAGTCAATACCTATCGTTATGTTATCTAGTGAAGAAAGTACAACCGAAAGAATCAGATTGCTGGAAGAAGGAGCGGAAGATTATATTTTAAAGCCATTCAATCCACTAGAACTCAAAATTCGAATCAAAAAGATTATCGATTAACACCAGATCCTCTATATGCAATATTTTGTTTACATAGGCAAAGATAGCAAGACTATAAACCTATTCTCTAAACTTAGCATAGGGGTATTTTATGCAGCATCTAATTGTAATCAAGCAATTAAGGTACTAGACAAGATACGGGAAAAAATACGATACAGCTCTGTTTTTCGAACAGATAAATCTATCCCAAGATATTGCAAATATTCATTATATGCGCAAAAAGTATCCGGGACTTTATATGGTACTCGTCATTGATTCTTTATCTAAAGAAGAAGCTCCAGAATATCTCAAAGCCGGTATAAATAATACCATTAAATACGAAACGAATCCGGAATCCTTGCAGGCTCTGTCAACCTTCCTGAAACATAGAAAAGATCAAAAGATACAGGCACTTCAACTCAAGACACAAAACTTGAATGCTTTCCGCCTACCTTTATGGAAAAGAGCTTTTGATATCGTCTTTTCAGGAATGGCATTGTTATGTCTTTTTCCCCACTTCTCATACTCACAGCACTGGCTATCCGCCTAGAAAGCAAAGGTCCTATTATCTACAAATCCAAACGTGTAGGAAGCAACTACCTGATATTCGATTTTCTCAAATTTCGTTCGATGTATACCGACGCCGATAAACATCTGAAGGATTTTAATGCTCTCAACCAGTATCAGCAGGAAGAACAGGAAGAAGATATTTGGGGAGAAGAGCAAGAGACCGAAGAAATTCAAAAAGTGGACGAAGAAGAAATCCTCCTGATATCCGATGATTTCGTTATTTCGGAAGAAGACTATATTCACAAAAAATCGAAAGAGAAGAGCAACGCTTTTGTAAAATTGGAAAATGACCCAAGAATAACAAAGGTAGGGCGTTTCATACGTAAATACAGCATTGATGAACTACCACAGCTTATCAATATCCTCAAAGGAGATATGTCTATAGTAGGTAATCGCCCTCTCCCACTCTACGAAGCAGAGTTACTGACCAGCGATGAACATATCGACCGGTTTATGGGACCGGCCGGACTTACCGGACTATGGCAAGTTGAAAAAAGAGGTGAAGCCGGCAAGTTATCTGCGGAAGAACGCAAGCAACTGGATATCCAATATGCAAAAACATTCTCTTTCTGGTTGGACATCAAAATTATTCTGAAAACAGTTACTGCATTTATTCAAAAGAGAACGTATAACCTTTTACAGACGATGAGCACCTACATTTACATAATAGATGACCTGGTATTCTTCTTCGTGGGGATTGTTATTCTATACCTCTTTGTATTGGCAGTTGCATCGCACTTCAAGCGCATTGTCTATCCAAAAGCTGAAAAGAAATACCATTGTGCTATCCTCGTTCCGGAAGAAAGTCCGCTTCCGTAATCTATCGTGAAGAATCTTACGAATTCTTCACATACAATGATTTGCATCAAGGAATCAATACTCTTGACAGAGAACACTATCAACTGATCCTTATCTTATCAGACACAGCCATTTCTCTGTCTCCACTCTTTCTGGAGAAAATCTACAATGCGTATGATGCCGGAATACAAGCCATTCAATTACACACAGTTATTGAAAATCGCAAAGGTTTCTGTAATCGTTTCCGTGCTATATGCAAAGAAATAAAGAACAGCCTTTTCAGAGCTGGAAATACACAATTCGGACTGTCGTCTAACTTATCCGGAACCAATATGGCTATCGACTTGGAATGGTTGCAAAACAATCTGAGAAGCTCTAAAACCAATATCGAACGGAAGTTATTTCGGAAGAATGTATATATTGACTACCTTCCGGATGCTATTGTATACTGTCAATCAAGTCCGGTTCACCCATATAGGAGACGCCTCCGAAAGACAGCCTCTTATTTCTTCCCTTCGCTTTTGGAAGGAAACTGGAATTTCTGTAACCGAATAGTACAGCATCTAATACCTTCTCCGCTAAAAATGTGTATCTTCGTCAGTGTATGGACATTGCTGATTACAGGATATAACTGGGCATTATCTATCGGCTGGTGGCTTATACTCTTCGGCCTACTAGTTACTTATAGTCTGGCTATTCCGGACTATTTGGTGGAAGACAAAAAGAAAAAACATTCAATATGGAGCAAAAAGACATTTAAGCAACGAATTAAAGAAAAACCCAGTTTAAAGCAAGCAGTGTATCGGCTTATTATGCATCCCGTTAAAACTCGTCCAAACTGGTGGATACGGCTCTTCGATTTCATATACCTGAAACGCGGAAAGGGTTCTGTCATCTATCGGAGTGTACGCAAAGACCTCCCTCCTTTCAACCGATTCTCTTTAGGGTAAATATTCTGTTGTCGAAGACTTCTCCTGTCTGAATAATGCAGTTGGCGACTTGACTATCGGAGATTATACCCGTGTCGGATTAAGAAATACGATTATAGGTCCGGTCAATATCGGCAATCACGTTAATCTAGCCCAAAATGTGACCGTAACAGGACTCAACCATAATTATCAGGATGCAGAAAAGATGATTGACGAACAAGGTGTCAGCACACTGCCTGTTGTCATCGAAGATGATGTATGGGTAGGTGCCAATTCGGTCATTCTACCGGGAGTAACTTTAGGGAAACATTGCGTAGTGGCTGCCGGAAGTGTAGTCAGCCATTCCGTACCTTCCTATTCTATATGTGCCGGATGTCCTGCAAAAGTTATCAAAACCTATGATTTTGAAACAAAAGAATGGGAAAAAGGTGGAAAAACAGTATCCGGTAATTATAAATAGTGAGAATAGCTACAGAATATACCTCATAAAGGTGATTGTGACACATTCTGAAACGCATTATCTTTGCAGTATCAGAATTGAATTAATTAGTCATAATTTTATTACGTAGCCACATTTAAGTAAAAAATGAAATAGAGTCCCGCCGAAGCGATTTCGTCGGGATTTTGTTTTTGTTTTAAGCACAGATTACACAGACTTTAGGTTTTATTAATCAGGAAACATAACTCCGTTAATCTGTTCCCAAAATAAAAAAACGAGCTAATTCCTTCTATGGAACCACTCGCCTCGCATCAGAAAAGCCTTTGAGGCTTTTCTTCTCATTACCTCTTTTTCCTGAAAACTAATCTTCTTTTTACCTAAAAACGTCTTACCTATTGTTATCCTTTTACCTTCTACTAAAAACTTATCCTATTGAACTAAACTAAAAAACTATTAATACCTTAAACTGTCTAATCTAATACCTTTAACCTTTTTCTTTTACCTTATAAACTAACAGCAATTTCTCAACTGCTTTGCAAAGGTACGAATATTTTTCGTGTGCGCAAACGGTTTTGTGTTTTATAACACTTTCAGTAGCTATAAATCTTTCACATCATTCAACGTAACCAGCTTATTTACAATAGCATAAATAGTCAGACCGGCAGCACTATGTATTTGCAATTTTTTGCTAATATTTCTCCGGTGTGTAATCACCGTATGAATCGACAAAAACAGCTTTTCCGCTATTTCCTTATTCGTCATCCCTTTTACCACACAGATGACAATCTCTTTCTCCCGTTGGCTAAGTGCGTCCTGACTATCCACTTCATCCTCTTCCGAAGACATATCCAACAAACCGGCAATTTTCTTGGAAAGAGTTTCCAGATCATCGAATATGGAGATCGACTCGTCATACTTACCCTTAGCAATGAAGCATCCACAAAAGAAGTGACCAATGCTATCAAACGTATCTTTTGCCAGATACTTCTTCCCGGAACTTATTTACGTCAAAATAATCGCCAAAAGTCGGATTTACAATCAACATTTCAGGGCATTGTGTCCGCAAGCAATCATGCAAAGCCTCAGCAGAAAGTAACTCTATTGGCTGCACCTTTGCATTAGGAAGACGTTTCAATGCCGCAGTCAGTCCTCCACGAATAATCACAGAAGTTTCTGCAATGGCTATTCGAACTACTTCGTTATTTTTCATTTTCCCTAATCCTCCTTTCCAAATTCAGAATAGCAGGAACAAAAATATAGTCCTCAACCTTGCAATGAGATTCCAGTCCCGCTTCGCAAGCATAAATATCAAAAAGGGCTGCATTCAGCAAATTTTCGTTCGCTTTGGCAGGGCAATATTTAATAATGATATTTTTCAGTTCTGTCAATTTCTCCCCTACCTGATCGTGATGCTTGGAAAATGTACTGATCTGGTAGTTTTTGGGAGCAACTCCTTTAATCAATGAATCGACATACTTAAATACGGTTTTTCTCTTCATAATCCATGTGCTTGCGCACCTCTCGTGTATATTCATCGAAAAACTTGAGAATAAGAAAAGCAACATCGTCCTGCGAACAGTCGATTGCCTCGATCAGTTTACGACGAATAGCGGGAAGAGAGAAATCCAGAAAATAAATATGTGCCTGCCGCAGATAATCTATCAATGCAGGTATGGAAATATCTCTGTATCTCCATCGAGCCGGGAAAAAGCCTTCAGCCATAAAGTTGACTACAATCAGAAAGGTCCGGCAGTCTACTCCATTCAGTTCACACACCTCCTTGACTGTCTTGTCACCGAATCCCAACGAAAGCCCGAAACGACTCATCACTTGCAACAAAGAATAATTATCGCTGATGAGATCGATCATCTTATCAGTTGGCTTATATTTTTGTAAATTATCCATCATACCTATTTATATTAGATACTGCAAAGAAACGGAATATTTCACGGAAATACAATCACCATTTATAGGTATTTCAATTAATTACGGATTACTAAATACTAATTATATGCTAGTAATTTCTAACAGGAGTTTAGGCTGGCTACTCTTTTTTTAGTAATTTTGTCGCTATTAAATTGTAATTAGTAACTCGTAATTTATAATTAATGATATGGCAAACGAACTCGAACTGAAATACGGCTGCAACCCTAATCAAAAGCCTGCTCGTATCTTCATGAAAGAAGGAGAACTCCCCATCGAAGTATTGAATGGACGTCCCGGTTATATCAATCTACTGGATGCGTTCAACAGTTGGCAATTAGTGAAAGAGCTAAAAGAAGCTACCAAGCTACCGGCTGCCGCGTCTTTCAAACATGTCAGCCCAGCCGGCGCTGCTGTTGCGGTGGAAATGAATGACACACTCAAAGAAGATTTATTTTGTTGATGATGTGAAGTTGTCCCCATTAGCTACCGCATATGCTCGCGCCCGCGGCGCTGACCGCATGTCTTCCTACGGAGATTTATCGCATTGAGCGACACTTGCGACGAAGCTACAGCACGCCTCATCAACCGTGAAGTTTCAGATGGTGTCATAGCTCCCAATTATACACCCGAAGCGCTTGAAATCTTGAAGAACAAACGGAAGGGGACTTACAATATAATAAAGATAGATCCGGCATACCGTCCGGCTCCTATTGAACATAAAGATGTATTCGGAGTCACCTTCGAACAAGGAAGAAACGAATTGAAGATCGATGAAAGTCTTTTGAAAGAGATGCCTACACAGAACAAGTAATTCCTGCTGATGCAAAACGTGACTTAATATTGCTTTAATCACTTTAAAATATACACAATCCAATTCTGTATGCTATGCCAAGGACGGACAGGCAATCGGTATCGGCGCAGGACAACAAAGCCGTATCCACTGCACGCGTCTGGCAGGCAACAAGGCAGATATCTGGTACTTACGCCAGCACCCGAAAGTAATGAACTTGCCATGGATCGAGAAGATCCGTCGTGCAGACCGAGACAACACGATCGACGTCTACATATCAGAAGATTATGACGACGTTCTGGCCGACGGTATCTGGCAACGGTTCTTCACTGAAAAGCCGGAAATCCTGACACGCGAAGAAAAACGTGCATGGTTGAATACGATGACAGGCGTAGCTTTAGGATCAGATGCATTCTTCCCATTCGGAGATAATATAGAACGCGCACACAAGAGTGGCGTCAGCTATATTGCACAACCGGGCGGATCAGTACGTGACGATCATGTGATTGGAACTTGCGACAAATACAATATGGCAATGGCATTTGAATAAAATTGGTGTATTTTATGGTTCCACAACAGGAACAACAGAAGACCTTGCCCGTCGAATTGCAGAGAAATTAGATGTACCATCGGCAGATGTATTTGATGTATCCAAGCTAACAGAGGCATTAGTCAATGAATATGACGTATTGGTGCTCGGCTCTTCCACATGGGGAGCAGGCGAACTTCAAGACGACTGGTACGATGGAGTAAAAGTTTTAAAAAAGTGTGATTTATCCCACAAATCTGTAGCCCTGTTCGGTTGCGGCGACTCTGACTCGTATAGCGACACATTCTGTGACGCAATAGGTATTCTTTATGAAGATCTGAAAGATACCCACTGCAAATTCTGTGGAGCAACAGATACTGCAGGCTATACCTTCGATTCTTCCATTGCCGTCGTAGACGGTAAGTTTGTAGGTCTTCCAACTTGACGAAGTCAACGAAGATAGCAAAACAGACGAACGTATCAGCGCATGGGCCGAACAAGTGAAACAAGAAATTAGCTAATTTTACCTTAACATAAAAAGAATACTTTGCATCATGGCAACTGAAAGAATCATCCCCGGTGAAATCCGGATTTTTCTTAATCACATTTATGAGTTTAAGAAAGGCGTACGTAACATGGTACTTTATACAATGAGTAAAGAACATGAAGACTTTGCCATGCGCCGGTTGAAAAACCAAAAGATCAGTTATATGATACAGGAGATAAGTACCAATAAAATCAACCTGTTTTTTGGTAAACCCGAATGTATGGAAGCCATGCGGCACATCATCATCCGTCCTTTAAACCAACTGACTGCTGAAGAAGATTTTATTTTAGGAGCCATGCTGGGATATGACCTTTGCCAGCAATGCAAACGGTATTGCAGAAAAAAAGAAGGTATAAAGATGGCAGTTTAAGCAATAACCTTAGCATAAGTTTAGCTTTGTTTGTATGTAGTTTGTCTGAGTCGGATCGTTTCTGAAAAGGTAGTTTCCTGATGGTAGATATACTCAAAGGAAACTGGTTGTAGAAGAAACGATTCGCTCAATTACAAAACAAAATCGGTGACACTATGAAATAATAAAGACAACTCTACACATAACAACAGACAAAGGTGTATATCAGTAAAAATTATCATACTGAAATACACCTTTGCCTGTTTTATTTTATCTACTACTATATTTTTTTTACTCTTTAGATTAAAATTACCTACATATACTGAATTTAAGAAACAACTATGCCTAATATTAGGTATTGCCACATTTTTTTAACCTAATCTAACTTTGCAGCCGATAAAATTATTAAAAAAGATGAGAAAAATAACCGCAATCGTTATTCTATGTCTCCTACCTTCTCTTACAATTCCAGCACAGGAGACAAAAGAAATTTCCAAAAGTAGTAATTCTTCTTCTACAGAAGAATATACAAAATTCCGTTTTGGAGGATACAGTGAAATGGTCGCTAATTTTAAAGATTATGGCATCAACCGTTTCTATGGAGGAAACGATGGTAATCCAAAGAAAAACAGGAATACCATTTCAATCCCCCGTTTCGTTTTAGCTTTTGATTATAAGTTTAATTCCAAATGGATACTCGGTGCAGAGATTGAGTTTGAATCCGGTGGAACAGGTACAGCTTTCGAATTAGAAAACACCGAAAACGGTGAATACGAAACCGAAGTTGAAAAAAGGAGGAGAAGTGGCTATTGAGCAATTTCACATCACACGTTTAATTCACCGCTCCCTCAATGTACGTGCCGGACATATTATTGTTCCGGTAGGATTGACTAACGCACACCATGAACCGATCAATTTCTTCGGAACTTCACGCCCGGAAGGTGAAACCACCCTTCTGCCCTCTACCTGGCATGAAAATGGTTTGGAAATCTTTGGTTCCTTTGGAAAAGGTTATGCCAGTTTTGACTACCAAGCTATGGTTGTAGCAGGTCTGAACCCTAACGGATTCGATCGCAATACATGGGTAGGCAGTGGTAAACAGGGAATTTTTGAGGAAGATAACTTCACTTCTCCCCGTATGTATTTCGTTTAGATTATAAAGGAGTTCCCGGCTTACGTGTAGGTGCCTCATTTCTATTATTGCGCAGATGCAGGAGCCAATTCCGACAAGGAACAGACTTATTCAAGCTATGGAAAAATTCCGGTAAGAATCTTCACCGCAGATGCACAGTATCGCAATAAATATGTAACGGCACGCGGTAATATCTTATATGGAAATTTAGGAAATTCATTAGGAGTAAGTCAGGCAAATGTCAAATTATCCAATAAATCACCGTACAGTCGTCTGGCACCGGTAGCTAAGAATGCTGTAAGCTATGCAGCAGAAGCCGGTATCAATATCCGCTCAGTCTTCGGAGGCAATAAAAAGATTCCGGTTATCTATCCATTTGCCCGCTATGAATACTACAACCCACAAGAGAAAGGGGAAAAAGGGCAAACGATGGAAAAACGTTGCCAAGTAAGTATGTGGACAGCGGGATTAAATTGGTACGCTTTGCCAAACTTAGTGATAAAAGCAGACTATGCAACCCGCCAGATTGGTACAAATAAAGTTTTTGGCGTATCAAAGTCATACAACAGTGAAAACGAATTTTCCATTGGAATAGCCTATATAGGATGGTTTATCAAGAAATAACAAATAATCAATTATTTAATTTTTATATGATGAAAACAAAATTCTTTTATGTCGCAGCCCTAATATTGGGATTAGCATTCACAACAACTTCTTGCAGCAGTGATGATGACAACCCAACAGTAGATCCTGCCAATATTGATTACACTCCTGAAAACGCATCAAGCTGGCATAACTACATGAGAAATGTAGCAGCACTTCTAAAAAACAGATGCAACCAATCTCTACAACGCATGGAATTCAGGCTATAAAGGAGGTGAAAGCTATGCTTCCCTGTTCAAGGCTCATAGTGGCTCTCCTTACGCAAGCGCCTTGAGCTGTGTGGAAGAAATCGTGGATAAATGCGCGGAAATTGCCAATGAAGTCGGTACTGCCAAAATTGGTGACCCATACAACTTGTATAAAGCCGGAAATACTGAAGAAGCATTATATGCTGTGGAATCCGCTGGCCTTTGGACCAGAACGGTATCGTACAGGTATTGAATTCACAAAACTGGGATGACCTGGAATGGAGCGGAAACTTTGACGAAGAAGATGAAGCCATCGGAGCCGCACAGAGCGTACGTGGTTACCATACATTGGAATATCTCCTATTCAAAGACGGGCAGCCCCGCACTGTCGATGGAGCAAAATAAACATGCCTCTGAGACATAAAACTTGATAATAGATCATGACAAACCTTGAAACAGCAGACAAATGCCCGCTGTTTCAGGGTTTCAGAGTAATTACACAATGCGACTCGCGTTATTCGGAAATAAATTCAGAAAACCAATAAAATGATATGAAGCAATCTTACCTGTTAACATCCTCGCTATTCCTGCTCTTTGCATGCGCAGCTTGTGAAGAGGACGATAAAATGGATATGGATAAAATAGATGTCCCGAACGGATATGCGCTGTCAGCAGGGACTTCAACGATTTTCCTAAACTCATCGGTCGCCTACGATACGAACGCCGACTGGATAACAGGAGCCAACTCGATCCGTTTCAACAACGGCGACGGTCTCTACGACGATGTACGCACCAGCAACAATGGCGACGGAGGCGGTCTCGGACCTGTTTATGCCGGCTATTCCTGCGGCAGTTGCCATCGCAACGCAGGAAGGACCAAACCGACATTGTGGGAAAATGGCGGATCGGGCAACTACGGTTTCTCTTCCATGCTGGTCTATATCTCCCGCCGCAACGGTGCTTTCTTCCGCGACTACGGACGTGTATTGCACGACCAAGCCATCTACGGCGTCAAACCGGAAGGTAAGTTGTCCGTCACATACGACAAGCAGACTTTTTCCTTCCCCGACGGAGAGACTTACGAACTATGCAAACCCAATTACACGATAACCGAATGGTATAAAGACAGTATCGCCCCGGAAGATTTGTTCTGCACCGTACGCATCCCGTTACGCCACGTCGGTATGGGACAGATGATGGCAATCGACCGCAGGGAAATCGAAGCGCTCGCTGCCAAAAGCAATTATCCGGAATATGGTATCAGCGGACGTTGCAACTATATCACCGAGAAGGGTGTCACCGGTGTCGGCCTTTCAGGAAACAAGGCACAGCATCTTGACCTGACCGTCGAACTGGGCTTTTCAAGCGATATGGGCGTGACAAACAGCCGCTATCCGGAAGAGATTTGCGAAGGGCAGGCTCAGATCAACCAAGGCAGCATGATGGGACTCTCGTACGACCAGCTCGACATATCGACCGCCGATATGGAAGATGTGGACCTTTACATGCAAAGCCTCGGCGTACCGGCACGGCGCAACATAAACGACCCTCAGGTCATCTTAGGAGAACAAAAGTTTTACGAAGCGAAATGCCATCTCTGCCACGTCACTACGCTGCACACGCAAGCGGGCGGTTCCACACTGCTCAACGGCACACGTTTGCCATGGCTCGGCGGACAGACCATACATCCTTATTCTGATTTCCTACTGCATGACATGGGGTCGGAGATCATGGGAGTCGGGTTGAACGACAATTATGTCAGCGGCCTGGCACGAGGAAACGAATGGCGTACTACGCCGCTTTGGGGTATCGGGCTGCAGGAGAAAGTCAACGGTCATACCTATTTCCTTCCAAACTTTACCTGGGTGCTGAAGTCTATTATATGAATGTTGGCTTCACAAAAAGACAAAAGATTTCCGAGTCATATAATTACCTGGGCGGCTATGTACAAGGTGGTTACTTGTTGCCCCCCGTCTGCAAGCAGCTGCACGCTATGATTTCTTCAACCGTAACGGAATGGACACCAATGGTTTTCTAAATATGCCAGCCGTGGGTATGAACTATTTTTTCAAGAACTGTAATCTGAAGTTACAAGCGATGTACCAGTATATTGCCCGTAAAGGTCATGACACCCAACTCGATCGGGATAACGATGATTTAGGTTTGGCAGTACATTCGGCCAGTATTCTACTTCAATATACATTCTAAATAGCACAAGAAAGGATTTGTTTATGAAAATACATTCTTTTCGGTGGCTGTCTACTGTTATTGGCATATATCACGTCATGCGATGACGGACGTATTTACGAAAAAACAGAGACCCTATCAGAAGAAGGACGCACGCTGAAGATGAGCGGTAAGATCAATGGTATCAATAAATGGCCCGATGGTTATAGTGTTGTAGTGGCAGGCTTCAGTGATGAGAGCGAGTATGCCGTTGTCACAAAAACAATTCCGGCGGTCGAAGATGATGAGATCCAGGTTACGATGACAGGAGTCAGTGATAAAGTAACCACTATTGAATTGTGCGTTATTAATAAATTGAGAAAAACGAGTTATCAGTTTTCAGTCAATGGACGACCTTACAGCAGTTGACGACACCATCCTTATGGATGTGGGAACTGTAAATGTAGGTATGTACCATGGCATTCAAGAAAAAGTATTTAATACGACATGCGCACACTGTCATGGCGGAAGTAGTTCGGCAGCAGCCAACCTGTATCTGACAGAAGGCAAAAGTTACGAGGCACTGGTCAACCGCCCGTCGAAGAAAGTAGATGGCATGTTACTCGTCAAGCCGGGCAGTGCGCAAGAAAGCGTATTGCACATTATTGAATACCACTATTAGTTCAACCTGGGGATACGATCACTCAAAAGAAATAGTATCATCTCCGATTTTGACCCTTATTGACGACTGGATCAATAACGGTGCGCAAGAATAAATAGTTATTTACCCAACTGATATGAACAACAAAAAACAACAGAATATTCAGTCTGAAAAGACGCTAACAGAGATTTTTAAATATAATGCAGGAGGAGAAGCTTCAGAGTATCATATTATCATTCATTCTACTAAACCGGAAGATACATACGAAGAACAGCTGAATGCAGTATTAAACACCTACGATTATTTACTTACCCAAGAATTGAAAGGAGCAGTCGCCATCCTCAAACGTTATTTCCTTAGTGACGCTGCCAATCAGGCAGATACACTACTGGCATTGACAACCGAAGGTTCGGACTGCGCACTTTCCATTGTGGAACAGCCCCCGCTGGACGGAACCAAGATTGCCTTATGGGTCTATCTGTTGACTGACGTACAGACGCAAGTCTTACATAACGGGCTTTTTGAGGTGAAACACAGTGCCTATCGCCACTTCTGGGGCGGTAGTGCATTCAATCGTGCCGCCAATTCGGAATACCAGACCCGTCTATTATTGAACGACTATGTGATGCAACTCATGGAACAAGGTTGTAAACTGGCAGACAATTGTATCCGTACATGGTTTTTCGTGCAAAATGTAGATGTGAATTATGCCGGAGTAGTGAAAGCACGTAATGAAGTTTTCGTCACCCAAAACCTGACAGAAAAAACACATTATATTTCCAGCACAGGCATCGACGGCCGGCATGCCGACCCGAAAGTACTGGTACAAATGGATACTTACGCTGTAGCAGGAATGCAACCGGAACAGATTCATTTCCTCTATGCTCCTACCCATCTGAACCCAACTTATGAATATGGAGTAAGCTTTGAACGTGGTACGTATGTAGATTATGGAGACCGCCGACAGATATTTATTTCGGGTACGGCAAGCATCAACAACAAAGGCGAAGTGGTATATCCCGGCAACATTCGCAAACAGACAGAACGGATGTGGGAAAATGTGGAAACCCTGCTAAAAGAAGCGGACTGCACGTTTGAAGATTTGGGACAAATGATTGTATATCTGCGTGACATAGCCGACTATACAGTTGTTAAAGCAATGTATGACAAACGTTTCCCACATACTCCTAAAGTATTTGTTCATGCTCCGGTATGCCGTCCCGGATGGTTGATTGAGATGGAATGTATGGGAGTGAAAGAATGTAAGAACAAGGAATACGCTCCATTTTAATATCATAAAAGATTATACAGTTGAAAAGGTTACTTATTATCTTATATATCTGTCTGGTGGGACTACTCGCTGTGACTACTTTCGTAGAACAAGCGTATGGGACAGATTTTGTAGAAAGAAATATATATCATACATGTTGGTTTTGTTGTTTGTGGGGAACAATTGCCACCATTGCACTTGTTGCTCTCATCCGACGCGCTTTATGGCGACGGTTCCCCATATTGTTGTTTCATGGCTCTCTCCTCGTTATCTTGGTGGGGGCCATGATTACGTTTATCGGAAGCAAAAAAAAGGATACGTACACTTGCTTCCGGGGGCAACGATAGACAGTTTCCTGGAATCGGGAAAGCGGCAGAAAAGCTGATCTGCCATTCACAATACAACTAGATAGTTTCCGTATAGCATACTATCCCGGAACAGAAGCACCGGCAGACTACATCAGCTATATCACCTACTCTCTTCCCGGACAGAAAAATGTTCTATTACACGAACAGATTTCAATGAATCGTATATTTACATCACAAGGTTTCCGTTTCTATCAGTCATCTTTCGATGATGACGGAAAAGGGAGCTGGCTGACTGTCAATTATGATCCATGGGGAACAGGAGTGACTTATGCAGGATATGTTCTGCTCGGTATCTCCATGATCTGGTTATTATTTTCCCGCTATGGCGATTTCCGACGCCTGCTAAGTCACCCGCTACTGAAAAAAGGAGGTGTATTTATACTGTTTATTTTCTGCCTTGCAGGTAACATGCAAGCACAAAAAACTCCTTCCTGCATTGAAACGAACACAAGCGGACAGTTTAGCACAGGAACAGGTCATTTATCACGACCGGGTAGTACCTTTCAACACATTAGCCCGTGATTTCATTCAGAAACTGACAGGAGAAGCTTCATATAAAGGATTGACACCTGAACAAGTGATAGGTGGCTGGTTACTTTATCCGGAAGTGTGGAGAAATGAGCCATTGATATACATCAAAAATACAGAATTACAGCATTTATTAAACATACAAACACCTTATGCTCGATTAACTGATTTATTTGACGGTTCTGTTTACCGTCTCCGTGAACATTGGCAACGTGAACAAGGACAACAAAGAAAACTCGCCAAAGCAATCCAGGAAACAGATGAAAAAAGTAGGCCTGATCCTGATGCTGGAAAAAGGAACATTCATCCATCCATTACCCACTGATGGCAGCGTGCAACCTCTCTCCGAACTGGAAGTAAAAGCCGAACTACTCTACAACCGGATTCCGTTCAGCAAGATTCTTTTTATGATAAATCTGTCATTGGGAGTGTTGTCTTTCCTGCTTCTGCTTCAGTACAGCCTGCGAAGAAATATCCTCTCGCTCAAAGCCAAAACGATTTCCCGCACAGCAGGAACTTTCTTTTCTGTTGCGCTCTATCTTGCTTTCATATTCCATTTAGCAGGATATTGCCTGCGCTGGTACATCGGCGGTCGTATTCCACTTAGCAACGGTTACGAAACCATGCAGTTTATGGCTCTTTGTATTCTTTTGATAGCCTGTCTGCTCCATCGAAGATTTTCATTTATACTTCCATTCGGATTCCTCCTCTCCGGCTTTGCTTTGTTGGTTTCCTATCTGGGACAAATGAATCCCCAGATAACCCCATTAATGCCGGTGCTCGTCTCTCCATGGCTAAGTATTCATGTTTCATTGATTATGATGTCTTATGCCCTATTGGCATTTATCATGCTAAACGGAATACTGGCATTATGTCTCCGAAAAAAGAGCCGGAAAACAATGTCTCCGGAAACGACGCTATACAAGATAACCGGATAGAACAGTTGACGCTAGTCAGCCGTTTGCTACTCTATCCTGCGACGTTCTTTTTAGGAGCAGGCATCTTTCTGGGAGCAGTTTGGGCAAACGTTTCCTGGGGAAGATACTGGGCGTGGGACCCGAAAAAGAAGTATGGGCGCTGATTACTTTCCTTGTATATGGAGTAGCCTTCCATTCACAAAGCCTGCGCATTTTCCGCAAGCCTTTATTTTTCCATATCTATATGATTCTTTGCTTTCCTTACCGTCTTAATGACTTATTTCGGAGTGAATTATGTTCTTGGCGGGATGCATAGTTATGCAAACGCCTGAACCACTATATATAGCTAGTAATTGATAGAAGAATACCCATTTTAGGGATTGCGGGAAAAGCGGAAAGCCCCTATCTTTGCAGTATCAGAATTAAATTAATTAGTCATAATTATATTACGTAGCCACATTAAAAATACATAGAAATCGGCCGAAGTGATTCACCCGCATTTCTTTTATTTGGTTGTTAAGTTGAAAAAACATATAATGTATTCATTTTGGAATATGAATAGATGACATATTCTAAAAGAGGCAAGGACGTTCGGCTTGTGAAAGCCGGACGTTTTTTTTATATCAGTAAGAGAATAAAGTGAGAGAGCTCATGCATTCATGAGCTCTTTCCAACCAGCCGTTTCAAAAGCGATATACTCCGCTATAAACTTCTCCATCTCTTCTTTCTTCACAGGATGCAACACCAGCTCTTCGAGTAGGGCAAACAACCATACCGTATTCAGGTGAATAAAGAAGTTAGTTATTGCTATATTGATATGCGGATATTTCTGCTTCATTCCTTGAAAAAAAACAGAAATCGTACGCGTCATCAAATCTGTATATTCAGAACGGAAGTTCTCCAAAACAGAACCTTGTGCCTGAAAAAGCAGCAACCGCAAACGGTCACGATGTTCAGAGACCAATCTGATATATTCCCGTACAGACATTTTCTGATAATCCGAATCCATAAAGACGTCTATCGTCATCTGATCTGCATCGTGATTATAAATCATAGCATACAGATCATTCAATACCGGTTTCAGAATCGTACGGAATATCTCATCCTTATTGGTGAAATAATGATAGATATTACTCACCGTCACCCCTGCCCTCGAAGCTATTTCACGCATAGAGGCATCCTTGTATCCCTTTTTCCAGAAACACTTCTTCGGCTGCCTTCAAGATTCCTCTTGTATATCTCCTTTCAAAAATTGCATAGTATCGTTGCTATTTATCAATTCATATTTGTAACCTGTCTGTTCACCATCCGGGCAAATATACCATTTTTCTTTTTTCAATTCCTCCGGTGTTCCCATTTCAGCAACACTTCCATTCTCCAATACTACAATTTTGTCGGCATTGGCAACGGTGCGCATACGGTGCGCAATAATCAGCACCGTTTTGTTACGTACCAATTCAGATATACCTGCCTGTATCTTGGTTTCATTCTCAACATCAAGCGAAGCCGTAGCCTCATCCAACAGAACAATCGGAGCATCCTTCAACAAAGCGCGGGCAATGGAAATACGCTGACGCTCACCGCCGGATAATGTTTCTCCATTCTCACCGATAATCGTCTGGTATCCCCTGCGGCATTTTAGTGACAAACTCATCACATTGTGCCAAGCGGGCAACTCTCCGACTTCCTCATCCGTAGCATCCCGTTTGCCAATACGGATATTATCCATAATGGAAGCATTGAAAAGAACTACATCCTGAAAGACAACGGAATAGTTTTTCAACAAAGTTTCAGGATCAATCCGACTGATATCCTGCCCGCCGAGGGTAATCTTTCCCGACTGGATATCCCAGAAACGTGCCGCCAACCTGGCCGCCGTACTCTTGCCACTACCTGAAGGACCAACCAAAGCCGTTTTTTCACCTTGCCGGGCAATAAAAGACAAGTTATTCAGAATTTGTTTTCCTGCTCATAAGCAAAAGTCTACCTGTCTGAATTCGATATCATAACCTTGAGGAGTGAATTCGGTAGTCCCGTTTTGTACCGGCAATGCTTCCATCTCATTCATTCTATTGATACGCACATCCAAATAGAACAAAGCGGCAATATTATTCATCACCTCACTGACCGGAGCATACACACGCGACCCGATAACCATAAATATAAGATAGGTAAACAAATCAACCGTACCCGAAGCCAAGAGATTGGCACCAACGATAATAACGCTTGCCAGTCCGAGTTTCAATACACTCTGGAAACCGTTTACCAACATGCCGAGCACCAGTTCATTACGAGTCAATACCTTTTCATAGGTATCAATGCTCGCATCCAGTTTTTCCAGATAGTCTCTCTCCTGATTGTAGGATTTTATCTCCTGAATGGTATCGAGTCCTTCCTGGATATGCTCGGTCACCATCCGCTTGTTCAGATAATTACTTTCATTGCTTTTCTGTATTTCCTTCTTCGAGAAAAAGAAGGATTGCGGCAGCAAGCGGCACTACCAGAACAAAGCAATCGTCAACTGCCAGTTATAAAATGCCATGCCGACGGTAATAAGCAGAATACTGATAATGGAAGCAAACAACTGGGGAACCGCATGCGAGAAAGTATGCTCGAGATCAGTGCAGTCATCCATAATCGTGGCGGTGAGGTCGGAAAGATTCTTTTCGCCAAAGAAAGCCAGAGGCAACTTGCGAAGTTTTTCCGCCAATGAGATACGCCGGTTTGCACTCATCATAAACGGTGGTATAGGTACTACGATATTGCAATACCGCAAAATATATACATGACTATCATAAAGACAATACCGAGTATGCTATAATAGAGAATACCATGCGTCACCGAAGCCGAAGGCTGAAACACAGGACGAAGATATTCCTCAAGAAAAAGAAAACAAATACCGCCGGCAACATCAATACAATATCGAGCAGTGTAGTGAAAAACACACCTTTACAGAAATCTTTCGCTCCTTTAGTTGAAAGGGCAAAACGTCTTTTTATTACTTCAATCATTAGAAACCTCCTTTCCTATTGTCCAGCGAACAGATTGCTGGTATTCATTCCACATATGATAATAGATGCCTTGTTTTCCAAGCAGGTTGGCATGTGTACCTTGTTCCGCAATCTTCCCCTTGTCAATGACGAGGATATTGTCGGCATCAGTGATGCTTGAAAGACGATGAGCAATCATCAATACGGTTTTTCCTTTTGTCAGTTCTTTCAAGGCTTGCTGGATGAGATGCTCATTTTCGGGGTCGGCAAAAGCAGTCGCCTCATCCAGTACAATGATGGGAGCATTTTTCAGGATTGCACGTGCCAGTACGATCCGTTGCTGTTCCCCGCCGGAGAGATATGTTCCCTCCGTACCAATCTTCGTATTCAGTCCGAGCGGAAGTTTATTGATAATTTCCCGGCATTGTGCCATATCTACTGCCCGTTCCACTTCCTCCATTGTCGCGTCGGGATTACCATATTTGATATTTTCGAGCAGAGAAGTCTTGAACAGCTTTGTATTCTGGAACACGAAAGAAATATATTTCATCAGTTCTTCGGGAGCGATTTCTCTTACATTGATGCCACCTATTAAAACTTTCCCTTCCGTTGCCTCCCAGAAACGGGGAACTAGACGGGCAATCGTTGTTTTCCCTCCGCCCGAAGCTCCGACAAGAGCTACTGTGTTTCCTTGCGGAATAGTGAAACTAACATCATCCACCGCCTTTTGATTAGCTCCCGGATAGCTGAAGGAAACTTTTTTCGAACTGAATACTGAATTCCTTTACCGGTTGTGGATGCTCTACAACAGTCAGGTGCTCATAAGCAACCAGATTCTCAAGACGTCCGATAGCTTCACTCGCCTGCCCCAAAGCCTGATTGAGATACATACTCTTCATGATACTTTGGGAGAATACAGGAGTAATGAGAACAAACAGGAAGAAATTAAGTAATACCGATGCATAATTACCTGAATAACCAATCAGCAAAATAGCCAACGGAGCAAGGAAAACACAAAACCATTGATTATTACGGTATAGAGCGACATCGGCTTCTCCCACATTCGTGTATAGCCGAATACCATTTTATTATAATTCATGATACAGCGGTGAAAGTTTTTGAAAGAGTAAATAGTCTGCTGGAAAACCTTCACTACGGGAATTCCTCTCACATACTCTACAGCTTCGGTATTCATTTCCTCCAGAGAGGTCATGTAGCTTTTCATAAACTGCCGTCCCTCCGCATTCATCATAAAACCCATAACCAGCATGGCAATAATTACAGGGACGATACATGCCAGACCGAGTATCCAATCGAACACAAAAATCAGTATGGCAGCTACCAACGGCACTAGAAAAGTAGCCGCAAGGTCGGGCAACTGATGTGCCAGAAAAACTATGGGTAACCCCTGCATTGTCATCTATAATCTTGCGAATACGTCCGCTCGTATTAATGTCAAAGAAGCCGAGAGGCATACGCACTATCTGGCGCATGGCTTCTTTACGCAAATTCGATTCAACCCGAAAAGCTGCAAGATGCGAAGACATCAATGCGGCAAAATAAAGGACGATGCTCGCCACGGCCATGCCTGCCGCCCACCAGGCATACGTCACCACATTACCGGAAGAGGTTATCTCTCCGTGTTCAAGCAGTTCTCTCACAATCAGCCAAATAAGGATATAAGGCAACATGCCCGCCAGGGCACTTAGGGCAGACACAGCGTTATTGCCGCAGGCAAAAGCACTTTCCGTTTACCCATGTAGTTCTGAAGTTTTTTCAATGTACTCATAACGTACGTTCAATCTATATTAAGTTCGACAATCATTTAACTTATCGCTTGTTTTCAAAAAAGAACAATATTCGAAATCGTTCAAAAAAAAGAGAGCTTATATTTCTATAAGCTCTCTTCATCCCATTCAATCCGGTGCATGTGCACCTTTGATATATGATTAATCTCGACTCGTCTCTCACTGATTCGCATAAGTTTTCAAATATTTTCTGCAAAGGTACAGCTCGCCGGCAAGACGGACAATACCTAAAAATAATGAAATTTGCTATTCATGTTTCAGCCATGCACTTGGCAATACTTCTTTTTCACCTTTTTCATTCACCAGTTCCATCTGCAATACGCCTCCGTTACAATCGAAGTAACGTACCTCTATCGGATGAAGCCCGGCTTTCAAAGCCTTCTGCACAATAATCTCTACCGGCGAATGTGCTCCATCATTATCTCCCAACAATTCACCGTCAAGCATTAATGTGCTACCGTCGTCCGAGAGAAGGGCAAATGTGTAAATACCATCAGCGGGAACTTCCAGATAGCCGGTCAATACCAGACCGATATTTCCTTTCACCTTTTTCGGGAATGGATACCGATTCCACCACATACTCCCCTTTGACAGGAGCTGCATCAATATCCGCACAAAGATTACCACGGAAATCGTGCCATACTGCTTTCAAGCCGGGCTGCAAGGCAGCCGGAGCAGTCACCGCCTCCGCATAAGGAGCCTTTACATATTTAGTACGCGCCACATCCGAAGGAGAACCGTCCGGACGGAACGTGCGGAAAGCGAAATCCGTAGTCTTCCCAACTTCAAAGCACCATTATAAAGAGTAGACTCTTTGGTAGGCATACTGCCGTCTGTCGTATAGCGTATTTCAGTACCGGGCAACGGGCAAGTCAAGTCAATCGTTGTTTCATCAATAAATGCATTCACTTTATAGAATCCCTGTAAATCGGGCACCCTATAATTTACCCTCATCACATCCATCCGCTTAAATTGCGGAACAAGCTGACGATAAAATTCTTCGAGACCCGGTTTAGCTGCCGGTTCTACCCAGGCTATTTCACTCAACGCTATCATACGGGGAACAATCAAGTATTCAATGCGCTTCATTGTCGGAATCCATTCAGACCAGAGATTAGCCTGTACACCCCAGATATATTTCTTCTGTTCCGGCGATAACCGCTCGTCTGCACACGGATCATACGCAAGTATTTTCTTTACTGAATTCTGATCCTGCGCATAATCGAAATAGAAATATTCATTCGGACAAGCAATCACTTTCTGCTTTTGTGCAGTTGCCGTAGGCAATGCATCTTTCGCCCAACTTCTCCACCAGGTAATGGCAGCATCGGAAGATAATCCGTCGGATACCACTTCATCCCAGCCTATGAGTTTCTTTCCGTTGGCAAGGAAGAATTTCTCCATGTCACGTACAAACCATGCCTGAAGTTCTTCTACCGAACCCAGCTTCTCCGTACGGATACGTTTCTGACAGAGAGGGCATTTCTTCCAGTTGGCTTTTTCCACTTCATCACCACCCATGTGCACATATTCATAAGGGAAAAGCTCGAAAACTTCTTTGAACACATTCTGGCAGAACTCCAGCGTTGTATCTTTGCCCGGACAGATAGGAGAAGAGAAGGTTTCCCCCCACCCGATTAATCCGTCACACACCAATTCCGGATATTGACCGATAGCTGCCAGGAAATGTCCCGGCATATCGATCTCGGGAATGACATCGATACCTCTTTGCGTAGCATAGGCTACTATTTCTTTGATATCATCATGAGTGTAATAACCTCCATACAGCGTATCTCCTTCCACAATGCGTATCTTATCTTCCGGAATCAGGAAATCGGTATTATCTTCTTCTTTCGCACGTGCCATACAGGTACGATCCTGCGTATTGAATTTACGCCAGGCCCCTTTTTCTGTAAGCAACGGGTATTTCTTGATCTCGATACGCCAACCTTGGTCATCGGACAGATGCCAGTGGAACTTATTAAGTTTATACAAAGACATCAGATCTAATATATGCTTCACTTCTTTTTTATTCCAGAAATGACGGGAAGCATCCAACATAAATCCACGCCATTCAAAACGAGGTGCGTCTTCTATTTGCACGACAGGGATTGAATAAGTTTGTTTCTCTCCCTGCACTTCTATCGCTGCAGGAAGCAGCTGGCGAATAGTAGTAATCGCAGAAATGATACCCGAATAGTCATTAGCCTCTACCCGGATATATTCCGGCGTAGACTGAAGTTTATAAGAGCTAGGCTTGCCACCGGTATCTTTCAACTGAAAATACATATCTACCTGATTCTTATCTGTAGTAACCTCCACAGAAGACGATATGACATTGCGGAGAATCTCCTGCAGGTATCCGGTAGCCGGAAACAACGACTGATCGGAAACTCCGATCTTCATGCCATCTTTTAAAACAAACGAGCCCGACTGCTCGGTCAGACTAACGGGGGTAGGCAGAATTGCAATCTCTTGCTTGACGGTGGGCGTACAAGAAGAAAAAAACACAAGCTGATACAATGAGTAAAGAACTACTTAGTTTTTTGAACATGCGGTTAACTATTTAATAAATTGATTGTCCTGTCTTTAATTGACCATCTATATATAATACAACTAAAACGTATAAACTACTAAAAAGGCAGAAAAAGTTTTTTGCGACTTCATATCACAGACTCCTATTAATGTTTATCTTTGCTCCCCAATCCCATTACAAACAATTATAAAGAGTCACTTCAATGTCAAGAGAGAAAATACTAATCACAACCTCGTGGATCAGCACAATTGGCAATGCAATCTTGTCCGTATCCAAAATCATAATCGGTTTATTTGCCGGTAGTTTAGCCGTAGTCGGCGACGGTATCGACTCGGCAACCGACGTCGTTATCTCTATCGTTATGATTTTTACGGCACGCCTCATGAACCGTCCACCTTCAAAGAAATATGTATTTGGTTATGAGAAAGCGGAAGGAATCGCGACCAAGATCCTATCGCTCGTAATATTTTATGCCGGTGTACAAATGTTGCTATCCTCCCGTTGCCAACATCTTTTCGGATGAACAAAAGAGGTTCCATCGGCTATCGCGATATATGTTACTGTATTCTCTATCATTGGCAAACTCCTGCTGGCCCTATATCAATACAAACAGGGAAAGAAGAATAGATAGCTCCATGCTGACAGCCAACGCTATCAATATGCGTAATGACGTTGTCATTTCAACCAGTGTTTTGGTAGGATTGGTCTTTACTCTTTATCTTCAAATTGCCTATACTCGACTCTATCACAGGACTAATCATCAGTCTCTTTATTATAAAATCTTCGGTCAGTATTTTCATCGATTCGAATGTAGAATTGATGGATGGAGTCAAAGATGTCAATGTATATAACAAGATATTCGAAGCGGTGGAGCAAGTACCCGGTGCGAGTAATCCACATCGGGTCCGGTCACGAATGATCGGGAATCTCTATATGATTACTCTTGACATAGAAGTGAATCCACAAATCACGATCACGCAAGCCCATGAGATTGCAGAATCGGTGGAAAAAGTATAAAAAGCTCTATAGACAATGTCTATGATATTTTGGTACATGTAGAACCTGCCGGTGAATGCCAGACGGATGAAAATTCGGAATTGATAAAGGTATGGTCGAAAAACAATAAATAAACCATAATTAATAGATATAATTGACCTTTGTCACATATGTTACAGTTTTAATCTATATGCCCGTATTATCTTTGCAAAAAAATAGATTATGGAACAATTACATGCTCATGAAGTCCTTCACATGATGAAAGGTAATAGTTACTCAGAATCATCATTAAAGAAGGCAATTATTGAAAAGTTCGGAGAAGATCAACGCTTCTATACTTGTTCGGCAGAAAATATGGATATTGATGAACTTATAGAGTTTTCAAGATGAAAGGTAAGTTTATGTCTACCGATGAAGGTTTTACCGTAGATATCACAAAGGTTTGCAATCATTGACTCTGCCTTCTTACTAGAATAATAACAGCTTTCATTTTGCGGATATGAAAAATGAAAGCTGTTTTTTTATATATGTTTATCTGGAGACAAATCTTTTATACACTGTTTTAATAGCTAATCTTTCACTCCTGCAAAAAAACTTCTCGGCAGTGCGGGGACCATAGATATAGCCGGAATCACGGTTTGCTCCTCTATCAAAATCTTTCTGATAGGCTTCCAAAATATTCTGAACACCACCGCTAAGTTGTAAATCAACTGTTTTATATAATTTAAAGTCATAAGCAAGTTTCACGCCCAAATCTAAGAACTTCGGAGTTTTAACAGCTTCCGCTTTTCGTTCGGGCATATCACCCATTGCAGCATTTTTGGCTGTAATATCCATGCGTTGCACAAACATACTACCAGTATATGTACCTGACAAGGCTATTGATAAAGGTTTAATCGGAATATAGGTAGCGGTGAAATAGCCATACACATTGGGAGTACGGAAAATCGTCTTTCTCTTGGCAGGCACATCATCATGCCACTTATGCGGTTCATCATATCGGCTACTCTGCAATGTCAATCCTGCCTGTACTTGCAACAAGGAAAGATAAGCCAGTTTCCCTTCCAGCGTTACCCCCACTACTTTGGCACCCGGACCATTACTACGTAATTCACCAGAACACCGTCTCCACGATTATAAGGTTCACCCAGCACAAAGACATCTGTCAGTTTTGTGTAGAATCCTTCTATCAGAAAATTAGTCTGAAAAGCGCCAAAACGGTGATACATATCTGCGGACGCACTGAAACTTTGGGATTTCTCTTCTTTCAAGATTCTTCGCACGCTCAATCATGGCAACTGTTCCGCCCACATTCTCAATATGCAAATCTTCATCAAAGGCCTGCGGAGCACGGAATCCGGATGCATAGCTCAGGCGCAGGTTAATATTCTGGGTCGGGTTGAAACGCAAGTTGGCACGCGGACTAAAGATCACATTATCCACCATATTATGCTTATCCAGACGACCACCAATCAGAATCCCCCAACGGTCGTTCTTCCACTCGTTCTGCAGGAAAGCACTGTAAATATTCACCGTCTGATCCGTGTGACGATCGTATCCCCACATGTTATCTTTTAGGCGGTCACGGTTGTATTCAAGGCCCTGCCGTGAGATCAGAAGGCATGAAAAAAGCACTTGTCAAACGTATGTACGTATTGGGCACCACCCATAGCGATTAGGTCTGTTGTCTTTCCGTAGGCTTTGAGAGGGTCGTTACCCGGTCCGTAATAACTGTCCCGGTCTGTATTGGCGGCTGATGCGAAAACACTTAGACGGTTCTTTTCATCCGGAGAGAAATAATCGAATTTCAAACTTCCACCATCAATAGAATGTTGCAACTGCTCCGCAATATGCGCTTCGTGAGGAGGACGGTTCAACATATCCCCTCCACGACGGAATTCCTGCATGTGGTGATATTCAAAGGTCAGCTTGGAATAAGTACTTGTCTTCAGATAAGAGCGGAAACCCACTGTTTGATTCTTCAATTTGGGCAGTTCTGTAAATCCGTCGCCGTCATAATCATATCCCGACCGATAACGGTTCTGACCGAAGATATACAATCCCGCACGATGATCGTCCGTCACCAAATGAAGCATTCAACGTGTGTTATTATCAAACGAGGAGCTTCCTCCTAAAGAAGTTATGGTGTGTGACAACTGACCGGAGTTCCGTACAGGTTCCTTCGTAATAATATTAATTGTTCCCGCAATGGCTGAAGAGCCGAACAATGCCGAACCTCCTCCGCGCATCACCTCTACTCGCTCAATCATATTGGCAGGTATCTGTTCCAATCCATATACACCGGCCAAGGCACTGAACATGGGACGCGAGTCGATCAAAATCTGCGTATACGGTCCATCCAGTCCATTGATACGTACTTGCTGGAAACCACAATTCTGGCAGTTTGTCTCTACACGTACACCGGGCTGAAAGTTCAATCCCTTGCGATAAAGTGGAAGAGTTAGTCGTTTCAAATAGCTTCAGGTCGACGACATTCACCAAAGTAGGAGCCATACGACGTGTCGTTTCACTCCGGTTGGCGGAAACTACTACTCCGTCGAGAGCAATCGCATCCTCTTCTATTTCAAAATCTTCCTCTAGTGTCTTTCCTCTTTTCAGAGTTACGTTGCGGGTAAGTGTCTTGTAACCTACTGAACTAACTTCCAGATAAAATTTCCTTCCGGCAAATTCTTCAAAAAATAATGCCCGGTAGCATCGGTCACGGTTCCTATGGTCGTTCCTTTCAGTGCGATAGTGATGTACGGAAGATGTTCTTTCGTTTTTTTATCCAGTACATGACCTATTATATTCGCATCGGATTTCTTCAGCTCAGGGTAATCCGATTCGTTCAGCGAATGCGGCCGATAAGACACAGCATAGGCTGGCCAGGACTAATAGATATTTCTTCATTGTCGTTAGTCTTTTAATCGTTTAAATTCAGAAAGTAATAATAAGGAAACGGAAACAATAGCGATCGTTAATCGTTTCTAAAAATAAATACTGTTCCCGATAAATGTAGACTAAGGGACAGGAGGTGCCCTAAGAGAGACAACACCCGGACAAGACCGGTAACACGCACCTTGCGGACGAATAAAAGAATACATAATAATGATAAAACGGAAACAACAAATATAGGTAATAACCCGCTATCTGTCACCAACACTTGGTTCAATAGATGAATAACTGAAACTCGACTGTCGTGTGATTGTGTTCGCTGCCTTTCTTAAAAGGATGTGAGTGGACAATTGTAACCCCGTTGACCACATGGGAGTGAGTAAACAAAGTGAATTCCTGCCATGTACGAGATAAACAGTACAGGCAGAAACCACTTTATTATATTCCGATACAGTTGTCTCATTCGTTAGTTTTTTATTGTGTAACAAAAACAATAGCGTTTTCTGCGAAACAAAGATAGGGATTGTTTTATATCCGAACAATCCCCATTTATGACGATTTCAAGCTTAAAAGAATTATTAAACCATATTAATAGCTAATCTTTACTCCCGCAAAAAAACTTCTCGGCAATGACGGGACCGTAGATATAACCGGAGTCACGGTCAGCCCCTTTATCAAAGTCGTTCTGATAGGCATTGAAGATATTCTGTACACCGGCATTTACCTGCAAGTTCATCGACTTGTAAAGTTTGAAATCATAGGCAGCCTTTAAACCGATATCGAAGAAGTCCTTCGTATTCACCGTTATCGGTTTCTCAAGGAATCCCGGAACTGGTTCGTGAGGAACCAGCATCGAACCGGTATATGTACCGGAAAGAGCGATAGATAATGGCTTTATCGGGGTATAGGTTGCTGTAAAATAACCGTAAGTATTCGGTGTACGCATCATTTTCTTTACAGCCGGTGCGTCCTTATTCCACGTATGCGGTTCACTGTAATGACTCTGTTGCAGAGTTACCCCTGCCTGAATCTGGAATTTATTCAGATAAGCCATTTTTCCCTCCAATGTAAGTCCCATTACCCGAGCTCCCGGTGCATTATGACGTGTACGTATCAGAACTCCGTCTACAACTTCGCCGTCGGTAAGAGCAAAGACATCTGATAATTTAGTATAGAATCCTTCAATCAGGAAGTTTATCTGAAAAGCGCCAAAACGCCGATAAACATCCGCAGAAGCACTCAAACTCTGAGATCTTTCTTCTTTCAGATTATCCGCAAGTTCAACCATCGCTACATTACCGCCTACATTTTCCACATGCAAATCCTCGTCGAAAGCCTGCGGAGCACGGAAACCGGATGAATAACTCAAACGAAGATTGATATCCTTGGTCGGATTGAACCGCAGATTGGCACGGGGACTGAAAATGAGATGATCTATCAGGTTATGTTTATCAAAACGACCTCCGAGCAAAAATCCCCAATGATCATTCTTCCATTCATTCTGTAAGAAAGCACTACCGATATTTACTTTCTGATCTACCGTGCGGTTGTATCCCCACATGTTATCTTCCAGTTTATCCTGATTGAATTCCACTCCGGCAGTCAGGTCGGAAGGCATGAAGATGCATTTGCCGAAACTATAGACATATTGCGATCCTGCCATCCAGTTTAAGTCGGTAGTGTTTCCGTAAGCATTCGGGTCCTGCCCACCTCCATAATAGCTGTCGCGATTGATATGCTGCGCAGATGCGAACACATTGAAACGGTGTTTCTCGTCAGGCGAGAAATAATCAAATTTCATTCCTCCACCATTGATCGAGTGCTCGGTCTGTTCAGCTACATTCGCTTCGTGAGGTGGACGGTTGAACAAGTCTCCTCCTCTACGGAATTCTTCCATGTGATGATATTCAAAAGTTAGTTTCGAATATGTAGTTGTCTTCAGGAAAGAACGGAAACCGATGGTTTGGCCGTGTATCTTCGGTATTTCCGAATATCCATCTCCGTCATGGTCATACGCGGACCGATGACGATTCTGACCGAAGATATACAAACCGGCACGCTGGTCATCCGTCACAGTGAGGCATTCAGCGCTGTACTGTTATCAAAAGCATCACCGTCACCAATACCAGTAATAGTATGAGACAACATACCCGAATTGCGCATCGGCTCCTTCGTAATGATATTGATTGTTCCTGCAATAGCAGACGAGCCGAACAAAGCAGATCCGCCTCCGCGCATCACTTCCACACGTTCTATCATGCTGGCAGGAATCTGCTCGATGCCATATACTCCGGAAAGTGCACTGAAGATAGGACGAGAATCCAGCAGGATTTGTGTATAAGGACCGTCCAGTCCATTGATACGCACTTGCTGGAAGCCGCAGTTCTGACAATTGGATTCTACGCGGACACCCGGCTGAAAAGCTCAATCCTTGTGCTAAAGTTGTCGGATTGGTATTCTCAAAGATTTTCAGATCCACCACATTCACCAATGTCGGTGCCAGGCGACGGGTAGTCTCGTTGCGATTGGCAGCAACTACTACGCCGTCCAATGCAACTGCATCTTCTTCTATCTCGAAATCTTCTTCCAATGTGCGCCCTTTCTTCAGCGTCACATTCCGTCTGACGGTTTTATACCCTACAGAGCTAACTTCAAGTACGAAATTGCCTTCGGGAAGATTCTTCAAGAAATAATGCCCGGTTAGCGTCGGTTACCGTACCGATTGTAGTACCTTTCAGAGCAATAGTTATATAGGGCAAGTGTTCTTTGGTGTTTTTATCAAGAATATGGCCAACGATATTGGCGTCTGACTTACGCAATTCAGGATGATTAGGATATTCATGAGCTTGTCCTTCAAGGGCAGGCAACAATGCGCAGCACAAGCAGACAAGCGAAAAGATGTATTTTTCATTTTTCGTTTATAATTAGTTCTTCGATAAGTACTCACATGAATAATCAGACAATACCCTACCTCATGCAAGGTACGGTATCATCATTCAAAGAATGGAGAAACGAATAGCCGGAGGTGCTCTAAGTCCCACTACCCCATGATACGGACAGTGATAGTGTGCATACGGCGAACGGCCGAGCAACAAATACAATAAGAAAGGGATAAAAAGAGAAAGAGCAAAAACTACGGCTGCACCGTCCGTCGTTAGATGAGACAGGAAATGAATATGTATCAGCTCGACTGTAGAATGTTCATGTGCCGCCCCTTTCTTAAATGGGTGTGAATGGACGATTGTCACGCCATTGACCACATGTACGTGGGCAAAGAATGTGAGGCTTACCAGATACGATACAAAAAGTATCGGTAAGAAGTAGTGCGTTATATTCAGTAACAATCGTTTCACCTCATTTTTTTCTTTGAGGCGGCAAAGATACGAACTATTTATTTAACAATCAATAATATATGAAATTCTGTTAATATACGGCCGAAGCTATCATTTGTATAAACAGAATTAAGAATACCATAGCAATCGGATAAACTGTTGCGTATGCCACACTGGGTATATTACTGTCTACCATTGAATCGGCAGCTGCAAGACCCGGCGTACTCGTCATACCACCCGTTATAGTTCCCAGCAAATCGAGTAGACTAATTTTAAATATCAGACGCCCCACAATAGCTGCAATAAGCATCGGTATCAAAGTAATGGCTGCTCCTACTCCGAACATCAGTAATCCGCTTTCCTGGAAAGTGGCTACGAGATTCTTACCGGCAGAAGTTCCTACTTCGGCTAGAAAAAGAAGCAGACCTAACTGGCGCAGCAACTGATTGGCAGGTCCCGACATAGACCAGATAATAGGTCCTGTCTTACCTATCGCACTCAACACAAGAGCTACCATCAGAACTCCTCCGGTCAGTCCCGGTGAGAATGACAGGCTATCGGAGAAAGAGATATTTATTTTGCCGAATAGCACGCCCAATACAATACCCATTGCAATCGGGAAAAAATCCGTATCAGACAATTTCTTCGCATTGTTACCCAGCAGGCGGGCTACTCCTTTAAGTCCTTCTTTCTCACCCACAACCATCAACTTATCACCGAACTTCAAAGCGAGATCTGGAGACGGAGATAAATCAATACCGCTTCGACGGACACGAGTCACTGTGCAACCAAAGTTTTTCTGTAAATTCAAATCACCCAGTTGCTTATTTATCATGTCCTTTTTGGTCAACAGTAAAGATTCTATTTCCTGCGTTTTATCCAAAGGAAGTTCGCCTTCTTCTCTCTTACCGATTAGCACTGCAAGCTGATTTAGTGATTCTTCGCTACCTACTGCTTGTATGTAGTCTCCTTCACGCAGCACTGTATGAGCTGTAGGAATAGATATTTCATCATTGTGCTTCAGACGGGAAATAACAGCGCCCTGTCATACCGCGTGCATTAATTTGCATCAGGTTACGGTTGAACACATGCGAATTGGTGACACGGTAGATACAGGTAGTCAGTTCGGGAAATTGTCCGCGACGTTCTATCTCCAGGCGACGTGCTTCTTTATTCAAGTCTACCCGCATAATTTTAGGTAGCAGCTTAACAAACAAAATCACGCCGATCACTCCAAACGGATATGCGATACCGTAAGCAATGGAAGCCAAAGGTGAGTGTGTACTGTCGATGGCAACAGCCAAACCCGGCGTACTAGTTAGTGCTCCGGCAATCAGACCGACAATACTCGGTGTATCAATATCAAATGCGTACTTCAACCCGACTGCGGTCAGGCAGGCGGAACAAATTATAAGCATAGTAATGAGAATAAGCGTCTTTCCTTTACTGCGGAAAGAATCGAAGAATCCGGGCCCTGCCTGAATACCGATGGTAAAAATGAAGAGCACCAAACCGAAGTTTCCTAGTTCCTTAGGAATGATAACACCAAAATGCCCGAAAAGAAGGGCAATGAAAATAACTGCCGACACATCGAGAGATAATCCTCTGATTTTTATTCTTCCCAGCATAAATCCCTAATGCGACAATCAGGAAAAGGGAAAAATAAGAGGAATGCAATAAGTCAGTAAACATAAAAATAAAGGTTAGTTAGTTTAAGGGCGCGAAGGTACGGATTTTATTTAATCCTCACAACATTCGTTGCTGCAAGTAGCTCTTTCGTCTTCAAACTCCAAAGTGGCATGATGAATGCCTGCCTCTTCAAGTGCTTCCTTTATATGCTGTTTCACTTCTTCCAACTGTGTGATATTGTCAAAACAATATGGGCAGTCAAAGCGGTTTCCGTTGTGCTTAACGCCCAGATATGCAGGTGATGGCAATTCTCCACGCCGGGTTGTTCCACGATAAGTTGCTGTATCTTTTGAGCGTCTATCCCCACTGGTACTCCATCCAAAGACAACCGGAGGCTGTCATGAAGCAATCCCCAGGTAGAGACAATAATAATAACAGCAATGCCAAGTCCGATAATCGGGTCAATAATACTCCATCCTGTATAGGTGATAATAATACCGGAAGCAACTACACCGACAGATACCAGTGTATCTGCTGCCATGTGCAAGTAGGCCCCCTTCACATTCAGATCCTTATCTTTATCTTTCATGAAAAGCCATGCAGTAAGCGCATTGATGACCCTCCCACCCCAGCTGTCCATGCGATAGCGGAACCATCAACCGAAACCGGATGAAATAATTTGTCTATGCTCTCGGCAATAATAATGCCAACAGCAATCAACAGTATAACTGCATTTAATAAAGAAACAAGTATCGTACTCTTCTTATATCCATACGTGTAACGACTATTAGGGTGAACTTTCTCCAACCGGAAGGCCAACATGGCAAGTACCAGACTGGCTACATCACCCAAATTATGCCCGGCATCAGAAAGCAATCCCAAAGAATTATAATAAAACCCTACTCCGAATTCTACGATAACAAAAGCAATATTCAGAGTGATGCCTATAATAAAAGCCTTATTGAGCGATGTCAACCGATGACTATGTTCGTGGTGATGATGAGGTTCCATATTATATATTGTTATTACATCTAATATACAAAAAACATCTTACCCGGAGATTAGTTCATCCTTTTCCACTTTTGGCAGTATTAACGACTGGTTAGTTTTTCCATAAACTTATTCCGGTCTACCACATAACGTATATGTGTTCCTTCACCAATTTTACCCTGTGAATCAGAGGCTACTACGGAAAATGTTAACTTTCGTCCCTCTACCTCAAGAAGTGTGGCTGTTACAAGAACCGTGTCTCCCAATGCAGTGGGTTTAAGATGTGTAGTCTGAATCATTGCTCCTACCGTTGTATTGCCTTCCGGCAGTTGATCTTCAACAGCAGACAAAGCTGCATTTTCCATCAACGCTACCATAGCGGGAGTAGCAAGAACAGGAGATCACCCGATCCCATTGCCACTGCCAGATTTTCCGGTTTGACCACTACTTCCTTTATAAATTGCAATCCTTTTTCTAACATAATTTCTGATTCTATATTTTAGTTATGACTATTCTTCTTTTTAGCAGACTGGTAGAACAGAAATGCCAACAGAGCTAAAAAAGCCAAAAAGTATCGTAATCATCTCTGTTGTATATGCCATTGGTTCTACCCATATTTCATGAAAGATATTCCAGCGTCCCAATACTTCTACAAAGTCCAGAACACTACTACCGTAGCAATAGAAAAGCGCATGGCATATCCCCATTGAGTGATTTTCAACAGGCGTTTAAACATAAAAAATGAACCTGCCAGACAGCCGAAAGCAACTATAGCAGTAACAGGGCTATGCTCGCCGACAAAATTCTCATCATAACAGAAGAGTAGCACGAGATAGCTCGTCCACATGATGAGATTTAACTCCATAAAAGTAACAATCGAGGTATGACGTGTCATCGGCCGTACTACAATCGTGGTGGTACTCTTACGGAAAAAGACTTTTTGAAGATAGGTAAAGAAGTCGCATCCGCTTTTTATACTGAAAATGTAAATCAGCATAAACATCACCCAAAAGCCGAAGGAGGAAGGCATGATTAAATATTCCGGTTTTGTCACGACTTCACCGGCAGCGTTCAGCAATGGTTGCACTTCATAACGATGTGCATAATATACGTAGATAAACTCTACCCATCCGGTCCAGAAGAGTAGTCCTCCGAATAATCCCCATAATGTCTGTCGTGTATCTCTTTTGCAAACACTCCAATAATCACCATCACCAGACCTACTGCTCCCATCGTGAAAGCCGCATAGTGAAGAGCTGTGGATGAGCACATGCTCCATAAAAATCATTAATGCATGCCCCAACGGCATAGTAAACAATACAATCAGGAAAGAAGTAATCCTGTCAATACACTTTTTCTACTGTAGCCGCCTTTCATTTTCTTCTCATTTTAATTTTTTAATCATCAATTTAGTAAAGACTGCAAAAATAACGAGTTAATCCACTCCTCCCAATACCTACATATAATTAAAGCCTCTCATTTTTCATTTCTTTTAGGTATTTCCCTATATATATACCCCGTAACTTTGCAGCTGGAAATTTAATTAATCTTATCTATCAAAATTAAGTATGAAAATCTTAAACTTTTGGATGGTTGCCCTTATGGCACTATCTCTTTCTTCTACTTTCGTTTCTTGTAGCGACAACGACGACGATGAACCTAACCTTGCCAAAGAAATAGCAGGAGCTTATAAGGTTATTCAGTCGGCGCATGCAATATCGTTCTCTGATTATTTGTTGGGTGATGAATCACAGCAACAATCACTGCCAACGAAATGGTACCATCAATTTGGTATATAAATCCGGATCTGGAGATTTCACTCTGAATAATTTAAAACTTTCTTCTAATAAGTCTTTCAGCGGTTCCGGTGAAGTTGCCATGGCGGCAGCACAGGCGGTAGCTACGACTACACATTAGAAGGTAGTGTAGATGGTTCTAAAGTGTTAAGTTTGAAAGCCAATGTTGATATTCCCTGTACCTATGGGAAAAATGGAGATTGATTTCATACAAGGAGAAACTCCTGTTGGTTATTATATAAAAGACACTTATAAATACCAAACTAATTTGAGCCTTAAGGTACAAGGAGGAAGTTGGCTCTACTACAGATTGCCAAGTAAAGATTGAAAACCCAACAGGTAGTACCGTAAATGTTACAATCAGCGGGTTTAATAATGCAGGGGTTCAATGAGTAACTTTGAAAATTCACTGTTACCAGAGTCAATGTTACTAAAGCAAACAATGGTAGTTACTCGCTCAGTCTGGGTGCCTTTTGAAGCAGATACCCAAAAAACTACAGGTGAAGCTCTTGCTATTAACGGCACAAGTCTGAACGGTACAATTAATGCAGACGGAACAGCCACTGTTAGTATCGTTTTCTCACCGGGAAGTATGCCAATGCCAATTACAGCAGAATTTACGGAGTAATACTCAAAGTAGCGCACAATAAACGATTAAATAGCAATGAAAAGAAGCAGGAACGCTATTTTCAAATATACTATAGTACTGGGAGCGGCAATGTCGCTCTCTGCTTGTAATGGAATATTTGAAAATATTTATGATGCCCCCATCGAAACGGAGATGGAAATCAAGGAAAATAGCTTTTCACAAGTCAAGACTGTTGAATATACAGAATGGGCCTACATTAACCTTTCGGAACGTACGGTTACTACCGTTAAAATCGGAGAGGAATATGAGAGTCAAATTCCTGACAAAGTGGGATTTCGCTATTCATCGTTATGATATAAAAACCAACGAGGGTGCTGCCTACAAAACAACTTACACAAGTATCGACGAGTTTAAAGCAACAGGTAAACTGCCTAAAGCGGAAGATTTTTTGTAGAAGATGAATGGACAACCGATAAAATAGCCATTGACATGTCGGGCATGATGGACGGAAACATTATCTACACAGAGTCTTACCGTAATGCTGTTCTTTCAGCTGGCTGGACGTTAATACCGCAACGATGCCTCCGGTATACACCATGTCAAACCAAGTTTTTTTGATACGTTTGAAAGACAATACATACGCAGCGATCCGTTTTACCAACTACATGAATGCCAGAGGTATAAAGGATATATTGACTTCAATTTCCAGTATCCGCTTGAGTTCGAGGACAACAACAATGAAACCAATCAACAAGAATGAAACCTACATTTATAATATCATTATTGCTTTTTTCATTTATAGCAACTTGCACCCATTAGCACAACACTCAACTTATCACATCAGCGGACGTGTAACTGATACAGAAGGGGAACCTCTCCCCGGTGCAACGATTTCCATCAAAGGTAAAGGAACCGGAGCCGTCATCCGTCGACGGCACATATACATTACAACTCCCCGGAACCGGTACATACCTCATCACCGCCTCGTATGTAGGCTATCAGCCACAAGAAAAAAGACTGACTGTAGGGAAAGAGAAAAGACTAAGTTTCCGCTTATCGGAAGATCAGTTTGACCTGGGAACAGTGGTTGTCACAGGTACACGTACTCCCAAATTACTGAAAAGATGCTCCTATCATCACTCGTGTAATCACAGCAGACGATATTAAGAAGGTAGATGCAACCAACGTAGGACAATTATTACAATCGGAACTGCCGGGCATTGAATTTTCCTATTCAATGGATCAGCAGGTTTCTATCAATATGCAGGGATTCGGAGGAAACTCTGTACTCTTCCTGGTAGATGGCGAACGTCTGGCAGGGAAACTTTAAACAACGTCGACTACAACCGATTGAACCTCGATAACGTGGAACGGGTAGAAATTGTAAAAGGGGCTGCCTCTACTCTCTATGGTTCCAGTGCAGTAGGTGGCGTAATCAACATCATCACCCGTGATTCCGGGACCCATGGAATTTAAATGTAAACAGCCGCTTCGGTGAACATAACGACCAACGATATGGCGGAACTTTCAGTTTCAAAGCCGGTAAATTCAACAGCCAGACGAATGTGCAACATACAATGTCCGATTCTTACGACGTACCGGAAGGAGATGTGACAACCATCTTCGGAAACCGCACATGGAATGTGAAGGAACGTCTTGTTTACAGACCGATTGAACAGTTGAAACTGACTGCACGCGGAGGTTATTATTTCCGCGAACGGGATAAGACCGGAGACAGCAAAGACCGTTATCGTGATTTCAGCGGAGGTCTGAAAGCCAACTATGATTTCAACATCATGAGTAATCTGGAAGTTGCCTATACATTCGACCAATATGATAAAAGTGATTATCTGACCTCATACAAATACGATGTCCGCGATTACAGCAATGTGCAACATAGCGTACGCGCACTCTACAATTACACCTTCAACGATAAAAACATTCTGACCGTAGGAGGAGATTATATGCGTGACTATCTATTGTCTTATCAATTTACCAACAATGGAAGTTATACCATGCACTCGGCAGATGCATTCGGACAGTTCGACTGGAACCCGACCGAACATTTCAACGTAATCAGCGGGGTACGTTTCGACTATTTCTCACAATCTAACGTACGTCATATATCTCCGCACATCGGACTGATGTACAAAATAGCCAACTGCTCCCTCCGTGGCTCATACTCACAGGGATTCCGCTCTCCTACCCTCAAAGAAATGTATATGAACTTCGACATGGCAAATGCCATGATGATTTATGGTAATCCCGACCTGAAATCGGAGACGAGCCACAACTTCTCGCTCTCGGCGGAATATACCAAGAACCGTTACAATTTTACCGTTTCAGGATATTACAACCTTGTCAATGACCGGACCGACCTGACTTCATTCCGCGACACTGACGGAAGATGGGCACAGCTATATATCAATACAGAGAAAGTAGACATCGCCGGTGTGGATATCAACGCCTCCGCCAAATATCCTTGTGGTCTGGGAATACGTGTTTCTTACGGATACCTCCACGAGTTTATGCGCGACGGACAAATGAAATTCTCCAGTACCCGCCCACATTCAGCGACCGCACGTATCGAATACGGCAAATCATGGGATAATTATCAATTCAATCTTTCCCTGAACGGACGTGCGTTATCCAAAGTAGAAACCAATAAATATGTGGGCAATAATCCGGATGAAGGGACTACCGGAGTGACTTATCCGGGATATACGATGTGGAACCTGACGTTGACACAAGGGATCTGGAAAGGAGTCAGCCTGAATATGGCCGTCAACAACATATTTAATTATGTTCCAAGCTATTATGATGCAAACTCTCCTTATACCCGGGGAACCAACTTCTCCATCGGACTTGCATTAGACGTAGACAGGTTCTTCAGAAAATAGAAAAGATAAAACTACATACAAAGCTAAAAATAAGAGAAATGAAAAAGAAAAGTAAAATCATCTTAGGTGTATGCACCGTTGCTGCAGCTCTGATAGGGATGTCCGTATGGAATATCTGGTTCAGTCCTACAAAGATTGCTTTCATCAACTTCCAGACCATACAGCAGGGAAGTATATCGAAAGCCAACGACAATTTATCCATCAAACTCAGTGAAGTATCGCTCGACAACCTCGACCGTCTGACCGGTTACGACATGGTATTCATCAACGGAATGGGTCTGCGTATCGTCGAGGAACAACGTCAACAAATACAACAGGCTGCCGACAAAGGTATTCCTGTATATACTTCCATGGCTACCAACCCGGCCAACAACATTTGTAATCTGGACAGCGTACAACAGAATCTGATACGAGGTTATCTGACCAACGGAGGAAAGACCAACTACCGGAATATGCTGAATTATATCCGTAAAGCTATTGACGGTAAAATCTCTTCCATACCGGAAGTGGAAGACCCGGCAGAAAGACCCAGCGACATGCTCTATCACGCCGGACTCACCAACCCGGATGATGAACTGGAGTTCCTCACCGTGGCAAATTATGAGAAATTCATGAAGGACAACCGTCTTTATAAAGAAGGAGCACGTAAAATCATGATAACCGGACAAATGGCTGATGCCACCGGACTTATTGAGGCTCTTGAAAAGAAGGTTACAATGTTTATCCGGTTCAGTCAATGACGAAATTCATGTCATTTATTGACGAAGTGCAGCCAGACGCAATCATCAACATGGCACACGGACGCATGGGAGACAAAATGGTGGATTATCTGAAAGCTAAGAATATCCTCTTGTTTGCTCCGCTCACCATCAACAGCCTGGTAGACGAATGGGAGAAAGATCCGATGGGAATGGCAGGAGGATTTATGTCACAAAGTATCGTGACTCCGGAAATCGACGGTGCCATCCGTCCTTTCGCTCTCTTTGCACAATATGAGGATGAAGAAGGATTGCGCCATTCGTATGCAGTACCCGAACGCTTGAAGACTTTCGTATCCACAATCAATAATTATTTGAATCTGAATACTAAGCCGAACAGCGAGAAGAAGGTAGCTATCTACTATTATAAAGGTCCGGGGCAAAATGCATTGACCGCTGCCGGTATGGAGGTGGTTCCTTCCCTATACAATCTTCTGGTCCGCATGAAACAGGAAGGATACAACATATCCGGTCTGCCTGCAAATGCTGAAAAGCGGGGTAAAAATGATACAGGCTCAAGGCGCTGTGTTCAACTCTTACGCAGAGGGAGCCTTTAATCACTTTATGCAAAAAGGACATCCCGAACTTATCACCAAAGATCAATATGAAAGTTGGGTGAAAGAGTCACTCCGCCCTGAAAAATATCAGGAAGTGGTGGATGCTTTCGGTGAATTTCCCGGCAATTATATGGCGACTCCCGATGGTAAACTGGGTATCGCCCGTTTACAATTCGGCAATGTTGTGCTTTTGCCACAAAATGCTGCCGGAAGTCGGGGACAACTCCTTCCAAGTGATTCATGGCACTAATATGGCTCCTCCTCATACTTATATTGCTTCCTATCTATGGATGCAACATGGTTTCAAGGCTGACGCACTGATCCATTTCGGTACACATGGAAGTCTTGAATTTACTCCCAGAAAACAAGTGGCATTGTGCAGCAACGACTGGCCGGATCGCCTGGTTGGAGCAGTTCCGCACTTCTATATCTACTCTATTGGTAATGTTGGTGAAGGAATGATGGCTAAACGCCGTTCGTATGCCACCATACAGTCGTACCTCACTCCTCCTTTCCTTGAAAGCAGTGTGCGTGGTATTTATCGGGAGCTGATGGAAAAATCAAGATTTACAATAACTCTCACAAAGAGAATAAAGATCAGGAATCATTAGCTGTCAAAACGCTGACTGTGAAAATGGGAATTCACCGTGATTTAGGTTTGGACAGCATTGCCAACAAACCATATACGGAAGATGAAATCGCCCGTGTAGAAAACTTCGCAGAAGAACTGGCTACCGAGAAAATCACCGGACAACTCTACACAATGGGAGTTCCTTATGAAGCGGAACGGATCACTTCTTCCGTCTATGCAATGGCTACAGAACCTATCGCATACAGCCTGCTGGCTCTTGACAAGCAACGTGGTAAAGCGACAGATGCCGTTAGCAAGCACCGCAGCCTCTTTACACAACAGTACTTGACTCCTGCTCGCCATCTGGTAGAAAAGTTGCTCGCTAATCCTGCACTGGCCACAGATGAACTAATTTGTCGTACAGCCGGTATCACCGCACAGGAACTAGCCAAGGCTCGTCAAATAGAGGCAGACCGCAATGCTCCGAAAGGTATGATGGCAATGATGATGGCTGCATCGGCAAAGAGTGAACAATCCGACGAAAAGAAAGCAGGTAAAGGACATCCGGCATCTGTCTCCAAAGAGGGTTCTCCTCATGGTCAAATGCCCGAAAGCATGAAAGAGGCCATGAAGAAAATGGGCGCCAACATGGATCCTGAAAAAGCAATGGAAATGGCTAAGTCTATGGGAGCAAGTCCGGAAGCATTGAAGAAAATGGAAGCCGGAATGAAAGCTAATAAAGAAAAAGCTGCCGGATCTTCTGACAAACAGGGAAACAGTGGAAAGCAAGAAAAGCCTCAAGGTATGGCTGCCATGATGGCCGCTATGGGAAAAGCTCCGAAAGAATACAGTAAAGAAGAAATCGAACTGGCACTTGCCATCGCTGAAGTAGAGCGTACAATCAAGAATGTAGGCAACTACAAGAACGCACTTCTGACAAGTCCCGAAGAAGAGTTAAGCAGTCTGATGAATGCATTGAAAGGTGGATACACCGCTCCTACTCCCGGAGGTGATCCGATTGCTAATCCGAATGCTTTACCAACCGGACGTAATATGTATGCTATCAATGCCGAAGCAACTCCTACAGAATCCGCTTGGGAAAAGGTATCGCTTTAGCCAAACAAACGATTGATACTTACAAGCAACGTCACAATGATTCAATCCCACGTAAAGTGAGTTATACTCTCTGGTCTTCCGAATTTATAGAAACCGGTGGGGCTACTATTGCTCAAGTACTGTATATGCTGGGAGTAGAACCTGTTCGTGACGCATTCGGTCGTGTCAGTGATCTAAAACTGATTCCTTCAGCCGAACTGGGACGTCCACGTATCGACGTAGTAGTTCAGACTTCCGGACAACTCCGTGATATCGCCGCTTCCCGCCTCTTCCTGATTAACCGTGCAGTAGAAATGGCTGCGGCAGCGAAAGACGACAAGTTTGAAAATCAGGTAGCTGCCAGTGTGGTAGAAGCTGAAAGAGTGTTGACCGAAAAAGGTGTCAGTCCGAAAGATGCCCGCGAAATGGCTTCTTTCCGAGTATTCGGAGGTGCTAATGGCATGTATGGTACAGGAATTCAAGGAATGGTGGAATCCGGCGACCGCTGGGAAAGTGAATCGGAAATTGCAGATACTTACCTCAACAATATGGGAGCCTTCTACGGTGACGAAAAACACTGGGAAGTCTTTCAGAAATTTGCCTTTGAAGCAGCATTGAACAGTACTGATGTTGTCGTTCAGCCCCGCCAAAGTAACACTTGGGGGAGCATTGAGCCTCGACCACGTATATGAATTCATGGGAGGTATGAATCTTGCCGTACGCAATGTTACCGGTAAAGACCCGGACGCTTATCTTAGCGACTACCGGAACCGCAACAACATGAAAATGCAGGAACTTAAAGAAGCAGTCGGTGTAGAAAGCCGTACAACGATTCTGAATCCTACCTATATCAAAGAGAAAATGAAAGGCGGTGCTTCTGCAGCAAGCGAAGTTGCCCAGACTGTAACCAATACGTATGGCTGGAACGTGATGAAACCTGCCGCTATCGACAAGGAACTTTGGGATAATATATATGATGTATATGTCAAAGACGAATACAAACTGAATGTAAAAGACTTCTTTGAAAAACAGAATCCCGCAGCTTTACAGGAAGTGACTGCCGTTATGATGGAAACTGCCCGCAAAGGATATTGGAAAGCTTCTCCGGAACAACTCTCCAATATTGCCAAACTGCATACAGACCTTGTCAGACAATTCGGTCCTTCGGGCAGCGGATTTACCGGAGACAATGCCAAATTACAGCAGTTCATCGCCTCTCAAGTAGATGCGCAAACCGCAGCCAACTACAACAAGGAACTGAAACAAATGAAACAAGCCACCCTGGACGGAGAAGCGACCAAAGGAGGCATGGTATTGAAGAAACAATCGGGCGATGCCGTACAAGGGGCACAGGAAGAACAAAATTCTTTGAATGGAGGCCTTATCGCAGGTATTGTTCTGGTAGCATTTGCTGTCATGTTGCTAATACTTAAAAAGAAACGGAAAAAGTAATGTAATATGGAGTTAATTATTCACATATTAATGCTGTTTATCGTGATTAACTGCAGTTTCAAACTCAGTTTCTGGAAACTTTGGCAAACCGTAATATACAGCCTGATAGCCGGTCTTTTTTGTAGCTGGCACCTGGCAGTATGCTATTCTCCAGTCAAAGACACAGATTGCTGATTATCTGCAGAACACGGAAGCATTGCAAAACATGGCTATTATCATAACGCTTGAGTCAGCACTCTGCTTCGGCTATTGCGTGGCTTTCCTGCGCGGACTTTATGGTAAGAAGAATTTATGGTGGGCGGAATTACTTCGCTGGTATCCCAGCTTGTTGCTCTTCCCCGTATTATTCTACTATCTCACAGAAGCTATCTTCCGGTTACCTGGCGTAGACTTTTCAGTGACAGCCTGGTCATTTGCAGGGATAGTGGTTATCGCCATCCCATTATTAAGCCGGCTGATGAAGTATCTTGTACCCGAAGACGATCTCCGGTTGGAAGTTCATTTCCTTGTCAGCTTATTCATCTGTATCCTCGGACTACTGACCACTGTCAATGGGAAAACGACCTATGCCGCCACCGAAGAGGCGCTCAACTGGAAAGCGATTATCTTGTCCATCGGTCTGTTCGTTATCCTGTTTCTCATTGGATTTGCCTGGAACAAGCTGAAATGGCCTTTATTACAACGTAAAGAATTAAAAAAAAGAAGTAAAATCAATCAATAAAATATTATATGGAACTCATCTCTAAACTTTTATTCTGGGTAGCGAACAGTTTACTTATACCCGATATCATTATTTTGCTGTGCCTGTTCGTTCGTTCACTTATTTTGATCGGAGGCACCTACAACATGTACATGACCAAACGTAAAAATGACAAAGCACTGGACCAACTCATTAAAGATGCACGGATAGACGATCTGAAAGCAGCTTTACCCGACAAAGACAATTCACTATATATGGGTTATCTCCGCGATCTGCTCTACCATCCGGCCAGTGCAGATTACTCTGACTTCCTGATAACAAAATTCGAGAATGAAGCAGAGAAAGATGTGTCTCTTTCTAAAATGCTGGCTAAGATAGGTCCGGTTCTCGGATTGATAGGAACATTGATTTCCATGAGTCCGGCACTTGTGGGACTTTCTACAGGAGATATCTCCGGAATGGCATATAATATGCAGGTAGTATTTGCAACGACTGTTGTAGGTTTGGTTATTAGTGCTGTGGGACTGATATCCATGCAGTTCAAACAACGTTGGTATGCCAAAGATGTCAACAACCTCGATTATGTATCAAGAGTATTAAACGAAACAACCGGAGAGTCCAATAATGAAAAGAAATAGAAGAGTCAGCAAATTCCTCAAAAAGAAGAGGATACCGACCCGCTAAGTGTAGTAGTAAACTTGTTCGACGTAGCGATGGTATTTGCCGTGGCATTGATGGTAGCAATGGTGATGCACATGAATATGACGGAAGTTTTCGGACAGGAAGATTTCACCATCGTGAAGAATCTGGTAAGGAAAATATGGAAATCATCTCAAGGAAAATGAAAATATGCCTCATATACTAACTAAACTAACTAACCCTTGAGGCATATTTTAAAAGAGGCTGTCGCATCAACCTCTTTTTATTATAGACAGCTTTCGCTCTCTAATCTTATTTACGAGCTTCGGCAATATAACCGAGAGCTTCTTCGCATTTAGCTGTTACATAAGCCCAGTCTTCTGCTGCCACCTTATCTTTCGGGAACAATTTAGAGCCCATACCTACACAGAATACACCAGCCTTGATCCATGCTGTCAGGTTTTCCTTAGTAGGTTCTACCCCACCTGTTACCATTAACTTAGACCATGGCATCGGAGCCATTAAACCTTTCACGAAGTTAGTTCCGTAAACATCACCCGGGAATACTTTGCAAAGGTCGCAACCTACTTCCTGCGCGCAACCAACTTCTGACACAGAGCCACAGCCCGGAGTGTAAGCCACCAGGCGACGGTTACATACCTTAGCGATTTCCGGGTTGAACAACGGACCTACCACAAAGTTAGCACCCAGTTGCAGGTACAGTGCAGCAGTAGCAGGATCAACGATAGAACCGATACCGATTGCCATTTCAGGGCATTCTTTTGCTGCGAACTTCACGATTTCAGCAAACACTTCCTGCGCAAAGTCACCACGGTTTGTGAATTCGAAAGCACGAACACCACCGTCATAACAAGCTTTTACTACTTTCTTTGCCACTTCTGCATCTTTGTGATAGAATACAGGAACCATACCTGTAGAGCCGATCTTATTCAATACGGCTATTTTATCGAATTTTGCCATCTTATTATCTCTTATTTTAAATGAATTGATTTTCTTTACTTTCAACTCTCATTATCTCTGTACGCGACCGCTTGCGTCACCACCAGCCAATGCTTCTACTTCTTCTATAGAAACTAATTGAAGTCACCATTGATAGTGTGTTTCAAAGCAGACGCAGCCACTGCGAATTCAAGAGCACCCTGGTTAGGTTTAGTCATCAAACCGTGGATAATACCACCGGAGAAAGAGTCACCACCACCTACACGGTCGATAATCGGATCGATATCATAACGTTTCGAAGTATAGAATTCTTCACCATTGTAGATCATAGCTTTCCAGCCGTTGTGAGTAGCCGAGAAAGATTCACGCAAAGTAGAAACTACATATTTGAATCCGAACTCTTTCATCATCTGCTGGAAGATACCCTTGTAACCTTCAGCATCTGTATGGCCTGCTTCAACGTCAGCATCCGGTTTGAAGCCCAGACAAAGTTCAGCATCTTCTTCGTTACCTATACATACATCTACATACTGCATCAACGGTTTCATGATAGACTGTGCTTTTTCTTTCGTCCACAGTTTCTTACGGAAATTCAAGTCAACTGATACAGTCACACCGTGACGCTTCGCAGCTTCGCAAGCCAGACGAGTCAACTCGGCAGCTTTATCGGAGATAGCAGGGGTGATACCGGACCAGTGGAACCAGTCAGCACCTTCCATAATAGCATCAAAATCGAAGTCAGCGGCATCAGCCTCAGCAATTGCAGAATGAGCGCGGTCATAGATAACTTTGCTAGGACGCATAGAAGCACCAGTTTCCAAGTAATAGATACCTACACGGTCTCCACCACGAGCAATAAAGTCTGTCTTCACACCATATTTACGCAAAGCGTTTACAGCAGACTGTCCGATTTCATGTTTTGGTAATTTGGTTACGAAATAGGCTTCATGTCCGTAGTTGGCACAGCTTACTGCAACGTTAGCTTCTCCACCACCATATACTACATCAAAAGAGTCAGACTGAACAAAGCGAGTATTACCCGGAGTTGACAATCTAAGCATGATTTCGCCTAATGTAACGACTTTCTTTCCCATAATCTTATGTTTTAAATTCTAAGTTATTAATATTATGAAGTTTCAATTTATCATTTCTGAGCTAATTTTAGAGGTTAACACACTGATAATATGACTATTAATCTATAAAAAGATAGTATACAACACCTTTCGTGTGCGGGCACAAAGATACAACAATTTTCGTAATTACAAAAATTGTTATATATTTGTGTCGAAAATATTAAGATTATTATTGTGTGCGAGCACATAAACCTATATAAATAAAGGTGATCGTATGAATAAATTGCCCGAAAGGATCAGAATCAAAGACATCGCCCGTTTAGCAGACGTGTCAGTGGGAACAGTAGACCGCGTTATTCATGGACGCAGCGGCGTGTCAGAAGCCAGCAAAAAACGCGTAGAAGAAATTCTGAAGCAGCTTGACTACCAGCCTAACATGTACGCCAGCGCTTTGGCTTCCAATAAGAAATATACGTTCATATGCCTTTTGCCGGAACATTTGGAAGGTGAATACTGGACTGCCGTAGAACTGGGTATCCACGAGGCTATTGCTACCTATTCAGATTTTAATACCTCGGTGAAAATCAACTACTACGATCCCATACGACTATCATTCCTTTGTTGATGCCAGCGAAACGATTATCACTCTTCAACCGGACGGAGTGATGGTAGCTCCCACCGCTCCGCAATATACGAAAGGATTCACCGATCAGTTGCAGGCATTGGATATACCTTATATATATATAGATTCCAATATCAAAGACGTTCCTCCTCTCGCCTTCTTCGGTCAGAACTCACGCCAGAGCGGATATTTTGCTGCACAGAATGATGATGCTACTCGGCACGGGATGAAAAGGAAATCGTTATTTTCCGCAAAATACATGAAGGAATTGTCGGTTCTAACCAGCAAGAGAACAGAGAAATCGGATTCAGGCAGTACATGGAAAGAATATCATCCGTCTTGTACTATACTGGAGCTCGACTTGCATGCCGAACGCAACGACGAAGACAATGAGATGCTGGATGAATTCTTCCGTACCTACCCGACAGTGAAGAACGGAATTACATTCAACTCTAAAGCCTATATCGTCGGCGAATACCTGCAAAGTCGCGGAAAGAAAGATTTCAATCTGATAGGTTATGACCTTCTCGAACGGAATGTCACCTGCCTGAAAGAAGGAAGTGTCTCCTTCCTCATTGCCCAGCAACCGGAACTGCAAGGCGCCAATGGCATCAAAGCTCTTTGCGATCACCTTATTTTCAAGAAAGAAGTGACCTGCATCAACTATATGCCCATCGACTTGTTAACGGTAGAAACCAATTGACTATTACCATAGCAAATAACAACAAAGTACAAATACAAGTAACCAGTACATGGAAACAAAGTATTTAAGAATTAATCCTGCCGACAACGTTGCCGTTGCCATTGTTAACCTCCCGGCAGGAGAGCATCTTTCTGTAGATGGCATAGAGATTACATTAAATGAAGACATTCCCGCAGGACACAAATTCGCATTGAAGAACTTCGCCGAAGGCGAAAACGTCATCAAGTACGGCTATCCTATCGGACACGCCCTAATGGCAAAGAAACAAGGTGACTGGATGAACGAAACGAATATCAAAACGAACCTCGCCGGATTACTGGAATACACTTATAATCCGATTCAGGTCTCTTTGGATATCCCTCATAAAGATCTTACATTCAAAGGTTATCGTCGCAAAAACGGTGATGTAGGCGTAAGAAATGAAATATGGATCATTCCCGACAGTCGGTTGCGTAAATGGTATTATCGGACAATTAGCAGAAGGACTGCGTCGCGAAACAGCAAGGTAAGGGAGTGGATGCAATCGTTGCTTTCCCACACAACTACGGCTGCTCACAGCTTGGCGACGACCATGAAAATACGAAAAAGATTCTTCGTGACATGGTGCTTCATCCCAATGCAGGTGCTGTATTGGTAGTAGGCTTGGGTTGCGAGAATAACCAGCCGGACGTATTCCGTGAATTTCTAGGCGAGTACGACAAAGACCGTGTGAAATTCATGGTACTCAAAAAGTAGGTGACGAGTATGAAGAAGGAATGGAAATCCTGCGTGATTTATATGCAAAGGCTTCTAAAGACGAACGCACCGATGTTCCTTTGTCCGAACTGCGTGTGGGATTGAAATGCGGTGGTTCCGATGGTTTCTCCGGCATTACAGCAAACCCGCTATTGGGTATGTTCTCCGATTTCCTGATTGCACAAGGAGGTACAAGCGTATTGACCGAAGTACCGGAAATGTTCGGTGCAGAAACCATCCTAATGAACCGTTGCAAAAACGAGGAACTGTTTGAACAGACCGTACATCTGATTAATGACTTTAAAGAATACTTCCTGTCACACGGAGAACCTGTCGGTGAAAATCCGTCTCCGGGAAACAAAGCCGGCGGTATCTCCACCCTGGAAGAAAAAGCACTGGGATGTACCCAAAAGTGCGGAAAGAGTTATGTGTCCGGTGTAATGCCTTACGGCGAACGCCTGCAGAAAGAAAGGACTTAACCTGCTTTCTGCTCCGGGCAATGACCTGGTAGCCGCTACTACCCTTGCCGCTTGCGGATGTCACATGGTACTTTTCACTACCAGACGTGGTACTCCTTTCGGTACAAAGTCCTCAAAGTTTATCTCTGTTAGTGGGCTTGCCGCAATCCTGGCAGGCATTTACGCATTGGCTGGCGCGTACATCGCGACACAAGTTATCACACCAGAGACGCATTTAATCGTCACATTGGAATTTATGGCTATAATAGCCTTATCGGTATTGGCAGCCGCAGCCGTTACTGCCGGTATCCTGTCTTACTGTAAATCCCAAAAGACGGGACAGAGTTTTTTCAGCCGGCTCACCTATCGGGCATTATGGAATTTCTCTCTTCCGATGCTGACCGGAGGTGTTTTATGTATTTCCATCCTTATGCACGAGTATTATGACATTCTGGCTTCTGTCATGCTTCTATTTTACGGGCTGGCACTAGTCAACGTTTCCAAGTTTACTTATTCCAGTGTGGCATGGTTAGGATATGCTTTTCTTTGCTTGGGCGCTGTCGACTGTTTCTGGGCGGGTCATTCACTTCTGTTCTGGACGATAGGTTTCGGCGGTTTCCATATCCTCTATGGTATATTGTTCTATTTACACTACGAAAGAAAGAGATCATAAATGATAGAAGCATTCCAATATATTAATAAAGCATTCGAAAGCAAGGTCCGACTGGGTATCATGGCTGTTCTGATGGTTAATGAGGAAGCTGATTTCAATTTTCTGAGAGAACAGCTCTCTCTGACCGACGGCAATCTTGCCAGCCATACCCGTGCCCTGGAAGAACTGGGATATATCGTATGCAACAAAAGTTTTGTCGGACGAAAACCACGGACTGCCTTTCAGGCAACCCCGCAAGGCAGAGAAGCTTTCAAATCGCATATTGAAGCCTTAGAGAAATTTCTAAAATCAAAATAAATAATTCATCAAAACACTACTGGCTTATGGACGCTTTCAATGAAAATTTAAATGAGCAACAGGCGCAGCAACCTATGGGATGCCTCCACCGTTTCTCCAAAACAATCAAGGTTGTCATCATCGGATTATTAATCCTTCTCCTGATGATACCCATGTTTATGATTGAGAATCTTATTTCCGAACGGGGACGAACCCAGGAAGAAGCTATCGACGAGGTAAGCGAGAAATGGAGTCTTGCACAGACCATCACTGGCCCTTACCTGAATATTCAATATCCGGTGGTTACAGAGAACAACGGTGAGAAGAAGGTTTCCATCAAAGACCTGATACTTTTTCCTGACGAGCTTATGGTCAACGGACAACTGAAGACTGAAATCCTGAAAAGAAGTATCTATGAGGTCAATGTATATCAATCGGAACTAACATTGAAAGGGTCATTCAGTTCGGAAGAATTGATAAAGAGCAGAATAGATATGGGGCAACTGCAATTCGACAGAGCCGCTATTTGTCTGAATCTGACCGACATGCGGGGTATCAGCGAACAGATCAGCATCACCTTGGGAGATTCTGTTTATATATTCGAACCGGGAATGGACAACAGAGGGATTGATAATACGGGCGTACATGCCATTGCGGATTTATCGGAACTGAAGAACAATAAGAAATTACCTTACGAAGTAAAAATCAAACTGAAAGGCTCGCAATCCATTAACTTCATCCCATTGGGTAAAACAACCCGCGTCGACTTGAAAGCCAATTGGAACACACCGAGCTTTACAGGAAGCTATTTACCCAATAACCGGAATATTACGGAGAAGGAATTTTCTGCGCAATGGCAAGTTTTAAACTTGAACCGGAATTACTCACAAGTAATGATTGACTATACCAATTTTAATATTAAAAATATAGATAATTCCAGTTTCGGCGTGAACTTCAAAATTCCGGTAGAACAGTACCAGCAGTCCATGCGCTCCGCAAAGTATGCCATTCTGATTATCCTACTGACTTTCGGAGTTATCTTCTTCACTGAAATCATGAACAATACCCGCATTCATGCCTTGCAGTATTTATTGGTAGGACTGGCTCTCTGTCTATTCTACAGCCTGCTCCTCTCCTTCTCCGAACACGTCGGTTTCAACCCGGCCTATTTGTTATCTTCTGCACTGACTATTATACTGGTAGGCGGATATATGTTCGGAATCACCAAGAGAAAGAAACCGTCATTAATCATGTTTAAAAAAAGTAGGTTTTGGGGAGTACTCTATCTTTATATATTTGTCCTTATCCAGTTAGAGACTTTTGCTCTGTTGAAAGAATTATTTGTAACCGCAATAGTGATGTATTTTTCAAAGAAAATAGATTAAACAAGAGGCTTTCAATGAATAATCAAATGGCTTTTTATTTTGTATCTTTGAGGAAACAAAAGCAATAAGAGGAATGAAAAAATATAAGAAAAATAGAGACATAAAAGCCTTTTAAACTGATACATTTCAGTATTAGTACAGATATATCATAGGGCAATGATCTAACGATCATTGCCCTATTTTGTTTATATTTTTACTTAATTCATTCTATAGAATCTCTAAAAATGATCAAAATAGTTTTTAATAAACTCTGATACCGTTTATAATAAACTATCAAAAAAGTTTATTATAAACAGAAAGTACATTTTATTTATTTACACAGTAATAGAAATGGACATAATCATTATTTCATCCAAACGATTGGATAACCTAAATCTCTTTTGATTGCTTCCATTTCTGCACTGTGCCACATTTCATGTTTAAAGCTCCACGACAATGCTTCATATTTAGTTTCCGCAACAGGATGTTTAAACGGGAGAGGCTGCAAGCACTCTGCCAAAACATCATCATTCAGAGTTTCCAGATTCTCAATACAGATTTGATGAATTATTTCCGTTTGTTCTCTCAATTCAGCAACTGGAATCAAGCCCTTTTCTATGGAACGATGCAATGTTCCCATACCATTGAATATTCTATTTATATATTTTGGGATAGGAGGCACTAACCGCCCCACCTTTTCGTTTACCCCGGTAACAGCTGTCAGTGTATGAAAATTCTGTGAAACAAGCAAATGTCCCACTTGCCAAATAAAGTTAGAATCTGTTCCTTCAGGAATAACATACCACAAATCTTCCGGCAATTCAGACATCAAACAATTCACAAATGTGCGAGCTTCTATAATCTGCTCCTTTAAAAAGTCAATTTTACTCATAACTATATGTTTTTTAATTATACATATAGTTAGTGGAAAAGCAAATGAGCTTTGTGACAACTTACTGCAAGAATTTCTCCCAATAATTTTTCCTCGGTAGTTCTTTTTCAAACTTCCTATATAAATCGGCAAGCCTCATCATTCGTTGCACCATTGTATATTCTTTATCCATATCAATAGAATATACCGGTTTGCAAATGCGACATTTACAAGCACCATCGGGATTATATAACGGGCAAGTATCATTCATAAAAGCTGTGATTTTCTGAATGGAACGATTATAGATTTGCCGCACATTACTTTCTTTCAGTTCCATGATTTCGCCAATCTGCCGATAAGGCAACCCGACATTTTCTCTAAAGATAAAAATCAGACGAGCATCATTATTCAGACAATGATTTAAAGCGGTGATACACCAGTCGCACCTTTCTTTTATCCATTCCCGCTTCGCTTCTTCCCCACCGGAATATTCAATTTCCGGCAACGAACGGAAATATTCGATTTCCGACATTTTCACCTGCTTTTCACATGCTGCATATCTGCCAATAGTGCGACGAGCGATAGTGTATATCCATGTAGAAATCTCGAATCGCCTTTAAAGCTACTGATACTTTTGCAAAGTTCATACCACACTTCCTGTGCTGCTTCGCGGGCGATTTCTTTATTCTGAATCATCCGGTGAGCAATCATGGAAATCATATTTCCATATTCTTTCACCAAATGATTGATATCTATTTCCATCGTTACACACTAAAATGTTTTCTTCAAATATATCATATCCACCAACTGCACACCCTCTTCATACATGGGATGATCGTAGTTGTCAGTAAAGAAATTCTTTATCCGGTGAGAAATCGCAAAACCACAATGTTCATAGAATGATCTGGAAGAAGGTACATCTCCTGTGCCCACCAACATTTCAGAGCACTTCCCCTTGATAAATATTCAAATAAAAACTCTATTAAACGTTTTCCGTACCCTGTCGTTGGAAGAAAGGAACAGTAGCAATATTCTTGATTTCATAAACACCTTCCCCTCACGTGTCACCACACAAAGAGCTTTCAACCCGTCATCATACAGAACAAACATATCACCACGTTCCAAATACCGGTCTACCATACTTTCTTGTTCATCAGCCAAGAGTAACAATTCGAGGAATTCTTTCTTATCTGAAGTTACTATTTTTATCTCCATATTTTTAGATATTGAACGGTGTGGGAAGTCATTGACCTGTACCGTTATATTTGTTTATCAACAACCTATAAAATAGTTTATTGCAAAGATATAAACTTTCTGGACACTACAACTGTTCCACAAACTCGTTTGACAACCCCGTACATTCGGCTATCACATCAAGAGCAACGCCTTTCAGTTTGAGTTTGCGAGCTATCTCCACTGTTTGTTTTTGTTGTTCAAGAGTATTGAAGATTAAGGTAATCACCTGACCGATGGCTTCGATAAACCGTTTTCGTTCCGGACGTTTTGAGAAGTCTACACCCCAAAAAGTGGAACGTTTACGGTGAAGAATCAGGTAATAGATACCTGCATTTATCAATGCCGAAATAATATCGATGTGAAGCCCTGTATCCTTAAACAGATCATTGTAGCGGGTAAATACATCAGCATAGAATAATTCCCGGTTGGCTGCCAGCCGACGAGTAGTAGGATTATCTTCGGACAATTCCCAAAGAAGCAGTTTTGCATCTCACTATCGTTATAGAGGGCATTGGCAAGATTGGTAAAGACTTCGGCCATTACCTTTTCATTAATTGTCGCCATCGGATGTTTGGGGGTGAACAGATCAGAAATCCAATAGTCTACCGAAGCGGCATAAAGCGAAAAGTATCTTCTCCACAGAAGTGTAGTTACGTTTCAACACGTCTACACGAATGCCTGCTTTCTCCCCAATATCCACCATCGTGATACGGGACAATCCTTTTCTTTTGATAGTTCCGACACAGCTCGGAGGGTAGCCTCCTTTAATTCGTTGCGAGTACGGCGTATTCTTTGCGTCTTATCCTCTTTCATTTCAAACGGTTATCTTCGATTGGTAGCAAAGGTAATAATTTACCCGAAATTATAAGTAAGCAAGTTCGAATAAAATAAAAATAAATAAATATTTAGAGAAATAATTTTCTTATAAATATTATCATTACATTTGCGTATCACTCGTTACAAAAAACAGTATAATTAGTATACTGCTAAATACAAGATGATTATATGTGATCTATATGAAAATATAATCTTTAAATAAATGATAACTATTTTATAAGATACAAACATGAAAGCATATCAGGCAAAAGATAGAATAAATATACCCCCATCTGCTGATACACGCCTGTCAGAGTAAAGGCAAGCAAAGCCAGTATACATTACTGCCCAAATCAATTGTTGGAAAGCTGCTAAATACCAAAAAGAAGAGATCGTTCGACGATATTTTAGAAGAAAGTTTTAATGGTATAATTAAAAAAAATAACAGCGAAGGACAAATTACCGCTGTTAGTACAACGTTATCGACAGTGCAATAGTAAAATGAAAAGAATGATTTTATAAATAACGACTTGCAGTTTTTATAGAAGAAAACTTTGAAGAGTGGTAAAAAGGTTATTAACATACATCTGTGCGACCTAATGACAAAAAGCTACCCGCAATTAACAACTAATAAATAAAGAAAAATATGGAAACAGTTAATGACAACAAATGGATGGAAAAATGGGAAGCAGTAAAAGAAAAGACTGTTTGTCCCGTTGACCTGAATACTTATTTTGAACAGAAAGAAATCGCCGGAAAAGCATTAGCTATAATGGACATTGGGGCATGTGATTTACCAAGCAGGGAAAGTGTTGGTAAGAGATCCATTGGTATATCTCTCTGACCGTAGTGAACGCCCCTATCTTCTAACTGCTCCTACAGGAACATATCACACTGAAATATGTGTAGTCAAATCTGATGGTGAGGATTGCGACCGCTATGCCGCTGTACGTCTATGTTTTCTGAAAAACGAGCTGTTCGCTTCTACGAAGCATTGGTCGAAATGAAGACCTTGACACATTGGAAGATGGAGATTATTTTGGCTTTTTGTGTCGATGCTGGACTGGGCTGTATCTGTGACGAGGTACTTCATCGCATTTATTGCGACTGGGATGAACAATGGCGCAAAGATAATCCTGATGATAACCCTACGATGGATATTTTGCATCTCTATTTAAAAGAATTATAACCAACATCCGGAATATCAGCGCAAAGGAGGCGACTGGCTGAATTGGCAGGTACCGGGAACAGAATATCATATGCCAATTTTTCAATCCGGATTTGGAGATGGTGCCTATCCCGTATATTGGGGTATTGATGAAAATGGAACCATTTGTCAATTAGTCATTCAGTTTATTGATATCCAATTGGCTTATAGTGAGGAAACAGAAAATGAAGAATAGAGTGCCAAGATTGAAGATCTTACAATAACCTACTACAATTGATAATCAAAAGAAAAAAGGAGACTAATTATGTCATTCCTTTTTAAAGTCATTCGCAACAAACTAAAAAATAGAAGCAATGGGATCTTTCAAAAAGCTGGTAAATATTTTATTAGGAACAAAAAAAGAATATGCAGTAAAAGATTTGGGAATCTTTCACTCTAAGGTTTGTGATTGGTGGCAGAATGAGCACTACGCCTGGTGGAGCACAAG